>Ga0209211_10011049_pt1 | contig 11632 bp, 7 predicted proteins | sample RifGroA2_FD_183992 | JGI IMG/M metagenome (GOLD analysis project Ga0209211, IMG submission 183992) | Groundwater microbial communities from Rifle, Colorado, USA - Groundwater A2 (SPAdes) (version 2) | ecosystem: Environmental > Aquatic > Deep subsurface > Groundwater | place: Rifle, Colorado...
ATACCTGCTTCGGAAATTGGGTAGTGGTTGTCGAAGGCTGCCGTGCAGTAGTCTTTCAGGGTGCTGGTCGACCAGGCAACCAGTTCGATGGTCACGCCATCGATATTGACGAAGTGCATGAAGCCAATCACGCTCTGCGTCAATTCCTCTGCCCGTTCCAGGGCATATTGCATGAATGCTTTTTCGGAAAGCTCCTCGGCTATTTTCGGCAACTCCAACAAAATCACAGAACGGCGGGCCTGTTGGGAAAGCCTGAGCTCTGTGACTCGACGCTCTGTAATATCGATCGTGATGCCACCCAGGTCTGCACTGCCATCTTCGCGGGGAATGGCGAACTTGGTGCTTTCCAGGAATCGTCCGTTCCATTCGTCCTGAATGCGTTCCGTGATGCCGGTGGCCAGAATGCGCGCTTCGTCAGCGACGACTTTTTGTCCGAATTCGCCAGGAAAAACCTCGAGCGAGGGGCGGCCCAGCATATCTTCCGGATTGATGCCGAACTGGTCCTGAAAGCCTTTGTTGGCGAGAAGAATGCGAGAGTCAGCGGCCTTGATGTAAGCGCTTCCGGGCAGGTGGTCGATAAAACGCTGCAGCGTCTTGACTGACGAACTCCATTCATTTTCGGCCAGAACCCAGTTGCTTATGTCTTCGACGATGGCAACAAAAAAATCAACTTTTCCGTTGGCCTTCCGAATCGCGCGCGCTGAAATCGTGGCGTGAACAATGGAGCCATCCTTGTTGATAAAACGCTTTTCCATTGAGTAGCCATCGGAGTTTCCGCGCAAGACTGAATCCATCTTTCTGGCGTCCGTTTCCATGTCGTCCGGGTGACTCAAAGCCTGCCAGTCCGTCTGCATCAACTCTTTGGCCTCATATCCGAGAATACGGCACAGCGCGGGATTGACTGAAAGCCAGGTTTTCTCAGGTGAGATCGTTGCAATTCCAACCATTGCATAGTCGAAAATGGCGCGGAAGCGCTCTTGGCTTTCATGTTCCCGCAACCTGGTTCTCAGCATGGAATGGATACCCAATCCCGAGATGAAGAGCAGGGCGCCGGAAAAAAACCAGTGCATCGGCATCCCGTCTTCTGTCAATGCAGTGAGCTCATCGTGACTCAGGTGGGAGACAACCAGCCATCGATATTCAGCCTTGGCGCCTGAGGCAATCTGAGGGCCTGACAGCATTCCGGACAGTTGTGGATAGACGCTTTGATAGGTCCACAATCCATTTTTGTCCAAAAACTGCCCTTGGTAATCCTTCATGCGCGCCCAACTGGCCGGAAAGCGGCTACCCAGATTGCGCCTTGCATCCTTGAACATGAATCCCCATTCGTCGGCAGGGTCGGGGGAGTGCAGCCAGTATCCGGCGCTATCGACCAACGCAAGATGGGCTTCTGCGCTACTGTCTATAACAAAGCGATCGAGCATGGCCTGGCCCAGATAGTTGATGATGACTATGCCTCGCTTGGCCCCCTGCTGGTCTGATATGGGTAGAGCAAGGCGTAGCATGGGCTTGTACGGTACTTCGATGTTTCCGTTCTCGATATTCAGATCGAGAGGGGAAAGGTAGATGTGCCCGGCGTCCTGTTGCATCGCTTCGGTGAAGTAATAACGGTCTCCCTTGTGCTGGAGCTCTTTTCGCGGCACGAGTATTGGCTGGCCATCGCGCAGGTCGGCACGGACAATTTCCTGGCCGCCTGCATCAATCCAGCGAACCTGGTCGTAAACCTTTTTTGCCTTTGCCAGGCTCATGAACATTGTTTCGACCTGCCCAATCTCAGGCGAGTCAGGATTGCGGGCCAACTTCTGTACTGCTAAGTGATCAGCAATGAAATGCAGGTCGCCGACAATCGACTGTATATGGCGGAGCAGCGATGCGCTGCCGAGCCCCACGCTGAGCACTTCCTGATTTTTTAGTGCGGCGAGTTGTTCCCCTGTTTTGCCGTGGCCATAGAACCAGGTGCCGATGACGACGACCAGAACGACCGGCAGGAACCGCCTGAGAAAAAGGGCCTCCTGACTAAGACGCATGGTCAGCCTTTGGCTATCCGGAAGGCTTCGCGAATCTGCTCACGGAGCAGGTCGTCGTCCCAGGGCTTGGTCAGGAATTTGTAGATGGCGCCGCGATTGATAGCCCCGGTGACCGATTCGATGTCGGTGTAGCCAGTCAGTACGATGCGTATGGTGTCCGGATAAAGTTGGCGGACCCGGGCGAAGAACTCGGTTCCTGACATGTCCGGCATGCGCTGGTCGGAGAGGATGACTTGTACCGGATGCTTGGCCAGATGCTCGAAAGCCTCCGCCGGCGACTGGGCTGTCAGGATGTTGAAGCCTTCCCGGCGCAGCAGGCGCGACAGCGAGGTCAGGATGTTCGGTTCATCGTCGACAATCAGTAGCGTATGTGCCTTTTCCCGTGGCGTATCGGCGAGTTGAAGGCTCTTTCGGCCGGCCAGCAGTTGCTCGAACTCGACTGCCGGTAGCGGCCGGCTGAACAGGTAACCCTGCATCGAGTCGCAGCGCCGGCTACGCAGGAAGCTGGCTTGCGCTTCGGTTTCGACACCCTCGGCCAGAACGCTCAGGTTGAGGCTGCGGGCCATGACGATGGCGGCAGTGGCGATCGCCGCATTGACCGGGTTTTCGGTTATATCGCGGACAAAGCTCTGGTCGATCTTGATCTTGTCGAAAGGTAGCCGCGAGATGTACGACAGCGAGGAGTAACCAGTGCCGAAATCATCAAGGGATATCTTGATGCCCAGTGCCTTGAGGGCCCGACATTGGGCGATGGCTTCGTCGATATCATCGATCAGTGCGCTCTCGGTGATCTCCAGCTCCAGTGCGCTGGCAGGCAGGCCGGTTTCACCCAGGCACTGGCTGACCAGGCTGGGCAGGTTGGTCTGGCGAAACTGACGTGAGGAGAGGTTGACCGCGATGCGCAGATTGGCGATGCCAAGGTCGAGCCATTGCCTGGCTTGCAGACAGGCGGTGCGCAAGACCCATTCGCCGATAGGCAGGATAAGCCCTGTTTCTTCGGCAATCGGAATGAACTCGGCCGGGGAGACCGAGCCGAATTCCGGATGGCGCCAGCGCAGCAAGGCTTCCATGCCGATCATGTTGCCGCTGTCGAGGCTGATCTGTGGTTGGTAATAAACTGTCAGTTCGTTGCGCTGCAGCGCCGAACGCAGGGCTGCCTCGAGCCCGAGTCGACGGGCGGCATCGGCATCCATTTCCGGGGAATAGAAACGGAAGGTATTTTGCCCACTCTTTTTGGCGCGGAGCAGTGCTGCGTCAGCGGACTTGATCAGCGCGTCTACATCGTTGCCATTTCTGGGCGCCACGCTGACGCCGATGCAGGCGCTGACGCTGATGGCGTGCTCGCCCACTTCGAACGGAACGGCAATGGCATCGAGCATGCGCTGGGCGAGCGCTATGGTGTCCCGTTCGTGGCTCAGGTTGGCCATCACGAAGCCAAATTCGTTACCGGAGCGGCGGCCGACAGTATCGCCATCGCGTACCTGCAAATTGAGCCGGCGCGCTACCTCGACCAATATCCCGTCGCCAATCGGCGGACCAAGCGTGTCATTGATGAACCGGAAGCGGTCAAGGTCGAGCAGGATGACGGCCGTTTCCCGATTGAAGCGGTGAGCGCTGATCAGGGCCTGCCCGAGGCGATCGGCAAACAGGCTGCGGTTGGGCAGATTGGTCAGTGGGTCGAAACTGGAAAGATATTGAATGCGCTCGGCTGCCGCATGACGTTCAGAAAGATCGCTGAAGACGCCGACGTAATTTGTCAGACGCCCGTTCTTGTCATGTACGGCCGAAATATTCAGCCATTCGGTGACCAGTTCGCCATCCTTGCGCCGGTTGGTAATCTCGCCCTGCCAGTTGCCGTGCCGGCTGATGGCTTCCCACATGTCGCGATAGAACTCCGGGCTATGCACACCGGAACGGAGCAACCGGGGGTTCTTGCCCAGCGCTTCGCTGGCGTCATAGCCGGTTACCTTCGAAAACGCCTGATTGGTGAGCAAAATGTCAGCGTTGGCGTCGGTAATGCAGACGCCGTCGCTGATGCCGGTAAAGACGACTGAGGACAGGCGATGTTCGCTTTCGGCGGCCTTGCGCCGGCTGATGTCGGCCATGGTTCCCAGAGTCAGAAGCGGTTTTCCCTGAGCGTCGCGGCGCAGTATTCGTCCCCGTGCTTCCATCCATACCCAATGACCGTCGGCATGGCGCATGCGGAGTTCGTCCACATGAATTTCGTCACCCTTATCGGTCCCGGCCTCCATCCGTTCCAGAATGGCACTGCGGTCTTCCGGGTGGACCAGTTCAATACTGGCGCTGATTGTTGCCGGCCCTTCGTTCAGGCCAAGAATCCGCGACAGGCTGGGACTCCACTGGCTGGTCCCGCGTTCGTGATCATGCTCCCATATTCCGAAACCGGAGGTGGCCAGGGCGATCTGCAACCGAGTGTCGAGCTGAACGTTTTCGGCCACGCGCCGGGCGACTTCCTGCTCCAGCCAGGCCTTTTGCCCGGCAACGATATCGCGGGCCCGCTTCAGTTCAAGCTGGGCCTTGACCCTTATGCCGAGGACCGCGGGATTGATCGGTTTGGTTATGTAGTCGACTGCGCCTTCCTGAATGCCGCGTTCCTCGCTGTCAGGGTCGTCGAGGGCGGTGACGAATATCACCGGGATCTGGTTCGTTTCGCCGTCGGCGCGCAGGGCCTTGAGTACGGCGTGGCCGTCCATTCCGGGCATCATGACATCGAGCAGGATGAGGTCGGGCTGGGGGGCGAGCCTGGCGTAACGAATGGCGACCGGGCCGCTGTTGGCGACCCGTACGTCAACGCCGAGATCGCTGATCATTTCTGAAATGGTGCAGAGGTTGTCAGGTACGTCATCGACGATCAACACAATGGGGCGGCCTGGCCCCTGAGTCTTGTTGTCCTGATCTGTCATGCCTCACGCTCCCTACGCATTTCATTCATGGATGCTAGTCTCGCTCGCCCGGCGCGCTCAGACAAGGCAAACCGCGCCCTCAGAAGAAATAATTTCAGGCCATCTGCCTTTTTATTGTTTCAAGCAACGCCGTTGCCGCATCAAAGTTGAAAATAGCGATTTGCTGGTGCAGTTGCTCGCATTCTGCCGGGCAAAGACGTTTCAGATCTGTCTTCAGTTGATTGAACAGCCGAGTCGCTTCAATGTCTCCCGTGCCCAGTAACTCGGCCAGCGCATCGATTCGTTGCCGTAGCGCGCGAGTCGTGGCTTTTTCTTCGATTTCATCCCGATTGTCCTGGTTCGTGGTTTGTCGGGCGGGATCCGTTGTCGGCAAATATTTTGCCAGCAGGACATAGAGGGCATCGGGATAGACCGGTTTGGCGAGAAAATCGGTCATGCCCGCGTCAATGCAGCGTTCCCTGTCTGCGTTAAAGGCATTTGCTGTCAGGGCGATGATGGGGACAGCAGCCCCGTTTGTCAGGGTGCGAATTCGCCGGGTGGCATCGAGCCCGTTGAGTTCCGGCATCTGGACATCCATCAGTATCAGATCGAAATTCGATTCTTTATAGCGGTCGACCGCAAGCAAGCCATTTTCTGCGGTGACCACTTCAAGCCCGACGCTGGTCAGCAGTTCAGCCGCGATATCTCGGTTGATTCGTTCGTCCTCGACGACCAGGACGCGCCCTTTCAGTTGCCCTTGCTGCCAGTTTTCCGGTGCGCTCTCCGATTCGTCTTCTGCAGTGTCGAGGCGGGCAGTAATCCAGAAACGACTGCCGACACCCTGCGTGCTTTCGACGCCGACTTCGCCGCCCATCAGTTCGGCGAGATGGCGGGCAATGGCCAGACCCAACCCGGTTCCGCCAAAGCGTCGGGTAGTCGAGCTGTCGAGTTGCTCGAAGGCATTGAACAGGCGCGCCGTGTCTTCCTGGCGGATGCCGATGCCGGTATCGCTGACGCTGAAGCAGCAGGTTATTTTTTTGCCGTCGGTGGCGAGCAGTTCGCCACTGATCGAAATCGAACCGCTTTCCGTAAACTTGATCGCGTTTCCCGCGAAATTGAGCAGTACCTGGCGCAGACGGGTGACGTCGCCGACGGCCCGTTCCGGCAGGTTCCCGGTATCGATGTGGAGGTTCAATCCTTTGCTGGCGGCACGGTCGCGGATCATTGATGCAATGTTTTGCAGGATTTCGGCGGGCGAAAAAGCGTGGCTTTCCAGCATCACCTTGCCAGCCTCGATTTTCGACAGATCCAGAATGTCATTGATGATTTGCAGCAGATGCTCGGCCGCGGCCGAAACCTTGATCAGCTTTTCGAGCTGGTCCGGCTGCAGGGGACTTTGTCTGAGCAGGTAATTGAGGCCAATGATCGCATTCATCGGTGTGCGGATTTCGTGGCTCATGTTGGCCAGAAATTCGGATTTGGCGCGATTGGCCGAGTCGGCTTTTTCCTTCGCTGCGGCCAGCTCGCTGGTGCGCTGTCCGACCAGCTTTTCGAGATGCAGGCGGTGGGCGTGCAGTTCGGCCTCGTTTTGCCGCCGCTCGGTAATGTCCTCCTTGGCGGCGACGTAGTGGGTGACCAGTCCGTTTTTGTCGCGCACGGGTGATATGGTGGCCAGTTCGAGATAGTGCGAACCGTCCTTGCGCTGATTGACGAATTCGCCACGCCAGACCTTGCCGGCGAGCAAGGTTGGCCACATTTCACGATAGATTTCGGGGGCGGTCTCTCCGGATTGGAGAATGTTCGGATTCTGGCCAATGGCCTCCTCTGCCGTATAGCCGCTGGCCTGGGTGAACGCCTCGTTTACGAAGATTATTTTGGCATTTAAGTCGGTGATGACGATGCTTGCCGGGCTCTGCTCGACGGCGGTGGACAGGCGGCGCAAGCCTTCTTCGGCGGTTGCCAACTGCTGGTTAAGGTCGCGCAGCTGTTTCAACTGGGCTTTAAGTTTGCGCTCCGATTGCTTGCGTGGCGTGACATCCATCGTCATGCCGCCGAGCAGCCGATTGCCTCTTCCGTCTTCGACAGCGAACTTGGTCGATTCATAGTCCCGGCCTTTGAAACTTTCTTCGACGACGATGGTGGTGCCTGTTTCCAGCACTTTCCGGTCGTCGTCGACGATTTTCTGGCCGAATTCGCCGGGGAAAAGTTCCGGGCTGGTCTTGCCGATCATGCCGGCCGGATCGATGCCGAGCAAGGTCTGGAATCCCCGGTTGGCCATCAGAGTCCGCGAGTCGGCATCCTTCAAGTATGCCGTTCCGGGGATGTGGTCAATGAAGCTCTGAAAGGTTAGCAAGGCGCGTTGACTCTCATCCTCTTTCTGCTGAATCTGGTGATCAAACGCCTTTTGCCGACGTTGGTACTGGAACAGCATCAGCGCCGAACCGATGGCTACCAGAAAAAAGAGAATGGCCCGGGTGGTCGCCTGTGTCCGCCACGGGGCGAGAACCTCGGCGAGGTCGCGCGCAGCACCAACGACAAGTGGCGCCGTCATGTGCAGGGTTTCCGGTTGCAGCGTGCGCATCGACATCAGGCGCGCTCTGTCCAGCGCGTAAGAGGTCCCGTTCATCAGGCTGGTCGGCTGGCCGCTGGTCATATGGCGCTGGAAGAACGATCCCGCAATGTTCACTGAAAGCCCGGGATCTGCTTTGTTTTGCTCGGGCACGAGGACCAGGATCTGGCCGTTTCCGTGGATCAACGACAGCGTGGTTTCGCTGCCGGCATGAATGGAATGGAGCAAGGTGCCAATACTGTGGCTGTCGATGGTGGCCGCAATGATGCCGGCAAACTCGCCACGGGGCCCGGCGACCATGCGCGCCACGGTTATTGTGTAAGCCCCCTGGTCGGTGAGCAAGGGGGCGCTCACATAGAGCGCATCGACGTCCGGGTGTTTCTGGGCGCTCTTGAAATACTCGAGCTGAGCGAAATTCCTGCCGATCAGTTCGCTCGAGTTGCTGACCAGAATCGTGCCGCTGGCATCGAAGAAGGCCAGGGTTCGGACGCTTTCCAGCGCCTGTGTCAGCGTGTCGAATTCGCGCGTGACATTGGCCAGCCCGTCTTTGCCGGCAAGTTGCAAGGCTACGGTGTTGCCCAGCTTGTCGATAACCGCGTTAATTGAGCCCAGTCGTCGCCCCATTTCCTCGACGATGATCTGACTGTGATTTTCGAGTCGGCTACTGGCCGTCGTCTCGATATGGTTGCGGGCCTGAATCTGGTCGACCGTAATTTGCATGCCGAGCAACAGAAGCCCGACGGCCAGCGCCAGCCAATGCAGAATATAGGCACGCTGTCGCAATCCCGAGGATGCAGAGGTGCAGGCCGATGGTGGGGGCAGGGTGCTCATCGGCAGTGGTTCAGGGTTCCCTTGCTTCATAGCTGGACAGCGTTACCCCGGCATGGGTGAGGATCTCGCGAATGGTCTTGATGTCCATCCGGCTGCAGGTGCTGCTGTTGTGCGGGTGGTGCAGGAAGGCTTCGACCTTGTTGAGCGTGATCTTGAAGCGGGCGCCGTGGGCGGACTCGATGTTGGCACCGAGGTGGTTGAGCAGCGATTCGATTTCGCGCCAGTGGATGTTGGCCGAGGGCGGGTCCTGGAAGATGCTGCGCATCAGGTGGGCATGCTTGTGACTCATGATGAAGCTCCAAGCGTTAGGAACTACACCATTCTATGCCTGCTCGATCTTGTCGTCAGGCGAAAACGATCTTGAGCAGGGCGAGGCAGAGCAAAGTGTAGCCGGCCGCGACAAGGTCGTCGGCCATGACGCCGAAGCCGTTTTTGACATGCTCGTCAAAATAGCGGGCCGGCTGCGGCTTGGTTATGTCGAAAAAACGGAAAAGCGCGAAGGCGGCCAGTTGCCAGAGGAAAGTGGGCGGCGTCATGAGCAGGATCAGCCAGAACGGCACGATTTCGTCCCAGACGATGCTGCCGTGGTCGGGGTCGCCGATGGCGCGGCCGGTAACATCGATGAACCAGATGCCGCCGAGGTATGCCACGGTCAACAGGAAAAACAGGCCAAAATCGGAAAAGTGGTGATGGAACAGGGCGAACATCGCCCATGCGAACAGCGTACCGAAGGTGCCGGGCGCCTTTGGTGCCAGCCCGCTGCCGCAGCCCAGCGCGAAGAAATGCGCCGGGTGGGCGAGCAGGAAGCGGATGCTAGGCGGTTTGGCCAAAGTGGTCGTATCCCTTGCTGCCGAATTCGACGGGCTTGCCGTCGGGGTCGAGGACGGTCACGTCTCCGGTCGGGCCGGCGACCATCTCGCCGATGTTCCACAGCGGCAGTTCGAGCTGCGCGGCAATTTTGGCGATGGCCAGGCTTTGCGTGCCGGGCGCGGTGAAGCACAGTTCGTAGTCGTCGCCGCCGGTCAGCTGGCATTCGAGGGCAATGCGCCGGAGGTCGGCGTCGTAGCTGTCGCCCTTGGGTAGATGCGGTAGCTGGACGAGTTTGACGGCAGCGGCGCAGCCTGAGCGTTCGGCGATATGACCGAGATCGGCAAGCAGGCCGTCGGAAACGTCGATGGCGGAAGAGGCAATGCCGTTCAGGGCGAGGCCGAGGGCGACGCGTGGACGCGGCTTTTCAAGGGCGCTGACGCACAGGCGGGGCCACGGCTCGGGCAGCTTGACCTTGTCCTGCAGGTAGGCCAGGCCGAGGCTGGCCAGGCCGGGACGGCCGGAAACCCAGATCTGGTCGCCGGCTTGGGCGCCATTACGACGCAGGGCTTGGCCCGGTTCAACTTCGCCGATGGCCGTGACGCAGACGTTGAGCGGACCTTTGGTGGTGTCGCCGCCAATCACATCGACACCATACTCAGCGGCGCAGGCAAAGAAGCCTTCGGCAAAGGCGGCTATCCACGGCTCGTTGACCGCCGGCAGGGCGCCGGCCAGCGTTACCCAGCGCGGCTGGGCGCCCATCGCGGCGAGGTCCGAGATATTGACGGCCAGCGCTTTCCAGCCGAGGTTCCTGGGGTTGGTGTCGGGCAGGAAATGGGTGCCGGCGACCAGCATGTCGGTGGTGACGGCCAGTTGCTTGCCTGGCGTCGGTGCGATCAGAGCGCAGTCGTCGCCGGGGCCGAGGACGGCCGACGGAGTGGGCCGGGCGAAATACTTGTTGATCAGGTCAAACTCGCCCGGCATTGAATTACTTGCCCTGCTTGCGCGCCGCAACCTCGTCGGCACGAACGACGGCGGCGATCTTGTCGAGCACGCCATTGACGTACTTGTGGCCGTCGGTGCCGCCGAAGGATTTGGCCAGTTCGATGGCCTCGTTGATGATGACGCGGTAGGGCGTTTCGGGATGGTGGTTCATCTCGAAAGCGCCCAGCATCAGGACGCAGGCTTCGATCGGCGAGAGTTCGCTGAACGGCCGGTCAAGATGGGCGGTGACTTGCGAAACCAGCGCTTCGCGCTGACCGATGATGCCGCGCAGACTGCCCACAAAGAATTCGCGATCAGCCTTGGCAAAGCCTTCCTGCTCCGGGGCATAGGCTTCGATGGCGGCCTCGTCGGCACCGCCCACGCGCCACTGGTAAAGACCTTGCAGGACGAATTCGCGGGCGCGGCGGCGGGCCGACTTGGGCGGCGCCTTGACGTCGTGGGGATGTTCGCTGTCGCTGAGGAAGGTGGTCATTGGAGCAGGGCTTTCTGGAGGTTGGCCATTTCGACGGCAGCCTGGGCGCAGTCGCTGCCCTTCGGCTGGGTGCGGATTTCGGCCTGTTCGTCGGTGTCACAGGTCAGGATGCCGTTGGCGATGGGCACGCCGGTATCGAGCTGGACTTCCATGATGGCGCGGCAGGCGTCATTGGAAACCACTTCGAAGTGATAGGTGTCGCCGCGGATGACGGCGCCGAGCGCGACCAGTGCATCGAAGCTGCCACTTTGCGCCATGGTCTGCAGGACGAGCGGGACTTCCAGTGCGCCGGGAACGTTGGCGATGGTCATGTCGGTATCGGCGACGCCGAGACGTTTGAGTTCGGTGACGCACGACGAGAGCAGGGCTTCGCAGACCGGCAGATTGAAGCGGCTCATGACGATGCCGACCTTGAGCCCGGCGCCGTTCAGGTTGTTGTCGTATTCAAAGATGTTGTCGAAACGGGACATCGTTTATAGCTCCGCAGGTGTCGTGACGAAACCGGTGACTTCGAGGCCAAAGCCGGTCATGGAGGGCATCTTGCGCGGGCTGGAGTCTTCCGGGCGGTGCATGAGGACGATGACGCCGTGGCCGAACTTGGCCATGGCCGCTTGCGCTTCCTCGATCGAGAACGACTGGCGCTTGCTGGCCGGGTCGAGGAAGTCGAGCACGGAGAGCGGCTCATGGACGCGAACCAGCGTTTCGTCGCCGGCCGGGATGCTGCCTTTGACCAGTGCCAGATGTGTGGCGCCGCTTGCCTGATCGACATAGGCGTGCATCGTGAAATCGCCGTGGGCGGTGTTGATCGTCTTGCTCGTGACACGCTTGACCAGGGTTTCGGAGGCAGCGCGGTAGTGGATGAGGTCGGCGATGGTGCCGATCTTCAGGCCGTGTTCCTTGGCGAATTCCATCAGCTCGGGCAGGCGGGCCATGGTGCCGTCGTCGTTCATGATTTCGCAGATCACCGAGGACGGCTCGAGGCCGGCCATGCCGGCGAGGTCGCAACCCGCTTCGGTGT
>Ga0209211_10011050_pt1 | contig 11632 bp, 9 predicted proteins | sample RifGroA2_FD_183992 | JGI IMG/M metagenome (GOLD analysis project Ga0209211, IMG submission 183992) | Groundwater microbial communities from Rifle, Colorado, USA - Groundwater A2 (SPAdes) (version 2) | ecosystem: Environmental > Aquatic > Deep subsurface > Groundwater | place: Rifle, Colorado...
CCAGAACAGAGAAATTCTTTCTAAGGGGTTCTTGGTTTTAGCCAGTTTCAAAAATAACTTGGCGGTTTGGGGAGGATAAAACATCGGGATATTCGACATTGACTCCGCCCCCCCGGCAATCACCACCTCGTCCATCCCGGTCAAAATCTTTTCCGCCGCGCTGGTAAGTGCCTCAAAACCGGAGGCGCAATTACGAGAAACGGTATAAGCCCGTTTCTCTTTAGGTATCCCGGCGAGAAGCGAAATCACCCGGGCGATATTAGCCGCCTCCGGAGGATTGGCCACTGAACCGAAGATTACCTCATCCACTAACTTCGGCTCTAAATTCGTCCTCTCCAGTAATTCCCGGACCGCTATCCGTCCCAATTCCTGAGCCGGGAGATCCCCGAAATCCGTCCAGGCCCGGACAAAGGGCGTGCGTATCCCGCTGACTATGGCTATCCTTGGCATATCTCTCCTCTACCCAATTCCCCCCCTAACCCCTCCCACAAGAGGAGGGGAACTGATATAACAATCTACTACCTATAAGTATATTCATCGCGTTTTCTCAAAGCCAATATCCAGACAATCTTTTTCGCGTCATCTATATCATAAAGAACCCGGTAATCGCCTATTCGCAGGCGGCATTCGGCGGTCCATTCATACAGGTAAACCGGCGGCCGGATAGCCTTAAATTTCTTGCCCTCTGGACGCGGCCCATCCGCCAGTTTTTCCACCTCTTCCATTATTCTCACCCGCGTCTCTTTCTGAGAAATCTTAGAAAGGGCTTTAGCGAATTTTTCTTCTATTGAAATAGAGGGAAATCTGACTTCGTATTTCATCCGCTAATCGCGCTTCTTCCTAAAGAGACGGGAAACCGGGATGCCTTTTGAACCGGACTTAACCGCCAAGCGGCCTTCCCGGACAATTTCTAAAGTCTTGGGCTCAGAAAACTCTTCTATGATATCCGCTAATTCCAGTATGTCCGAATAAGGCAGGATAACATTTATCGGAACCCCCCGGTCGGTCACAATAAAAGTCTTTTTTCTTTTTAAAACGCTGGAGATATGTTCCTTCAAATCCCTAATCCCGATATGCTCCGACTTTAACAAATCCACCGCTATACTCATTGCTTATTTCCTCCTTGTAGACTCAATTGTGTCTACATTATAAGTATATCACACTTTCGGCCGTTTGTCCACGAAACGCTTGACTTTATGAGAGACCTCCATCTCTACTTGCTTCAACATTTCATCGTGCGGCAGAATGATTATTTCATTGGGGGTTATCTCGGTTAGGGAGAGGATTTTATCGCAGAGGCTTTTCTTTAGATTTTGCGGGTCGGTAGAGGCACTCAGGCTTAAATATAACAGCAGTTCATCAACCTCGTAGGGGTCGTTATCCTTTTTCCGGATCTCCACCTGCCACTCCTCAATGCCCTTCTCGGCTTCTAAAATTGCCCCAAAAGTATTCAGGTTTACCAGGGTGCCCTTAACCTTGGAAAGCTGGAAGTTTTTGATATTAGAAGCCCGGTAGATATGGCTGGATACGCGCGGGGCGCTGCGCCGGCAATAAGGACAGGGAGAATACACTATTCCCCCCTTAACTAAGTCTCCGGTGCGATAGCGCAGGACCGAACTGCCCCGGGAGTCAATGCTGGTATATACCAACTCTCCGTCTTCACCTTCGCTTTTGGCCTCGCCGGTCTCCGGGTCAATCACCTCAAATATCTCTTTATCCGGATAGGTATGATAGCCGCTGGAAACCCCAATGTCCGTGGGACATTCTCCCCAGGCGCATTTGGCCTCGGTAAATCCGTAAGTGCCGAACACCTGGACGCCATTAGCCCCCATCTCCCTGAGCATGCCGCTTAATTTTTCCTTGAATCCCGGAGGGACCGCGGAGGCCCCCAGAATCACTTTCTTAATAAAACTGAAATCTTTATTCAACTGCTTGGCCGAGCGCACCAGATGATAGAGATAACCCGGCACTCCAATCACAATATCCGGCTTAACCTTTAAGATGGCCTCGATATTTCCCTGGGTGCCCATCACCTTGCCCCCTCCGGTAGAGAGCATAAAGACATTATGGGAAAAAGCCGCGAAGACCGTCTGCCAGAAGGCCAGATGCGGGGCGTAAGGAAAAAGATTCACTGCCCGGGAATCCTGCTTCACCCCAAAGACATCCAGCAAGCGGTATCCTGAGATATGCAGATTATCAATATCGAACTTGGTATACAAAAAAGAAACCGGCTGTTTGGTGGTGCCGGTGGTAGCGGTAAGAAAAATAGGGCGGTATTCTTTACTTAGGCGCTCTTTTACCTCTTCTGAGCCTTTTAAAATTTTAAGCAAGGCCAGATACACCAGCTTATTCTTTGGCCAGTATTTCTTGATTGAGGCCTCATCCGGCTGAAGGATAAAATCCCGGAAGCGGTTGGGAAAATCATCCGAAGGCAAAAAATCCTCTTTTTGGGTAAAAGGAATAAGCTTTAGGTCTTCAACGGTCCGGATGTAGCGGGGTTTGATCTTATGCCGGTCGAATAATTTGCGGTAATAGGGGCTAAAAGGATATAACTGGCGGGAAATAAAATCGCGGAGTTTTCTGTTCTGAAGTTCTCTTAATTCCTTCCGCGGCAGAAAGCTTATTTTTTTCCAATGCTCCATCGGGAGGTCAATGTAGAGACGCAAAATTTTGCGTCTCTATTTATAATTTCTCGAAAAACGCGCGAGCCGCTCTCGCCTTTTTAACTTTATTTGCTTATTCTTTTCAACTTCCTCTTTGGTCTTGAGAATTAAGCGGGGAACCTCCGCGGGCTTTCCTTTCTTATCCATGGCCACCATAGTTAAATAAGCCGAACCCACCTTAAGGATCTTTCCCTGCTTAATCTTTTCCGTTTCAATCTCTACTTCCACATCCATAGAGGTCCGGCCCACATGATAGACCGAAGCCCTAAGAGTCAGGACATCCCCCACGCCCACCGGATGCTTGAATTCAATATTATCCATGGAGGCCACGACCACATTTTTACGGGCGTGTTTGGTCGCGGCTACGAACGCCGCTTCATCAACCAGTTTTAAAATCGTCCCGCCGTGCACACTGCCGTAATGGTTAGCGTGCAAAGGCATCATTACCTCGGATAAAATCGCCGTGGAATCGGCAACGGTCTTCTTTAACATAAGTAAAATTATAACATTTATTTTAGCTATTGCCAATGAAATAATTACTTGCTATTATACAGGTTATGAAAATTACGGTGGCCAAAAACGCGGGGTTTTGCTTTGGGGTAAAAAGGGCGATTGATATGGCCAAGGCCAGCTCAAAGAAAAAAGAGCCGGTGTATATGCTGGGCGATATTGTGCATAATGAAAATGTGGTCAGGGATATTGAATCCGCCGGGATAAAAAAGATAAAAAACATCTCCCGAATACAAGGCGGCTCATCTCTGCTCATCCGCGCCCACGGCAGTGCCCGGAAAACAATAGAAAAGGCGGACAGCTTAGGATTAGAGGTAATAGATGCTACCTGCCCGATGGTCAAAGAAATCCATAAGGTGGTCAGGGATATGGACGAAAAAGGATACCGCATCGCGGTTATCGGAGACTATAATCACGACGAGGTCCAGGGCATCGTCGGCCAAATCCAACACAAGGCGATCGTCTTAGAGAATATCGCGGATATTGAGAAAAAAATACCCCCAAACTTAAAGAAACTGGCGGTAGTGGTGCAGTCTACTCAAAATTTAGAAAAAGTACTAAAAATGCAGGACATTCTAAAAAAGCGTGTCCCGGACTTAGAATTCCATAACACCATCTGCTCCCCCACCCGCCTAAAGCAAGATGAAATAAAAACCCTGCCCAAGAAAAATGACTGTATCGTAGTTATCGGCTCAAAAACCAGCGCGAATACCAAAAGGCTCTATGAAATCGCTAAATCCATTAACCGGAACTCTTACTGGGTAAAATCCAGCGCTGATATTAAGAAAGATTGGTTTAAAGGTGTAGAATCCGTGGGAATCACCGCCGGGGCTTCCACTCCGGATAAAACTATTCAAGAAGTAAAAAAACATATTCAAAAAATAACAGCGTAAGGATTGGTTTATTACAATTTGCTGTCGGCTATCAGCTTTCCGCTTTCAGCCAAACTGTTGATTTTTCTTGACAAGTTTAAAATTTTTATTAAAATTTACTTTAGCTATCTACTCTTTACACCATAAACTATAAACCTTTCTAATGATAGAAGCCAAAAATCTTACTATGCGTTACGGCGCCACCTGCGCCTTGAATAATGTTTCTTTCCGGGCTAATGAAAGAGAAATCATCGGTTTGCTTGGCCCTAACGGCGCGGGCAAGACTACCCTGATGCGCATCCTGACCACCTTTATCTACCCCAGTAAAGGAACAGCCTCAATCTGCGGCTACGATATCACCGAAAACCCCCTGGCGGCAAGAAGGATGCTTGGCTATCTTCCGGAAAACCCTCCTCTCTACATAGATATGCGGGTAGACGAATACCTGGATTTCGTGGGGCGCTCGCGGGGCCTTTCCTCGATAAAACTTAAAGAAAGAAAAGAATGGGTAATCGAAGCCACCCAAATCCGCAAGGTCTACAAACATACGATTTTTGAATTATCCTTAGGCTACCGGCAAAGGGTAGGCCTGGCTCAGGCCCTTATCCATGACCCCCAGGTAATAATCCTGGATGAACCCACCTCCGGTCTTGACCCAATGCAGATTATCGGCATCCGTAAACTCATCCGGGACTTAGCCCGGGAAAAGACCATAATCTTCTCCACCCACATCCTGCAAGAGGCATCGGCGGTTTCTGACCGGCTCTTAATAATTGACCAGGGACAAATTATTGCCCAGGGCACCACGAATGAGCTAAAAAAAGGCAAAAGCGTAAATAATAACTTCCTGGTCTCCATCCAGGCAAATCGCCAGGAAATAGAATCCGCGTTTAAAACAATAGCCGCGCTGGAAAGCTTCAGTTTTATTGAAGAGGCTTTGCATACGGTAAGATTTCAATGCCGGGCAAAGTCCGGCGAAGAATTCCTCCGGGCAATTAATCAGGTGGTGAAAGAGAAGAACTGGACACTTAAAGAACTCTCCCCTCAAGAGCCTTCTCTGGAGGAGGTTTTCCTGGGGCTTTTTAAAAAAACAGCGCCTAAACAATCATGAGAAACATCTGGACTATTCTTAAAAGGGAACTTAACTCATATTTCAACTCCGGTATCGCCTATATCTACCTGATTGTATTCCTGGCCATCAATAACGGATTATTTATGACCCGCTTCTTTCTTATGGGAAGGGCCGATATGCGGCTTTATTTTGACAGCCTGCCCACTATCCTCTTTGTTTTTATCCCGGCCGTCACTATGCGGCTGTGGGCCGAGGATAAGAAAGAGAATACCTTTGAGCTCCTGATGACCTTTCCGATGAGGCCGCGGGAGTTGGTTTTGGGGAAATTCTTAGCCAGCCTGATATTTTATTCTCTGACACTTTTAAGCACCATAACCATCCCGATAATTTTATTTGCCGCCGGCTCACCCGATAGCGGAGCGATTATCGGCGGCTATCTAGGCTCATTTCTTACCGGAGCGCTTTTTCTTGCTATAGGAATATTCATTTCCGGGCTTACCAAAGAGCAGATTGTCGCCTTTGTGCTTACCACCTTAAGCTGTTTTCTTTTTTTCTTCTTAGGCACAGACTTTTTTGCCGCCTTTATTGACGGCTGGATTGGGGGCTGGGGAACATTTATCAAAAATTATATAGGCACCGCCAGCCATACAATCAGCTTCAGCAAGGGCGTTATCAGCATTAAAGACATCCTCTATTTTACCGCGGCAATATCCGTATTCCTCATCCTCAATGGTTTTTATTTTGAGGGCCGGCTCAGGCCCAAGGCCAAGGCGGTATTTAGCTTGAGCGTAATTGTGTCTATTCTCGGCCTCATCATCTTTAACTGGCTGATCCACGACCTGCGCTTAGGAAGATTTGATATTACCGAGACTAAAATCTATACCACCTCTTTAGTTTCCCGAAAGATGCTCGGAGAGCTGAAGGTGCCGGTTTATTTAAGCCTCTACATCAGCCCTCAGAATAAAATGCCCACCGCGCTTAAAACCATAGAGCAGGATATTTCCGGGAAGCTCGAAGAACTAAAAATCATCTCTAATAACAAGTTTAATTACAAAATCTTTCATATCGAAGCCTCAAATCTGATAGAACAAAATCAGAACCCGGGAGAATCTTCAGACACAACCGGCTCATTAGAGAAAAAACTCCAGGACAAAGGCGTGCTTCCTTTCCAGGTAGAAAGCATTGATAAGGACGAGGTTGGCCTCAAACTGATTTACTCGGCCATTACCATCGCCTATAAAGAAAAAAATGAAGAGATTCTCCCCCGGCTTACTCCCCGGGACATCCCGGATCTGGAGTATCTCATACTCTCCAGAATCGCTAAATTAACCCGGGAGAAAAAACCCAATATCGCCCTTTTCTCTCCTCTTAAAAACGAGGGGCTAAGCCCGGAGATAAGCCGCCTTATCCAAGGGATGGCAGAGTCGGAAAGCCGCTACGAGGATGAATATAAAACCGTTATCCCTCTGATGCGTAATAACGGCTACAATGTGAAACGAATCAACCTGACTAAAGACGACCCGATTACCGGCGACCTGAACACCCTGTTAATCCTTAACCCCGGGAAGCTCGACGACAGACAGCTTTATGAAATCAACAAATTCCTGACTCAGGGAGGCGCGGTCCTGATCGCTGCCCAGGGCTTTGAATACGCGTTTCAAAGCGGAGGTACTCAAGGGATAGAGATCAGCCCTAAAAAGGCGGATTTGGATATCAACCGGCTGATTCAAAAATGGGGAGTCAAGATTAACGATGAAATGCTGATGGATGAAAGCAGTCAGATAATCGAAGTTACCACCGGCCAGCGGGTCGGCCCCTTCGCCTTATCTATGCCGATCAAGGTGCCTAATCAGATATTAGTAACCAATGAAATGATGCGTCCAGATATGCCTCTGATGAACCGCCTGCCGTCGCTCTTTTTTATGTGGGGCTCAGCCCTGGAAATCTCTCCGGACGCCTTAAAAACCGCGAATCTAAAAGAAACCCTGATGTTTAGCTCAAGCAAAAGAAGCTGGAAGGCGCCATCCGACGGCTCCAATCTAAAAAAAGAGCTCTTGACCTTCCCTAAAAGCAATCCCGAGGGCGCGTTTCCCTTAGCCGTAATGTTAGAAGGGGATTTCAGCGATACCTTTCAATCTATTCCCCAGTGGCCAAACCAGGATACTCAAACTCCCGCTCAAAATCAAGAAACAGCCCCCGCGCTTACTCCTAAACCCGGCAAGCTGATTATCACCGGCTGTTCCAAGATGTTTACCGACCAGCTTATGAGCGGCGCGGGGAACCTTAATCTCTTTGCCAATATCGTTGACGGACTTACCCTGGGAACCGATATTATCCAAATCCGCTCCAACACCCTCACCAGCCGCGAGCTGAAGAAATTGACTAACCCTCAGAAGGCCTGGTATAAATTCATCACGATATTCCTGGTGCCGATTTTATTGGTTTTTTACGGATCCCTGCGCCTGTTTTTGCGCGGGAAAGAAAAACAATTTTATCTGCTGGGGAGCGCGAAATGAAATTAAAAAAACTTATTATCCTCATAGCCATAGTATCGCTTCTTACGGCTCTGGCCCTGATCAAAAACAACGTTACCAAGAAACAACTTGTTCAGGAAGAAATCGCGGCTTCCCGGCCGTTTGCCCTGACGGAAGATTTGGCAGTAGGATTTATCCGGAAAATAACCATTTACAGAGGCGATGATGAAAAGAATAAAATTATCCTGCTAAAAGACGACACCGACAACTGGAGGATAGAAAATAAGTTCAATGTCAAGGCCAGGAAGGAAAATGTGGAAAACCTGCTCAAGGATTTATCCGGCTTAAAGGGAGAACTGCGCGCCGAATCAAAATCGGTATTCGGAGATTTTCACCTGGAAGATACTCAAGGCATCCATATCATCCTGGAGGCCCAAGACGCGAAAACTTTAGCCCATATAATCGTATCTGCCGATAAACCCGGCTGGGACAGCAGTTTCCTCAGGCTTAAAGATTCAGAAAAGATTATTCTCACCCCAAAGGACATCCCGGGCCGGCTTAATATCTATAGCAAAGAGGCGAAATTAGACAATAACTATTTCGCTGACTTTAAACTGCTTTCTTTTGACCCTAAGAAAATAGAAAAAATAGAAACAGCGCGAAAGGGTAAAAATCTACTCACCCTGGTTAAAAAGAAGGAATCCGATAATAAATATATTTGGGATTTTGAACCGGCAGTAAAGAAAGCCGAAATTGATCCGGGCAAAATAGACAGCTTCCTGCAAAATGCCTCAAATACCTTTGCCCAGGACTCACTTGACCCCGGCCTTATTGATTACGGCTTTGGACAAGATAATTTCAGCCTCGCGTTAGAAACCGATGAGAAAAAGACTCTCGCTATTGAGGTGGGAAATTATCTAGAAAAAGAAAAGGCCTATTACGTGAAGATCACTCCGGAAAATCAGGTGTTTAAAGTCCCGGAGTACGCCATCCAGAATATCAAGAAAGACAAAAACTACTTCCTAAAAGAGAAAACCCCGGCCAAGAAATAAAATCTATTCGTCAACGTCAATTCCCTCAAAATCTTCTATTATTTTCCAGAATTTTTTATCGCCGTGTCTATTTGAACCTGCCGTTGGCAAAGAATCCGCTTCGTCTCCTTCCGTAGCCGCGTATTTATCTAAAATATCGCTTTCTTCCAGGAAACGCGAGGCCTGGGTAAACACGGGACCGGCACCGCTGGAATAATTTCTTGATGAGCGGTCTACGCGCGGCTTTAAGAGAAATAGATTTTCCCTGGCCCTGGTGGCGGCCACATAAAATAACCTGCGTTCCTCTTCTATCGCCGAGCTGTCCTCTAAGGACCGATAGTTCGGCAAGTGCCCTTCGGCCAAATAGATGATAAAAACCGTATGCCACTCTAAGCCTTTGGCCGAGTGGATAGTAGATAAACTGACCTTAGGCTCGTCCTTGTCGTGAAAACCGGTCCGCGCGATATTTTTTTCCGGCGGATCCAGGGCCATATCCGAAAGAAACTGCTCTAAAGAGTCATATCTTTCGGCAATCCTGAAAAGAGAATTCAAATCATTAAGGCGCTTGTCCGCGTCGTCGTATTTATCCTTTAACCAAGGCTGATAATACTCCATACACAACTCCAGTATTTGATACGGCAATTGAATTTTGACATCTATCTTTCTAAAAAGCTCAATCAAGGTTACCAGCACAGGATTCTTGGTAAAAAGCTTGCTTGAGGTATCTATGCCGAATCCCTTTCCCTGGGAAATTATTTCTTCGATTACCAGCTCGGCCGTCTTAGGGCCGATTTTAGGAAGCAATAAAAGCAGTCTAAACCAGCTTACCTGATCCGCGATATTATAAATAACCCTTATATAAGACAAGACATCCTTGATATGGGCGGCCTCGATGAATTTCTGCCCGCCGTATTTGGCAAAAGGAATATTACATCCGGCTAATTCTATCTCCAGGTCGTTAGAATGCCAGCTGGAGCGGAAAAGCACCGCGATATCAGCTAACTCAACGCCCTCCTCTCTTAAAGAAATAATCTTCTCAACTATATATTCTGACTGCCGGTGCTCGTCGCGAAGTTCAATATACACAGGCAGGACGGAGGAAGATTTATTAGTGTATAATCTTTTCTGAAAGCCCTCTTCGCTGGATTCGATTATCCGGTTGGCCAGGTTTAATATCGGCTGGGTGGAGCGGTAGTTTTCCTCCAGGGTAATGACTTTTGTCCCTTTGAATATCTTGGGAAAATCAATGATATTCCTGAAATTGGCTCCCCGGAAGGAATAGATGCTCTGGGAATCATCTCCTACCACCATTATATTTTTGTTTTCTGCCGTCAAAAGATAGACAATCTCGGACTGGAGCTTATTGGTATCCTGATACTCATCCACCATGATATAGCGGTATCTCGCGGATAAGCTAAGGCGCGTGTCCTCATGGCCGCTCAAAAGCCTTTTAAGATACACCAGGAGGTCATCATAATCCAGAATAGATTTGGAATGTTTATAGTCAATGTATTCCCGGGCTATCTTTTTTATTTCATTAAGCCATTCAGCGAACTGAGAATATTCGCCGTTAATTATTTTCTCCAGCGGCTCCGATTTGTTCACGCTTTTTGAGAGTATATCCAAAAGGGCGTCTTTTCTGGGAAAACGGCTTTTGGTTTTAGAAAACCCTAACTTGGTCCGGATAAGATTAACCGTGTCTTCGGCGTCAGAGCGGTCCAGTATGGCAAAGTCTCTGGAGATGCCCACTACATTCGCGTATCTCCTTAAGACCATATTGGCGAAAGAATGAAACGTCCCCCCGGATACCCGCTCACAGCGCTCATCCAATATCAAGGATGCCCGCTTAAGCATCTCCTGGGAGGCCCTGCGGGTAAAGGTTAAGAGAAGTATCTCCTCCGGCCTGACTGAGCGCTCGACTAAATAAGCGGTGCGATGGACCAACACCCGGGTCTTTCCGCTTCCGGCCCCGGCTATTACCAGATACGGCCCTTCAGTTGAACGCACTGCTTCTAACTGGGCGGAATTAAGCTCTTTTTGGTAATCTATACTACGCGCCATAGGGTTTAAGTTTAAAAATTTAAGCCGCCGCGTCCTGCGGGCTTTACGCTTCAGCCTGAAAGATTGTGGTTTGCGGCGTGAATCATTAACCTATCAATGTGGTTATTTTAAATATAGGAAGGAAAAGCGCCAGGACAATTCCGCCGATAAGTATACCCAAAACGGCAATCACTAAAGGCTCAATCAGGCTGGTCATACTGCTTACCGCGACATCCACCTGCTCTTCATAAAAATCGGCTATCTTGGAAAGCATCTTCTCCAACTCTCCGGCCTGCTCGCCAACCTTAATCATCCTGATTACCATTGCCGGAAAAACATTGGCCTTATCTAAAGGCTGATACAAAGGCTCACCCTGACGGATTGCCTGCCGGGCGTTTTCCACCGCCTGTTCGATTATTTTATTCCCGGCAGTCTTGGAAACGATTTCTAAGGTATTCAAGATAGGCACGCCGCTTTTTACCAAAGTAGAAAAAGTCCGGGCAAATCTGGCCACCGCCGCCTTAAGAAAAAGAGGCCCGAATATGGGAACTTTTAAAGTAAGCTTATCGAACCTTCGTCTTCCGGAAGGAGTCTTGATGTAACGCCGCAGTAAAAACAATAACCCACCCAGAGCAATCAGAATGAATAAAAAATAATTTTTTAAAGTATCACTGGCGAGAATTAATATCTGCGTCGGAACCGGTAATTCGCCCCCTAAGGTAGCAAAAATACCCTTAAAGGTAGGGACAACTTTTACCATCAAAAATACGGTTATAGAAATAGCCATGGTTATTATAACCGCCGGATACACCAAACTTGACTGCACCTTTCTGATCAGGGCGGCGGTCTTCTCCAGAAACACCGCCAGCCTTTCCAGGACCTCATCCAGCCTTCCGGAGGCCTCTCCGGCCTTAATCATATTGATATAGAAATCAGAAAAAGCGGCGGGATATTTTGCCGTAGAATCGCA
>Ga0209211_10011051_pt1 | contig 11630 bp, 10 predicted proteins | sample RifGroA2_FD_183992 | JGI IMG/M metagenome (GOLD analysis project Ga0209211, IMG submission 183992) | Groundwater microbial communities from Rifle, Colorado, USA - Groundwater A2 (SPAdes) (version 2) | ecosystem: Environmental > Aquatic > Deep subsurface > Groundwater | place: Rifle, Colorado...
AATATTATTTGTATTTATATTAAAATAAATATATTTCTTTTAAAATTATAATTCTACCCCGATCTTTAGCTCGTCGGTATCTATTTATACCTTTTATAAGACCCTTTTATGGCCTAAGGCCAAAAAGACCTCTTTGAGGCTGTTTTAGCGCCTTCGGAGGCCTATGAGGGTGCTACCCTAGGTACCCCCAAAAGGCGTTTGAAGGCGATTTTATCCCAGTCGCCATCAATGATATTTTTTTAATAACGCCTCCCCTATTTTAAAAATAAAAAATTTAAAAATAAAAAAATTCCCGTTTTTAAAAACAGAAATTTTTTTAGAAACATTTTAAAATTCTAGAAATATTTTTTATAAATAATTCATTGGATTTAATGTGCCGCCAATGGGGACTGCACCATACCATTTGCTTTGGATGGAAAAGGTATCAGAAGCAAAGACCGTGAAATGCAGATGTGAGCCGGTGGAATAGCCGGTTGAGCCCATATAGCCGATAATATCGCCTATCTTTACTTTTTGTCCGACAGAAACAGATTGGGCTGAAAGATGGGCGTAAAGAGTTGTCAGACCATTGCCATGGTTGATGGTAATCCACTTACCGTAAGAGTATTTACCATCGTTGCCCACGCCAGAAATTGTGCCGTTATAAGCCGCTTTGATTGGGTCGCCGATGTCGCCATCAATGTCAATGCCATTATGGAAACCGCCTTTGCTGTCATTACAGAGCGGATAACTCCTTCTGGCGAAACTCGTTAGCAGACAGCCATAAGATTGTGTGATGGAATTTTTAATTGGCCACAAAAAGACACCTTTGCCGGCTGAAATTAATCCCGGATTTATTTCAGCTTGTAGCTTCAGTTCCGCTTCATATATTTCTTGTTCAACCTGCTTTTGCTGTTTTTCGAGACTAGTCAGCATTGACTGGTATTGCTTTTCTTGATTTTTTGTCGTGCTTAAGAGGTCGCTTTTTTCTTCGGCTTGGCTATCTAGCGCGACGCTTTGGCCGTTCAGTTGTTTTTTTAGCGCCTCCAGCGATGTTTTTTGTGCCTCCTGGTCTGCCTTCTGTTTTTCTAATTCTTGTTTAAGGGTTTTAATGGAGCTTAATTTATTTTGCACGTTTGTTTGCAGATTTTGGATATACTGGATTTGGTTCAAGAAATCAGAAAAATTACTGTTTTTTAAAACTATCTCGAAGGGGCTTTCCTGGTCAAATTCATGGATTGCCCTAATTATTTCTCCTAGATCGCCAATGTGTTTATTAATAGATATCTCCTGGGTTTGGATATCTGATGCTAGCCCGCCAATTATTAAGTTGGTTTGTGAAATTTGGGTTTGTGTTAATTTGATTTGGCTTTCTAAATAAGCGATTTGGCTTTCAAGTTTGGCAATTTGATTTTTCAGGGTGGTTGCTTGGCCTTTAGTCGCAGTTATGGCGCTTTTAGCCTGGGCAATCTGTTTTTGTAGTTCCTGGATTTGGGTTTGTTTTTGATTTATTTGGTTCTGGAGGTCAGATGCCAAATCAGCCCAAGAAAAAAGAGGGGTTATTAATAAAATGGTTATTAAAAATACAGAAAGCCGGATTTTTAGCATCAAGTCTTTTTTAATTACTATAATAAGTTAAAGCTAGTCAAAATAAATTTATCGCTTTTTCTATTCTTTTTAAACTTTCATTTTTACCTAATATTTCCGTGATTTCAAAAGGCGGCGGGGAATTTTTTTGGCCTGATAGCGCCACCCGCAGCGGCCACAACAGCTTTCCCCTATTTTTCATTTTTTCTGCTTCCGCCAGCAGCTCGAATTTTAAATTTTCCAGCGTGAAACTTTCTGATGGAATATCAGAAAGTATTTTTTGGGAAATTTCTAACGATTTTTTAATTTCTTCAGCAGTCATTTCTTTCCAACGCAGCAGAATTTTATCATAAGCTGATAGCTCAAAAAAGAATTTTATACTCTCCCCTATTTGTGATAAATTTTTACTGCGCTCTTTTTCCAGATTTAATATTTTGATAATTTGTTTACTGGTGAAATTATCAGTTGTCGGCAAATATGGCTGCATTTTTTCCATCAAATCTTTTTCCGTTAGTTGGCGCAGATAATAAGCATTATACCAATCCAGTTTTTCAAGATTAAAAATCGCGCCGGCCTTATGGACTTTATCCAGCCGGAAATCTTTTAATAATTCTTCCATTGAATAAATTTCTTTTTCTGTGCCCGGATTCCAGCCTAAAAAGGCCAGATAATTAACCATGGCTTCCGGCAGATAACCTTTTTTTATATAATCTTCCACCGCCACATCGCCGGTCCGTTTGCTCATTTTTGTTTTATCGGGATTAAGAATTAGCGGGAAATGAGCCCACTCAGGCACTTCCCAGCCAAAATATTCATAAAGTAAGATATGTTTAGGCGTGGACGGGAGCCATTCTTCAGTTCGTGTCACATGCGATATTTCCATTAGGTGGTCATCAACCACCACGGCTAAATGATAGGTCGGATAGCCGTCTGATTTGATTAAGACCTGATCGTCTAATTCTTCAGATTTATATAAGACCTTGCCGCGCACTAAATCATTAATTTCAATAATCCGGCCAGCTGGAATTTTCATGCGAATAACATATGGTTTGCCATCGGCTATTTTTTGTGCGATTTCTTCTTTTGATAATTGGAGGCAGCGCCGATCATATTTGGCCGCTTGTTTTTTGGCCATTTGTCCGGCGCGCATTTCTTCCAATGTTTTTTCATCGCAAAAACAATGATAGGCCAAATCTTTTTCAATTAAAACTTGCGCGTATTTTTTATATATATCCAGCCTTTGGGACTGGATATATGGCCCAAACTGGCCGCCAATATCCAGGCCTTCATCGTGCTTGATGCCTAGCCATTTTAGGCCGTTAAAAATTGCCTCCTTCGCGCCCTCAACATATCTTTTAACATCCGTGTCTTCTATTCGGACAATAAATTGTCCGCCGTGCTGCTTAGCAAAGAGATAAGAAAAAAGCGCCGTTCTTAAATTACCCAGGTGCATGTAGCCAGTTGGGCTGGGCGCGGTTCGGGTACGGATTGTTTTATTGTCTTTTTCCATTATTTTTTAGTATTTTGCAATTTCCAATATTTCTTTAGCAATACGTTCGTTGGCGTCAACGCGGTAAAATGCCTTGGCATTATCCCCCATTTTTTTCAGTAAATTCTTATCTTGTAATAAAGTGCCAACCCGATTAACAAATAGGTGCGGCGTTAAATTGGTTTGTTCAATAATTTCTGAAGCGCCATATTCGGAATATTCCAACGCGTTTTGGCGCTGATGGTCACGAGCTGATTCCGGCAGAGGCACAATAATACTGGGTTTGCCTAAAGCGGCAATTTCCGCGATGCTGTTGGCGCCGGCGCGCGAAATAATCAAATCACTGGCGGCAAAAGCCAGCCGTTCCTGGTTTTCATCCAAAAAAGGAATTAAGAAATAATTATCCGGCATTTCATTGGCCATCATTTGTTTAATCGGTTCTAAATTAGTTTGGCCGCACTGATGGATGATGTTGCATATAGTTAAAAGCGAAGGCAGAGCGGCAAAGACAACATCATTTAGGGCTTGCGCTCCCTGGCTGCCGCCCCAAATTAAAATTACCGGTTTTTGTCCGCTCGGATTAAACATTTTTAACCCTTCTTCTCTTGAGCCGGTTAAAATTTCGTGCCTCACCGGATTACCGGTCAGGGCAACTTTTTTTTCCGGGAAAAATTTAAGAGTCGACTTAAAAGAAATAGCGATTCTTTTGCTGAGTTTGGCGGAAATTTTATTAGCTAGTCCCGGAATAGAATCTGATTCGTGGGTTAAAATTGGTATACGAAATATCCAGGCCGCTAGAACCACCGGCACGCTGCCATAGCCGCCTTTGCTTAAAAGAGCATTGGGCATAAATGAAAAAAGATACCAAAGCGATTGGAAAAAACCGACTGGAAATTTAAAAATATCAACAAAATTTTTAACTGAACCATAGCGGCGGAATTTGCCGCTCATTATTTTTTTATGCGGTATGCCTTCTATTGCCAAGGCTTCTTCGCCAATGGTTGATGGGCCAATAAAAATAAATTCTGTTTCCGCTTGTGTTTTTTTTATTTCTCTAGCTACGGCAATGAGCGGGAAAAAGTGTCCGCCCGAACCGCCGCCGGTCAATGCAATTCTCATGGATAGATTTAAGAATATAGATTTAAGATTTAAGAATTTTATGATTTTTATTCTTAATTCATAAATCTTAATTCAGTTTTTACTGTATTTTGATATATTTAATAATATTCCCATGCCTGCGAGGCAAGCCGTTAGTGATGAACCGCCGAGGGATATGAAAGGCAGGGTGATGCCGGTTAAGGGAAGCAAACCGGAAATGGCCGCCGTGTTAATTAATGCCTGTATGGCAATCCATGATATAATGCCGCTAGCCAAATAACGGGCGAAATTATCCGGCGCCAGCCGAGCAATTCGAAAACCGCGAAAGATTAAAATGCCAAATAAAATTAAGAGCAATAAAATACCAAAAAATCCTAATTCTTCGCCGATGACCGCTAGGATTGAATCGGTTGACGGTTCGGGCAGATATTTGAATTTTTGCACGCTTTGGCCTAAGCCGCGGCCGAAGAATCCTCCTGAACCAATAGCCAGCAGCGCCTGATTAAGCTGATAGCCAATTCCTTTCGGATCTGTTCCCGGATGTAAAAAAACTGTAACCCTGTTCAGGGCGTGGGGAAAAATTTTAGTTAATATATAAATTAATATGCCGCCGCCGCCTAAGATAATCGGAAAATAAAGAAGTCGGGCGCCGGCTAAAAAATACATTGTCATGCCAATTAAAGAGATAACACCTAGTGTGCCGATATCCGGTTGAAACAACAGCAATACCGCTAAAACACCAATTAAAATCATAAAAGGAACAAAACTATTGGAAAAGCTTTTGATTGTTTTTTCTTTTGAATCGAACCAGGCGGCTAGATAAATAATAAAGGCCAGTTTTAAAAATTCTGATGGTTGCAGAGAGAATAAGCCAAAATTAAGCCAGCGGCTGGCGCCGCCTTCGCCCAAGCCAAGCCCGGGAATAAAGACAGCGATTAAAGACACGATGCCCAAAATTAAGCCCAGCAAAGCAAATTTTTTCCAAAATCTATAAGGCAAAAGATATCCGATTATAAATAATGCTAAACCCGGCAATAAACCCCGTAAAATTTGCGATTTCAAATAATAATAACTGGTGCCAAATTTTTCTTGCGATAAGGGCACACTGGCGCTGGCCAGCATTAAAAGGCCGAAGGCGATAATAATGCCCAGCGTGATCAGAAAAATAAAATCTGGTTTTTGAAAGGAATGGCGGGTTGGCACTATTTTTTAGGATTTTTTATATCCTTTATTTTAATTCTTTAACGGCTTGGTTAAACTTGTCTCCTCTTTCAAATTCATGCTTAAACAGGCCAAAGCTAGCGCAGCCGGGCGATAAAAGGACCAAACCATTTTTACCGGCTTTCTTATAGGCTAATTCAACGGCTTTTTCCATTAAATCAATTTCTTTAATGTCGAGGTTAATTTCTGAATTGTTTTTTAAGCAATGGTCTATTTCTTTTTTTATTTTATCAGTTGCTGTTCCTTTGAGTAGAATTATTCCCTGGCATTTGTCGCAGATATTTTTTGCTAGATCTTTAAAATTCAGGGATTTATCAGCGCCGCCGGCAATTATAACCAGCCGGTTTTTTATATCTTTAAAATTATCTGCTAAGGCATTGAGCGCGGCAATGGTTGATTCCGGCGTGGTGGCGGTCGTGTCATTATAGAATTTTACTCCTCCTTTCTGCGCAATAAATTGCAAGCGGCCTTCTAAGCCGGGAAAATCGTGTAAAGCAATTTTAATATCGCTGTTTTTTACATCATAAAGTTTAGCTACGGAGATGGCGCCTAAGACATTATTAATGACATGCCGTCCCATCATTTTTATATCTTTTAAAGAGCATATTTCTTCTTGATTCGCGCCAAAATAAATTTTTTGTCCCCGAAAGTAAGCGCCCAGTCGTGGTTCTTGGCTTAAAACAGGCAAATTATGTTCGAGCAGTTCATCGCCGTTGGGCGAATAAAAATAAACTTTTGATTTCGTTTCTTTGGCAATTTCCCGCAGGTTTGATTCATTATAATTTATAAACAAATAATCTTTAGGTTTTTGGTATTTAAATATCAGGCGTTTATCATTTACGTATTCTTCATAATTAGCATAGCGGTTTAAATGGTCTTCAAAAATATTAGTTAGAATCGCCACGTAGGGGCTGATTTTGTGGTTTTTGGCGTCGGCCAGCTGCCAGGAAGATAACTCTAAAACAACAATAGAATCTTTATTAATTTCTGGCAGTTTGGATAAAACTGAAGAGCGAATATTGCCGGCTAAAATAACTTGCGGGTATTTTTTTCCTAAAAAATGGGCCAATAAGGTAGCGGTGGTTGATTTGCCTTTGGTGCCGGTAACGCCGATAATTGGTGCCGGACACAGCTCAAAAAAAATGCCAATATCACTTTCCACGGGAATATTTTTAGCGCGCGCTACTTTAATAAATTCATTATCATCGGGCACGCCGGGATTTTTTATGACCATATCTGTTTCGGCAAAATCTTCCAGCCGATGGCCCTCTAAAACATATTTGATATTTTTAATTTTTGCCAATTGCTCTAATGATAATTTTAATTCTTCCCGGTTCCGTAAATCAGTCGCTAAAATATTTGCTCCCTGGGCGGCTAAAAATTTTATCACGCCGATTCCCCCGCCGTGGAGGCCAATGCCCATAACCGTAATTTTTTTATTTTTAAAATCACTTAATTCCATAGTTTTTATTTACATATAAAATCTGTCTAAAAACACAATAATTAATCCTAATCCCGCCATGACCCAGGAGACAATCCAAAAGCGCATGGTAATTTTAGCTTCCGGCCAGCCCTTGGCTTCTAGATGGTGATGGATAGGTGCGGAAAGGAATATTTTCTTGCCGCGCCGGAATTTTTTAGAAAGAGTTTGAATGATGACTGAGCCTGATTCTAAAACCAAAATAAAACCAATTAAGGGCAGTATTAAAAATTGATTAGTCAGCATGGCGATAATGGCCAAGGTGATGCCCAGTGACATGGCGCCGGTATCTCCCATAATAAAACGCGCCGGGTAGATATTAAACCATAAAAAAGACAATAAACCGCCGATAATTATACCGCAAAAAGCCGCTAAATTATAATGGCCCTGCGAATATGCGATAACGCCAAAAGCGCCAAAAGCTGTGAGCAGTGTGCCGCCAGCCAAACCGTCCAGGCCGTCTGTTTCATTGACCGAAAAAGAAGTTGAGACTAAAACGAAGATAAATATTAAAACATACCAAAGACCGATATCAAAATTGCCGATAAATGGTATATGGATGACGCTCCAGCTTAATTTGGCATAAAACCACCAGGCGCCGAAGGCCGCAACCGAAGTATAAATTAATAAGCGGTGGCGCATTTTAAGACCGCCGCCATTTGGTCCAACGCGGAAAATACCTAATAAATCATCGGCTATTCCGACTAAGGCTGATGCCACTAGCGCGCCCAAAGGCAAAAGCGTTTCGCTGCGGTTTAAAAAATTAAATTTACTGATGATTGAATCAAAACCGAGGCGCGAAAGGCCCCAAAAAATCAGCGCCAGGATAAGAACTGTCAGCCAAATAAGCAGGCCGCCCATAGTTGGCGTGCCTTCCTTCTTTTGATGCAGTTGATTAAAAATCGGCGCCCCCTCCGCGCGAATTTGTTTGCCTAATCGATATTTATATAAAAAATGAATCCAGATGGGTGTAAGCGCAAAAGAGATAACAAAACCTAATCCAGTCAAACCCAAAACCCTGGATATTTGGAATAAGTCAGGCATATGAATAATTTACCATAAAAACGCCTCTTTTGTCCATTTTATCAATGTTTCTGTCTCTGCCAGCCGATCCTCAGCACCCATCACCACACTGATAATCGCGCCGCCGTTATATGGCGATTTAACTGCTAAAACCATACAATTTCCGGCTTCTTCCGTATAGCCGGTTTTACCGGCTATAATATCGGTCATGCCGAACAATAGTTTATTCGTATTGGTTAAATGATGTTGTTGATTATTTTGGGAAATAACATCGGCGGTCGCGGAGCGCATTATTTCGCTCAATAGCGGATTCTTTAATATTTCTTTCATTATTAAGATTAGCTCCCAGGCGGTTGATTTGTTTGCTGGTGACAGGCCGGAAGAATCGGCGAAAAAAGTATTTTTTAGGCCCAGGGTTTGCGCTTTAGCATTCATTAGGCTGACGAAATTTTCCACATTGCCGCCGGCAATGTTTTCCGCTAGTGCTATTGCCGCATCGTTGCTTGACTCAATCAATAGAATTTTCAAAAGTGATTCAACAGTTAATTTCTCTTCAACCGCCAGTCCGCCCATATTGCCGATTGTATCAACTGCATTTTTGCTGACCGTGAAAACGCTATCCAGTTTCGTATTGTCAATAACAACTAAAGCTGTCATCATTTTAGTCAGGCTGGCGATTGGCCGCGGCTCATTGATGCCGTTTTTTTTAAATAAAATATTATTTTGAGATGTTTCGTAAATCAAGGCAATTTTAGCGGGAATATTAGCCTCTTTAACATCCCAATGGCGTGTCGGTTTAATAAAAATCTGTTCTGAAGCTAGAAAAATATCGGCGGCCAGCGGTAAGCTGTGCCGGTCATTACTGTCTTTGCCGGTGGCTTTTATCAGAACGGGTTCTTGTTTTGGTTTATTAGTTAAGCCGGCAATATATTTTTTTGAAAAAGAAAACAGCAGCGGGCTTGCCGCTATTAATAATCCAGCCAATATTCCTGTCAGAAAAAATTTAAGTTTCATTTTTTAGCCATTGAAAAACCACCCTTAAGAACATTTTGATTAATTTTTATTAAGATCGCCGGTGAAATTTTCAGTGAAATTTCGTATTGGCCGCCATTGATGATGATTTTTGTAAGTCTTGTTAAAATATTATCAATGAAAAATGGCGCCTGGTATAGCGCGCCAAAGGGCGGCGTAGCGCCTAAGTCAATGCCTTTAATATTATTTTTCATCCATTTTTCCGCCACAAAATCTATTTTTTTATATTTTGGCTGTTTATTTTTTTGCCGTAGTTTATTAAACGCGGCTAAAACCTTTTTTTTATCCAGATTTTTATTAGCCGGAATTAAACCGAAAATTATATCTTTATCCAACGATACCAGAACAGTCTTCCCGATTGTCTCCGGTTTAACGCCCAGTGTCGCTGCTTTGTCAAAAGCCGTGTAGACGGTTTTATGTTCAATAATTTCGTATTTGGCTTTATTGGTTGCTAAAAATTTTTGCAGTGTTTTGTTTAACATATTATTTTTTATCTTTTTCAATTTTTATTGCTCCGTCCGGGCAAAATAAAAAACAATTGCCGCAGGCAGTGCATTTGGTTAAATCTATCTCTGGCAAAGATGTGGCAAATGAGCCGGTGTGGGCAGAAAATTTTACGGCACCAGCCGGGCATTTTGCCAAACAAATGCCGCACCCCTTACAGCGCTCTGGTATTAGCCAGCCATGTTTATCAGCACCTTTTAGGTTAATGACGCCTTTTTTTGGCTGAAAGCTCGGCAGAGAAAAATTATTTTTTTCTAAAGTTATTTTATATCCCCAAGTGATTGCCGATCGGCTTTTGTCTTTGGTTTTTTCATTTTTTAATTTTTTACTCATAACGGTTTCTGTTTCCTGCCAAATTAAATTTTCCGGCAGTCCCAACTCTCGGGCAATTTTTCCCAAAATGATTAAATTAGCGGCTTTAATAAAAAATTTTTCATTGGCTAGTTTGGTTGCCGGCAGCCCTAATAATTCGGCTGGTTTTTTATTAATCATAGGCGGAGCCATCAGCGAGCTGTCAAAAATAACTTTTGTTTTTTGGCTGATATGATTGGCGACAACATCAGTAGCCCGCGGATGCAAAATTAGCGCCCAGTCGGCGGTTTTAAAAAGCGGATAGCGGACCTGGGTGTCATTGATAATAATATAAGCCACTGAAGGCGCGCCGCGCTGTTCAACGCCGAATAAAGGAATATAAGAAGCCGCCAAACCGTTTTGCGCCGCGGCTTGGCCCAAAATTTTTCCTAAAACCTGGACGCCCTGTCCGCCCATACCGGCAATAATAATTTTTGTTGTTTTCATGATTAATTAAATTCTCCTAAGGGATATAATTTTTCCATTTCTTTTAGCTGCGAGAGGCTGGCTGTGGCATCGGTTCGCCAATTAGTCGGGCAAAAAGATAAGATTTCCAAAAAAGAAAAACTATTGTTTTTTATCTGATTTTCCAAAGCTTTTTTTATTAAAATTTTTAAGACTAAAGGATTAGCCGTTGAACCGCGGGAGATAAAAGCGTTTTTGGCGGCTAATTGCCGGATAATTTCCGGCCCTTTGAAGCCGGGTCCAAAAATTATTTCTTTGCCGTTTGGTGAAGTGGTAGTTATTTTGCCAATTGGCGTTGTCGGCGACATTTGTCCGCCGGTCATAGCATAATTTTCATTATTAATAACGATTACCATCACCGGGCTGTTCCGCAAAGCGGCATGCAGCAGCGATTGCAATCCAATGGCATAAGCTCCCCCCTCGCCCATATAAGCCACAGCCAGGCGTTCAGGCCGCGCCATTTTATAGCCAACCATTACGGGTACGGTGCGGCCATGGTGTGTTTGTGTCGTATCAATATTAAAAAAATCCCAAGCCAGAAGCGAACAGCCGATATCTATGCCCAGCGCCATATTTTTTTGGCAACCTAATTCATCAACCGCTAAGCCCAGCTGTTTTAAAGCCAAAGCATGGCCGCACCCCGGACAAAAAAGATGGGGCTTGGTTTCTGCTTTCCATGATTTAGGGAAAAGATTATCCATAATTATTTTTTGATTGAAGCAATTATTTCTTCCGGCGTAAAACTTTGGGCTGGCTTAGTGATTTCAATTATTGATTTTTTCACGCCAAAAAGCTCATATTTAATGATTCGTGCGAACTGGTTTAAAGACGATTCAAAAAGATAAATCTTTTTAGCTTTAGTTACAGTTTTTTTTAAACTGGCTGTATCCAGCGGATTTAAAGTTATCGGCCGCCAGAGGCCAGCTTTTATCTTTTTGCTTCTCATTTCTAGAATCGCGTCTTTAGCGGCTGCTGCCACTAAACCATGGGCCAAAATTAAAATGTCGGCGTCGTCAGCCATAAAATTTTCCGCCGCAACAATGTCTGGCGAAAATTTGCGCCAATCGGCAATATTGGTTTTTATTATTTCTCCCAGAGATGCTTCGGAGCTATAGCAATTTCTCAAATTAGTTGAATCAATCCCCTCTTTTAAGATCGGGGCGGTTTTAACGCGCGCAATTTTTTGTTTGTCTAATTCAAGGTTTACTTTCATTTTTCCCAAATAGCCATCGCCTAAAAGAATAGTCGGCCAACGCCAGCGCCAGGCGGATAAAAAACTTTTAACCGTCAATTCATACATTTCTTTGACCGAAGAAGCGGAATAAACAATCCGTAGTCCATCGCCGTTGCCGCCGAAAGCAGCCAGATTAACTTCTTGTTGGGAAAAATTAACTGTGCCCG
>Ga0209211_10011052_pt1 | contig 11629 bp, 10 predicted proteins | sample RifGroA2_FD_183992 | JGI IMG/M metagenome (GOLD analysis project Ga0209211, IMG submission 183992) | Groundwater microbial communities from Rifle, Colorado, USA - Groundwater A2 (SPAdes) (version 2) | ecosystem: Environmental > Aquatic > Deep subsurface > Groundwater | place: Rifle, Colorado...
CGTAATCGCTACGATAAATAAAAAACTTCGGTCCTAGGCGCTGCTCATTTCGCCTATTGCCCATCCCCACCCTGTGACTTTAGTATTGTTAACCCATTGATTTTATTATATATAAAGCTTGGCAATTTTGAATATTGAAAAGTATATACAAATCCAGACAAATATTGATTATTTTGACAATGCAAGACCAAGCTTTTTAAAGCTGATTTCCTTGCTATTGTCAAGCGGACCCAGGGGGCAGTAACTATATCTTCATCATGGACATGTATTTTGTGATAGAAGAATGCAGCAAGATTCTTTCAATCAACCCCAAACATTGGTCCATCTGGCCGGGGTTTCACCACCTCTTTGCCCTCGGCCATGATGGACTATTATATGGGCTACATTTATCATTGATCTCAATGATTGCCTTACAAAAATTTAATAATGATGCTTCTTAACTGAGGCTTATGGAAAAGCCAGTATCAACGAAATATGGAAATCCGTCGTCGCAAAGCGGAGATACAAAGTATGGGAGCTTTGCATCAGGCCTGGTTCCTTGCATTACTGACGAACCATGGACTAGGTTCACACTTGATGAGGTACTTAATCAGCCAAGGTCACATAACAATTCATTTGGCATGGAATATGTCAGGAGATATGAGCATATGCTGGATGTTGACCAACTTCATGATTATCTCGAACGGGAGGAGATATGGAGATAGAACCCTTAAGGAAAATTCTGGACAGGTCAGATTGGGAAATGGACGAACTGAGCGAATTGAGCCGCACATCGGAAACAATGGAAAATAAAAATTGGATGGTAATGTCTGATGAGGAACGACTTGGTGCAGCGGATAAAACACCCATGCAAATGCTTGGATACAGAGAAGCCAGGCTTTATGTTCTTGGCAAGATGATCGTGAAAGCTAAAGAAAGTGCCAAAAAAATCGGGATATTGAAAGTCGGAAAGAATGGGTATTAGAAATTCTTTTTTTATTAAATGATTTATTTCAGCTTGAATCCGCCCTGGCCCTGCAATGATTTCATCATCTTTTCCATCTGCTTCGGGTTTTGGGCCCCTTTAAACATCTTGACCATTTTCTTGCTTTGCTTGTATTGCTTCAGGAGTTCCCTGACTTCATTTGTTGATGTACCAGAGCCTTTTGCAATTCTTTCAATTCTTGATGCTGAAACAACTTCCGGATCTTCCAATTCGCCCTTTGACATTGAATTCATAATGTGCCGCCATTTCTTCAGTTTTCCTTCCTGCACCTGAAGCATATCTTTTGGCAAGTGCAGCTGGCCAAAGCCAGGTATCATGTCAACAAGCTTTGACAAGGAGCCCATCTTTGACATTGTTTCCATCTGCTCGTAAAGGTCAATCAGATTGAATTCTCCCTTTAGGAATTTCTTGCCAAGATCCTGTGCATCCTCCTCATCCATGGCATCTTTAGCCTTTTCAAGAAGCGCCTCGATGTCGCCCATGCCAAGGAGCCTTGAGACAAATCCCTTTGGCTTGAACTCCTCAAAATCATCAGCTTTCTCGCCTATGCCTATAAATTTGACAGAAGCCTTTGTCACAGCGCATGCAATCAGGGCTCCCCCTCCCTTTGCAGTTCCGTCGAGTTTTGTGATTATGACGCCAGTCACACCACATGCATCATGGAAGCCAACTGCCTGCCTCTCAGCTGCCTGGCCAACATCCGCGCCTATCACAAGGAGATTTTCATCTGGCTGGATTTCCTTGTTGAGCTTGTTGAGCTCTGAAATAAGGTCTTCAGAAAGCGCGTCCCTTCCAGCTGTGTCAACAATAACAACATCAAACTTCTTCAGTTCTGGCTCGTAATCTTCCCATATCTTGTGCGGATTCTTTTCCCCTTTTTTTATGAAGACAGGAACATTGACATATTTGCCAACTTGCTCAAGCTGGTCCATGGCTGCCGGGCGATGCACATCTAGACCAAGCAATGCAACCTTATATCCCCTTTTTGAAAAGAATTTTGCGAGCTTGCCCGAAGTTGTTGTCTTTCCATTTCCAAACAGGCCGACAAGCATAATCTTGAATGGCTTTTTATTGACATTTATTTTGTAGCCTTCGCCGCCAAGAAATATGACAAGCTCTTCATACAGGATGTTTATTAGCTGCTCTTTTTTTGTAAGTCCCTTTAGGTCTTTTTCATCCTGAATCCTTTTCTTTATCTTATTTGTAAGTTCAAAAACTAGCTTGACATTAACATCTGATTGAAGCAGGGCCCGCTGCACATCTTTTACAAGCTCATTAATCAGTTTGTCATCTACAAAGATTGCCTTGCTGATTTTTTGCAGTGTGGCTTTAAGTGAGTCACCAAGTTTGTCTAGCACCATTGTGTTGAAAAAGAAATCAGGTGTATTTAAAGTTAAGGGAAAATAAAAAAATGAGTACTGGTATAATTATACTAATAGGAAGCATAAAGCTTAAAAATCGTTGAAAATTCATTTTATTATGGAAATATCGACAATAGAAACTGCAATAAGAAACTCATGGGATAAGGCAACTTGCAACCCTGTTGAAAGGACAAATTGGAGCAGTTCCAGGCCTTATATGGGACAAGGCGTTCCAACCAGCTTGACACTGCAAGATTATTTTGGCGGGGAGATAGCATTTAATCGCGAGCTGCGCCATGTTTGGAATATTCTGCCAGACGGATCAGAAGTGGATTTAACAAGAGAGCAGTTTGCCCCTGATTATTGGATAACACCGGATGGAGTTCTGAGCCGAGATGAACTGTTACAAGGAAAAATCGCCACAGCTGCAGACAGTGTTATCAGATATGCTATTCTAAAGAATAGGGTTGCACTAAAATTGATGCTGAACACCGAACAGGATAGCTTACAGGGATAACTTTATAAAGGGTCTATTTGTCCCATTCTTATACAAAATGGCAGAAGAGAAATCACAATTAAAAATCAAGAAAAAGACATGGTATCAGGTGTATACCAACAAGGCATTCGGCGAGACATTCATAGGCGAATTGCCCTTGACCGAAGCAGGCCTGATGTCCGGGCGATATATTTCTACAAACCTCATGAACCTGACTGGCAATCCAAAGAACCAGAATGTTAATCTCAAATTCAGGGTCGAGAAGATAATCGGCGCAAAGGGCATTGCATATCCGTCAGGCTACACAATAATGCCATCCTCCCTTAGAAGGCTAATCAAGAGGAAATCAGAGAGAATTGACGATGCATTCACATGCACAACTTCTGACAATGTCAAAATAAGGGTAAAGCCATTGGTTGTGACAAGGGGCCAAACTAAAAATTCTGTAATAACACTGATGAGGAAAATTGTGAGGAAGCTCCTGACAAGCATTGTGCAAAACAGCAATTACATTACATTCTTCACAGACATCATCAACTACAGGGTGCAGAAGGCAATGAGGGACCACCTTAAGAAAGTGTATCCTGTGAGTGTATGCGAGATTAGGGTGGCCGAGGCTTTGCCAAATGAAAAGCTTGGCGACCTTAATGAGGAAGTGAAGAGGGCAGCTGAGCTTCTTGAAAGGAAGATGCCAGAGAGAAAGCCTGAAGAGGCACCACAGGCAGCTGTGCCAGAAAACAAGGATGCAGAAGAAAGCAAGCCTGAACAGGAAGAAGTTTCGCAGGAAACTGCTGAAGAAAACCAATAAGTATTTTCTGAAATGATTTAATTCTCTGTTATGATTTAGTGCCGGTTGTTTAAGAATTTTTTATTAATGGTTGTTTATTGTTGTCTTTTATTTCCATTCTCATCAATGTCAACCATCTCAACATCATCATAGGGCAGGAATTCATTTAGCTCCTTCACCTTGATTTTCCTTGAGGATGAGGTGGATTCGTCGCCAGCCGATGTCTTGACGCGAAGATAGGCCGAGATGGGATATTTGTGATAGCCAGTTGTCTTTTTGAACATCTTTATGAAATCCTCCTTGTTGAAATATATGATGGCCATGCACATCAGAAACATTACAAAGGCATTGACAACCAGTACCTGCCTCAGGGATGAATGGAAAACAGCCATGACCGTCAGCTGGATTGCAGTGAACGGGATAAGGATGTAGGATGCGCCAAATTTCTTGATTGCCATGTTATACATAACAAACACATTTGCCATGGAGAGGAAAGTTACAGACAGGGCATATGGGCCTATAAGGTCGGATATCTGGTATTCCTGGCTGAAGAGGATGTGTGCAAAAAAATTCGGGAAGATAATATACAGCAAAGATATCGCAAAGCCCACAATTGCAGTATAGGTCAAGCCATCCTTCAGCAGGGGCGTTGCATCATGGCCATTGCTGCTAAGCTCAGCTGCCTTTGGAAAAATAACTGCCATCATCCCTGAGCATATAAAGAATATCACCTTGCCCATCAGCGAAGCTGCTGCAAAATATCCAGCCTGGACATCATCAAACACAAGCTTCACAAGTATAACGTCTGCATTCAGCATGATGGCAATGAAGATTGAGGGGACAATGGCCTTGACAACATATTCCCATATTCCAATGTCGCCAATCCTTGCAGGATGGATGGCAAGGATATATTTCAGCGGGACAATTGCAAAAGGTATTGTCAGCAGTGCAGCAAAAAACAGGGCAAGCATGCCGCCTGAGATTCCCATGTCAAGCGAAAGGAAAATGACGCCAAAAATCAGGGTAAAAAACCCATCAAGGACCCTGCTTGAGCCAAGAGAGGAAAATTTTTGCATCCCATTCAGCATGCCAAAAAAACTGGCGAGGATGATGTACGCCCAAAGGAAAAGGCCGAGGAAAATTATCGGGACAGTTGTAGGCGCGTGTATGAAAGCATTGATTCTGCTGCTGAGCATCCACATGGCGAGGAAAATCACGCCGCCTATCAATGCCATTGACCTTACAAGGACATCAAAAAGCCTCCTTATCTTGTCATACTGCGTCTTGGCCTTAAAGTATGATATATAATTGATGACAAGATAATTCATGATGTTTGTGAGGAAGAAAAAGCCAAAATAAATTGACAGCAGGGTGCCGAAAATGCCATAGTCTGTCGGGCCAAGGTATCTTGCAGTGTAGAAGTAGAAAAGATAGTTGAAAAGATTAGCCAGGAGGGAGGTAATGGCGAGAGTGAGACTATTCTTCAGGACATGGTTGTCCCGCCCGATCCTGCGTCCGAAATTTCCCAAAAGCGACATGATAATCAGAATTTGACATCAAGAACTAGGATTTAATTGTTATGATTTTCCTGCGCCTGCTCCAGTCTTTCAAGCACTGACAGGTCAGAGAAATTCTCATTTGCGCAATCTTGGCAGTAGAAATCATTTGTTCCCCTAATCATAAATGATGCCGGGTCCTCGCAGATGATACACTTTTTCCCCATCGACGCTGATTATGACGGGGGAATTTATAAATGTTGTGTTTTTGGCGACGGAAATGAATATTCAATTTACTTCAGACTTTTGCAAACAAAGTTTTATAAAGTGCGCTTTTACTCTCTGAATAAATGGGCTCCTAGCTCAGCCTGGTCAGAGCGATTGGCTCTTAACGCTCACTGGCGTTCGCTATCTGAGCGCCCTTGGCGTCAGAAACCAATAGGTCGGGGGTTCGAATCCCCCGGGGCCCATCCCCTTCATTCTTTTGAATTTTCCACAACAAATAAAAACCGGTTCAGTATTTTGATTCTATTATGAGGAAACTTTACAAATTTTTCACCTGGATGCTTGTTTTTATCCCTGTTGCAGTGTATATGGAATATGCAGGCTATCCTGGCCTGTGGGTTTTTTTTGCATGTGTTCTTGCAATTGTGCCCTTGTCAAAATTCTTGGGAAAGGCAACAGAACAGGTTGCGCTGCACAGCAACACAATGACAGCTGGATTGCTGAATGCAAGCTTTGGAAATTTAATTGAAGTTGTGGTTTGCGTCTTTGCACTTTATGCTGGGCTTATAGGCCTTGTGAAAGCCTCAATATTCGGCTCAATAATATTCAACATGCTTTTTTTGATTGGCCTTGCGATATTTGTAGGTGGCATAAAGCACAGCGAGCAGAAATTCGACACAATGAGCGCAAGGATTTCAACAACAATGCTTCTTATTGCGGTCATAGGCCTTGCAATGCCAACAATCTTCCAGATAACGCTCGGCTCAGAAAATGTGCAGCATGTCAGCGACTGGGTGAGTGTTGTGCTTGCTATTACATACATATGCGGCCTAATCTTTGCCTTTTACACACACAAGGCATACTTTGACGTCATTGATAATTATGTTGTGGAAAAAATAGAGCCGGAGTGGAATAAGAATTTTGCTGTAATGATAATGATAGCTGCAAGCATTTTTGCAACATGGATAGCGAGCATACTGGTAGGCAGCGTTGAAGCAACAATGAGCACGCTTGGCTGGAGCCAGGACTTCATCGGGCTTGTAATAATTGCCATCCTGAGCAATGTAGCTGAAACAATATCTGCAATAACAATGGCGTGGAGAAATAAGATAAGCATTGCAATTGAGATTGGAACGAGCTCTGCGATCCAGATTGCCTTGTTTGTCGTGCCGATACTTGTTTTTATCAGCCTGCTTTTCCAGGACAGATTCTCGCTCGTCTTTAACTTGTTTCAGATAATATCAGCGCTGTTTGCTGTGCTTATCCTGAATTTTCTGGTGGCCGATGGCAAGAGCAACTGGCTTGAAGGCATGCAGCTGATTTCTGTATATCTTATCCTGACAATTGCACTGTATTTTGTGTAAGTTAAAATTGCCCACTCAGTGCTAAACTTTTTAAATGATTATTATGTTGCTGCACTTATGAGAAGAGTTGTTATCACTGGCGCGGGAGTCATCTCACCTATTGGAAACTCTCTTGACGACTTCACAAAAAATCTCGAGGCTGGAGTTTCTGGTGCAGAAAAGGTGGATACTGAATGGATAAAAAGCCAGCGGAGTGTTCAGGAAGCCGGCCAGGAAAAATTAGTTGATGTTTTCGGGGCAAAAGTCTATGCAAGGGTAAAGGATTTCAAGCCGGAAAATATAGGTAGAAAAACAATCAGGACAGCTGATATCTATGCACAATATGGCCTCGAGGCTGCGTATCAAGCTATTCGAAATGCCGGGCTTGAATTGGAAGCGTTTGTTGCCGATGAGGGACCGGGTGGCAGAAAAATTGAGATTAAGGACAAATATTTTGCAGTCAAGAATGTGGATCCAGATAGAGTGGGGGTAATGATTGGAACAGGCATAGGTGGGCAGGAAACAAATGTTCAAAGTGCTATATCATATATGGGAAAAAAATACCGTGACATCAGTGTTTTTTCAGTTCCCAAGATAATGGCAAATAGCCTGTCAGGCTTGGTTTCAATACAATACGGACTGCATGGCCCACAGAGATCTGTTGCCACTGCATGCGCCACTTCAACAGATATAATGGGAGACGCCTACGAAAAAATAAAACTGGGCAAGGAAGCTGATATGATAGTTACTGGAGGAGCAGAGGCTCTTCTTGGGCATAATGGATTTACTTATTATCTTTTTGACTTAATAACCGCAATGTCCTCAGGATTTAATGAAACACCAACCAGGGCAAGCAGGCCATTTGACGCAAAGCGCGATGGATTTGTGATGAGTGAAGGCGCAGGAGTCCTTGTGATGGAAGAGCTTGAACATGCTTTGGCCAGAAAAGCTCCAATATTAGCAGAAGTGCTTGGATGCTATTCCACTTCAGATGGCTATTCTATTACTGAACCTGATCCAAATGGAACACAGGTAAAAAGATTGATGAGGGATGCACTGGCATGGACAAAGGTTGATCCAGGTTCAATTGATTTAATAAATGCACATGGAACTTCCACTCCATTGAACGATAAGGCTGAGACCAAATCAATAAAGGATGTATTCGGCAAACATGCTTATAACCTCCGTGTTAATTCCACAAAATCAATGCTGGGGCACTCGCTCGGGGCTAGTGGCGCACTTGAAGCAATAGCAACAATCCAGGCGCTCCAAAGGGGCATTGTGCATCCGACTATAAATCAGGAATTTCCTGATCCAGAATGCGACCTTAACTATGTCCCAAATAAGGCTGAGGTTGCAAATCCAAAAATTGCCATGTCAAATTCTTATGGTTTTGGCGGGCCCAATTCTACAATCATCCTTGCAAAATATGCAGGATAATTTGAAAACAAGAAAAAACATTTCCTGCCAATCATTAACTTTTTATAATCTGTATTTTTCAATTAAGCTATGCATAAGCACGAAAGCCATGAGCATAAACAAGAGAAGCATCAAAAGGGGCACAAGCAGGATGAGGCTGATTTTGAAGGATTATTCTGGGCTGACCAGCTTGCTGATGAAATCATCAACAGGAAGAAATTCCGCTATCTTGAAAATGAAACCCCAAAGTTCTCTGATTACACTGTCAAAACATCCGCAAGCTTAAGCGGGGTGCTTCACATTGGCAGGCTGAGCGACACAATAAGGGGCTCGTCTGTTTATCAGGCATTAAAGGATGCAGGAGCCAAGGCAAAGCTGATTTGGGTGGCAGAGGATATGGACCCATTGCGAAAGGTGCCTGAGGGCGTCCCGAAAGATTATGAGAAATATATTGGCATGCCTGTGACTGACATACCTGACCCTGATGGCTGCCACCGCTCATATGCTAACCACCATGTTGCTGAATATTTCAAGGTGCTGGATGAATATGTTCCTGAGAAGATGGAGAAATTCTCAATGAGGGCAGAATACCAGGCAGGGCATTTCAAGCCTTACATAAAAAAAATTCTTGAGAAGATGGAAACAGTTGTTGAAATCCAGAATCGCTATCGCACAAACCCATTGAAGAAAGGCTGGTCGCCCTGGACACCAATCTGCGACAATTGCGGAAAAATAATAACGCCAAAGGTGACCGGATTTGAGGAGGGGAAAGTCCAATATGTATGCAAGGATTATGAGTTTGAAAAAAATATTGCAAAAGGATGCGGCCACAAAGGGGAGAATGACCCGCTCAAGGGAAATGGGAAGATGGTTTGGAAGAGCGAATGGGCAAGCCAGTGGGCAAGATGGAAAGTTGTGAGCGAAGGAGCAGGCAAGGAGTACCAAGTTCCCAATAGTGCATTCTGGATAAATGCAGAGATTGTTGAGAAAGTGCATGATTTCCCGAGCCCTGTGCCAATATTCTATGAACACCTGATGATAGACAATGTTAAGATGTCTGCAAGCCTTGGAAATGTTGTGTATCCAGCTGACTGGCTTGAGGTTGCATCGCCAGAAATCCTGAGGCTGTTTTACAATAAGCGGTTGATGACAACAAGGAGCTTTTCCTGGAAGGACCTTCCTGTGCTTTATGACGAGGAGGATAATTTCATAAAAATAGTCAATGGTGAAACACAGCTTGAGAACAAGAAAGAGGAGATGCATGTCAAGAGGCTTTTTGAGATAAGCCACGGCCACAAGAAGCATGAATCCTGCCCTGTTGCATTCTCGCATGCGATTGTGCTTGCGCAAATTTCTGATAAAGATGAGGACATAATCAGGAGCCTGAAAAAAACTGGGCAGTGGGATGAAAAGAAAAAGAATGTCATATTTGAGAGAATTGAGAAAGTAAGAAAGTGGCTTGCAAAATTTGCGCCTGTTGACGTGAAGTTTGAGGTGCAGGAAACCCTCCCGGCTGGCTTGCACTTGGACGATGCGCAGAAAAAAGCCCTTCATCTGCTTGCTGAAAAATTAATGGAAAAGGACTGGGAAGAAAAAGAACTTTTTAATGAAATATATGAAATTGCAAAACAGTGCGGCCTGGAAGGCAAGGATGTTTTCAAGGCAGGCTACAATGTGCTCCTGAACAAAGACAGGGGGCCAAAACTTGCGCCCTTCATCCTTATGCTTGGCAGGGATAAGGTTGCGGAAATGCTAAAGAAAGTTTGAGAGCTAGCTTCGCTGGCAATGCTAAAATTAACAATACATAAGATTTAAAAAAGCCTGCTAAATCTCACAATCATTGGGGTTTATTGATGATTTTTTAAGTATTTTTGCACGCAACCCAAGAGGTATCACAGAATGCCTGACAGCCTTCATGAAAATTGCGGCGTAGCTGCTGTGTTCATTCCAGAGGGCTCTAAACATTCCGGCATGGCATCACGATTTCTTTACAGGCTTCTGCTAAACCTGCAGGGCCGAGGGCAGTTGGCAGCAGGCATCACAACCTTCAACAGCAAAAGGGCTAAAATTCTTGATACCCATAAGGACCTTGGGCTTGTAAACGAGGTGTTCAGGGACAAGGATGATGAAAGCCATGAGAAAATACTCAACACACTCGACGGAAACGCTGGCATAGGCCATACAAGGTATGCAACATCCGGCATGGATGACTGCTGCAGCGCACAGCCCATGGAAAGGCCGCATGGAAGAAAATGGAAATGGTTCTCATTCTGCTTTAATGGCAATGTCGCAAATTACAGCGAGCTGAAGAAAGCCCTGATTGACAAGGCAGACTACCATATGGTATATGACAATGACACTGAAGTCATCATGCATTATCTGTCTAGGGAACTGCAGACAAAAAAACTGCCTGACCTACAGGATGTTTTCAGGAAAATATCATCCAAGTTTGACGGCGCATACAATATTGCATTTATTGACGCACATGGCAGGCTGGTTGTTTACAGGGATGCCCTTGGATTCAAGCCCATGTGCTATGGTTATTATGAGGATGTCCTGCTTGTTGCAAGCGAGACAAATGCGCTTGCAAATTTTGGAATTGAGGATGCGAAATTCCTGAATCCGGGCGAGATGATAAAAGTGGAGGATGGAAAGATTGAGGTCATCCAGATTATGGAACAGCCGGCAAGGCAGGCACGGTGCATGTTTGAATGGGTATACTTCTCCAATGTGGCGTCAATCATTGACGGAAAATCTGTATATGTCTCAAGGACAAAGCTTGGGGAGGAGCTGGCAAAGCTTGAAACCCAAAAGGTGAACAAGGAAGAATATATTGTCGTGCCTGTTCCGGACAGCGCAAAATCTTCGGGGGACGCGTATGCCTATGCGCTTGGCCTTCCGTCCATGGAAGGACTCATAAGGAACAGGTTTGTCGGAAGGACATTCATCGAGGGCAAGAAAAGGGATGATAAGGTCAGGAACAAATTCACGGTGCAGAGAGAGATACTTGAAGGCAAGAAAATTTTGCTTGTTGACGACAGCATAGTGCGAGGAACTACAACAAGGAATATTGTGAAGTACCTCAAGGAATCCGGAAAGGCAAAGGAAGTCCATGTCAGGGTGTCGTGCCCGCCAATAACTGCACCATGCTTCTATGGGATAGACATGTCGACTGTTGGTGAGCTTTTTGCGCCACGATTCAATATTGATCCGAAAAAACCATTGTCGCAGGAAATATTAGACAGGATGGCCAAGGAACTGGGAGCTGACAGCCTGATCTACCAGACTATTCCCGGCCTGATAAGAAGCATCGCCCTGCCGCAGGACAAGCTGTGCATGGCCTGCCTCAATGCAGATTACCCAACAAAGCATGGCCAGATGCTCTACCAGGTTGCATTAAAGAATGCCAAGAATGGAGTCACATTAAGGACATATGACCTTGAAAAGCCAAAAGTATGTTGACTTCGTTTTTTTTTAAATTCTTTTTTTTCCTTTTATTTCAATTTTCCTTTTATTT
>Ga0209211_10011055_pt1 | contig 11629 bp, 9 predicted proteins | sample RifGroA2_FD_183992 | JGI IMG/M metagenome (GOLD analysis project Ga0209211, IMG submission 183992) | Groundwater microbial communities from Rifle, Colorado, USA - Groundwater A2 (SPAdes) (version 2) | ecosystem: Environmental > Aquatic > Deep subsurface > Groundwater | place: Rifle, Colorado...
CCAACCACCTAACCCGGAGGGTGAGGACCTGCCTGCCGGCGAGGCAGGTAAAGGATGTGCCACGCGCTTTGAGTATTTCATCCGCGGTACTGTCCCTTCCCAACGGGAAAACATGAAAAGACAGGTACTCATAGATAAAACAACCGGTGACCTGGCACCCACAAGTCAAACGGACAACGTTGAGATGCAGGAACACCAAGTTCTCTCCGACGAGATGTCCACCTACTGCCTGGACTGCCCCCACCCTGACGGCAGGGCAACGTTAATTAAATAATCCGCCCATTTTTCTTCTTGTATCCGTCCCATAGTCTGTGGTATAACGCTTCCACGATGCCACCACGATCGAGAACGCATAAAAAATCAAAAACTTCCCGTCCCGGTGCGGTAGTTTTTTTCCTTTACCTTGCCTATTTCCTCATGGCTCTGGGAGACGGCGTACGCAGCGCATTTCGATGGATTATGAAAGAGCTGATCACATCCTATAAAAAAATTATAATTTTTCTCCGGATCCCGGCCCTTCCCCGCCTATATATTCCAATGCCTACCATTCCCCGACGCAATCGCGGCCGCCCGCGAATATTTCGTCTGCACCCGGCCTTTTCATTTTTTCTGGGATCTGCTGCAACAATCATATTTCTCGTCATTCCTTTAGTTGCCTACCTTTGGCTCCGGGCGCTTCCCAACCCGACACTTCTTACTGTCCGTGATATTGATGTCACCACAAAAGTATTTGATAGAAACGGTGCATTGCTTTATGAAATCTATGCCGATCAAAACCGGACTCCCATCCCACTTTCCGAAATTCCAAAATTTGTCATCCAAGCTACAATCGCAATTGAGGACCAAAATTTTTATACCCACCAGGGATTCTCAATCAGCGGAATTATACGGGCAACACGAGAGACGCTGCTTGGCGGGAAAATCCAGGGCGGTTCAACCATAACCCAACAGCTCATCAAATCCGCCCTTCTGACTCCGGAAGTCACTCTGTCAAGAAAGATCAAAGAGATAATCCTTGCCTTCTGGACGGAGCGGTTCTACTCAAAAAATCAAATCCTCGAAATGTACCTCAACCAAGTTCCTTACGGCGGCACCGCCTGGGGCATCGAATCAGCATCCCAAACATATTTTGGTAAATCAGTTAAAACCCTGACGCTTTCCGAAGCCGCACTTCTTGCCGGTCTTCCTGCAGCACCCAGCGAGTACTCACCGTTTGGAACCCATGTAGACCGAGCGTTTTCCCGACAAAGTGAGGTCCTAAGGAGAATGGTTGAGGACCGCTATATCACCGAAGGTCAGGCCCGCGAAGCTCTCGCCCAGGAAATACGCTTTGCCAGACCCAGAGTAGGCATCCGCGCTCCGCATTTTGTCATGTTTGTGAAAGAGCTTCTTGAAGCCCGCTATGGACCCAGGCTTGTTGAACGCGGAGGGTTACGGATAAAAACATCGCTTGACGTTAACTTACAGGAGCGTGTCGAGGATATTGTAAACACAAATATCACTAAACTCACTTCTCTTCGGGTCGGAAACGGCGCTGCCCTTGTCACCAACCCAAAAACAGGTGAAATACTTGCAATGGCAGGCAGCCGGGATTATTTTGACTCTGCCCGCGAAGGCAATGTTAATGTGACGGTAGCCCTAAGGCAACCGGGGTCATCCATCAAAGTCGTCACGTATGCCGCAGCTCTAGAGAAAGGATTTACCGCTGCCTCAATCCTGGATGACAGCGCCGTCGTCTATCCTCAAATCGGCGGTCCGGCATATGCACCGGTCAATTATGATGGAAAATTCCATGGCTTTGTACCGCTTCGCTATGCTCTGGGAAACTCCTACAATATCCCGGCGGTCAAAACCATAGCGGCGATTGGCGTACCGGCAGTGATAGACAAAGGCAGATCCATGGGCATCACTTCATGGATTGACGAAAACCGCTACGGTTTGGCTCTCACTTTGGGAGGAGGAGAGGTTACCATGCTTGATATGGCAAAAGTCTTCGGTACGCTTGCAAACCTCGGAACGCAGGTCGATTTATTACCCATTACTGAAGTGAGCGACTATACGGGTAAAGTTCTCGAGCGCAACCAGCCAAAAGAACACGGCGACGCAGTAAAACCCGAAGTCGCATGGATTCTTGGAAATATTTTAAGCGACAATAATGCGAGAACTGCAGCGTTTGGGCCCAACTCGCTTCTGGTTGTTCCCGGCAAGACAGTCTCCGTCAAGACTGGAACCAGTAACGACAAGCGGGATAATTGGACCATTGGCTTCACACCAAGCATCGTCACTGCTGTTTGGGTGGGTAACAATAATAACGCACCTATGGATCCGTATCTAACTTCCGGCGTCACCGGAGCTTCCCCCATATGGCACGACATCATGACGGAAATCCTCAAGGACCGACCGGACGAAACCCTCCCAAAACCGGAAGGAGTTGTCAGCGTTCCTTGCTACTACGGTCGACCCGAATATTTTGTTAAAGGCACGGAGCCTATACGGGGACAATGCGCACCAATCCCAACTCCCCGTCCAAGCGAGTCCCCGACACCTACTCCGTAACTACCACCGTCCCGATGTCTGCGGCTTGGACATGGTTATGATACTTCCACGTCCCTACTTTTACAAACGTGTACTCGTATGTACCGCCGGTACCCACACTTTTAAGCTGGTCAAATCCCGGCAAAAGCTGGTGCGTCGGATGCATAGCTGATGCTACCCACATACCACGACTACTTTGATTGAGAAAGCTGACATTTGTCCCTACCTTTACCGTTATTTCTTTTGGTAAAAATCCGCTATCACCATACATTACTGTTGTTCGCTCCATGCCTTTGTCAACTTGAGGTGGCACGCCACCCTTTTCCATCGCCGCTCCCGTTGCTCCGGTAGCCGACCCTTCATACCCGAGGGTTACCGTTGGCTCCGCAGCCGGCGTCGTTTCCGTGAATTCTGCATCTTGCTTTATCTCTGGTGCAGTCTTACCACCCTGCAAAAAATACCACCCTGCCCCGACACCAACTAAAAGAACTACCAATCCTACTAAAAATTTATTATTCATTCTTTATCACCTCCCCCCGTCGCATCATCATAGTACAGGTTGTTGCATCTGGCAATCCTCTGTGTTATACTACGCCTACAATTGAATATGGCCACGTCAAACGTGGCAGGCGTTGAAGGAGAATTAGGGTTATTAAGCGAAACGCTCCAACCCTATCGAGCTCCCGAGGGAGGTACTATACAATACCTCCCCAGGTATCGAATGGTACTTGGCCAGGAATCGAAGAAATCCGTAAGGAAAGTAGATTCCAATAAATGAGCGAAACGCGCTCTTCCGTCAAGGCTGATACGGAAGACTTTTTGTAGCGTTTTGAAAGAAGCGTGGCACCGCGGGCAAAGTCTGCCGCTTCAGGGTTTCACACCTGGTTGTGAGATTCTGAACCGGCGGATTTTTTGTTGGAGGAAATATGAAAAAAGTCGTTCTGGCATTTTCAGGCGGACTCGATACATCATTTTGCGTGCCGTATCTCAAAGAGAAAGGGTACGAAGTTTATGCTGCAACTGTTGATACCGGGGGATTTACACCAAAGGAAATTAAAAAAATTAATGATAAGGCAAAAGAACTGGATGTTAAAAAACACTACTTTATCGACGGAAAAACATCTCTGTATAACAAAATTGCGACCTACATTATCAAAGGGAATATTCTTAGAGGAGGCGTCTATCCATTATGTGCCGGTCCGGAAAGAATTATTCAGGCTATCGAAGTTATAAAACTTGCGAAACAAATAGACGCGCATACAATCGCCCATGGATCGACAGGGGCGGGAAACGACCAGGTGAGATTTGATGTAGCCATACAAACGCTTGCGCCGGAACTGGAAATAATTACTCCAATCAGAGAGCTGGGAATAACGAGGGAAAAAGAGGCTGTTTTTTTGAAAAAGCGTGGGTTTGTTGTTGCGAAAGCTTCAACTAGCTACTCGATCAATAAAGGAATGTTGGGAACCACGATCGGAGGCCGCGAAACAAAAGGATCTTGGGAAATTCCTCCGGATGATGTATATCCCGCGGTCGTCGACATCGAAAGCGCGCCAATAAACGGACAGGAAATAATCGTTTCCTTCAAACAAGGGTTGCCGGTTGCAGTAGACGGCAAAGCAATGAATGGAATTTCCATCATGGCGTATCTAAATGATCTTGGGGCGAAACATGGTGTCGGAAAAGGAGTACATCTTGGTAATACTATTTTGGGTATAAAAGGAAGAATTGTTTTTGAGGCGCCGGCAGCAATCATAGTAATCAAAGCTCACAAGGAGTTGGAAAAGCTTGTTCTGACCAAGTGGCAATCCTATTGGAAAGACACGATATGCGAGGCTTACGGCAACTTCCTCCATGAAGGCTTGTATTTCGATCCAGTAACGAAAGATATCGAGGCACTTATCGATAATAGTCAAAAAGTGGTTACTGGTGATGTAAAAGTAAAGCTTCATAAAGGCAACATTATCGTGGTTGGAGTCAAAAGCCCATACTCGCTCATGGATAAAAAAGCCGCTACTTATGGCGAACAAAATTTACTCTGGACCGGCCAGGAAGCGACCGGATTTAGCAAAATCTATGGATTGCAAAGTATTCTAGCAGCTAAAGCAAAAATACTAGGAGATAATTATGAAAATTAAATTCGATAAAATACCATCTCTTTTGAAAAACGTGCCATTCTCAGATGAATCCATATTACAAGAGTCAATCATACCTGATGAGGGACTCGTGATTGCCGTACAAGCGCTAAACAGTGAGGCAAAAAATAATGTGCTTGAAACTACCCACGGAAGACTGGGAAAGCTCGTAACAGGGGACATCGTTCCCGCTGTGTTAGGAAAAAGAAGAGCGCTGAAAGAATATTCCGGTGATATTCCAACCACGCTTACCGTGGGTGATGAATTGTATTGGCTATGCGAAAGTGGATTGGTGGGAGAAATCAAAGGCGTCAATGAGCGCTGGGGGGTGCCTATGAACGTCGCAGTTCTCGGCGCTCTCGTCAAACACGGAAAAACAATCAACATAAAAGATTTCGCGATTCCATGGAAAAAAGAAATACAAAAGAGTTCACCAATTGTTGCGGTCTTGGCTACGTGCATGGACTCTGGTAAAACAACACTGATTTGTAAACTTGCCGACCATTTTCACCACAACGGCCTAAAAGTCGCCGGTGTCAAACTTACCGGTGTTGCATTCATGCAGGACCCGTTCAAGATGAAAGACGCGGGCATTGGCACCGTTATGGACTTTGTTGATGCGGGACTTCCGTCAACCTGCGGCGCTCCCCACGATGCTATCGCTGCGGCATGTGGCGTCATTGCCGAAATCAGCAAAACGCACCCTGATCTCATCCTTGCCGAGTTTGGGGACGGAATTATCGGTGAATATAATGTTGAGTCTATCCTAACCCACCCTTCAATAAAAAAACACATCATCATGACCATTGTTGCCGCCAATGACCTTGTCTCTGCATGGGGGGTAATACTAAAAATGCAAGAGTTAGGATTACCGGTTGACGTGTTCACGGGGCCGGTGGTGAACAGCCAAACCGGTGTGAACTTTATCGAGAAAAACTTCGGGGTACCAGCGGAGAGCAATCAACACGCAATTCCTAAAACGATCTCTATTCTCGAAAAGAAAATGAAAGGAGCAAACGTATGAGTTTACAAGGGAAACACTACTATACAACGTTGGACTTCTCGCTTACGGAAATACAGTATCTCATAGATTTGGCTCTCAATATGAAAGCGGGAACCATCAATAAATCACTCGCTGGTAAAACGCTTGCCATGCTCTTTTTTAATCCGTCGCTCAGAACGAGAGTTTCTTTTACTGTGGCGATGCAAAAACTTGGTGGGGTTGCCATAGACCTGCCGATCAAAGAAAGTTACACGTTTGAATATGGGAATGGGACGGTAATGGATAAGGGGGCTATCGAACATGTTAAGGATGCTGCTTGTGTTTTATCCGGATATTGTGACGCGTTAGCCATAAGAGCGAGTTCGCTCATCACTTCTTCGCCGGAAAGTGTCGAAGTGCCCAGTTGGGATACGTTGAAAAAAGACAAAACCATGAAGAGTTTCATGGAATATGCTCAAGTACCGGTTGTCAATATGGAATCGAATGTTTATCATCCATGCCAGGGTCTGGGAGACGCGGTCACCATCAAAGAAAAGTTGGGCAACCCCAAAGGAAAAAAGTACGTGCTCACCTGGACCTACCACCCGAAAGCGCTCCCGATGGCAACACCTAATTCTCAAATACTGGCAGCCTGTGATTTAGGGATGGAGGTCACTGTGGCACATCCACCAGGATGGGAACTCGATCCCAACATAGTTGATCATATGACGCAAAGAACCAAGCAAAGTGGTGGTTCTTTACTATTCAGTAACTCTATGGAAGAAGCGATGAAAAATAGTCATGTAGTTTGCGCCAAAAGCTGGGGAGCGCTCAAGTATTACGGCAACTGGGCTGCGGAGAAAATACTGAGAGACCAACTGAAATATTGGATAGTAACCAAAGAAAAAATGTCGCTCACTCAAGATGCTATCTTTATGCATTGCTTACCGGTGAGGAGAAATGTTGAGGTTGCCGACGAAGTACTCGATAGTAATAATTCAGTCATAATCGACGAGGCAGAAAACAGAATGTGGGCGCAAATGGCGCTACTCCAAACATTATTAGGAGGGAAACTATGAAAAAACCGGAGCTTGTAACAGCGGGATTTATCGTGTCAGGAAAGCAATTATCTCTGGATCTCCAGATGATTACGTATGATATCTGGGGTACGACGGCGCATGTCCTCATGCTCTATAAACAAGGCATCATCAAAAAAGAATACATGAAACCGATTCTAACGGCGCTGATTGAAATAAACAAAGAGGTCGCAGCAAAAACATTTGCTATCAATCCCCAAAAAGGGGCCCAACTTTCTCTCGAAGCCAAAATCGTAGAGAAAGCCGGAGAAGCGGGATATAGCGTCCACACCGGAAGAAGTAGAAACGATCAGGTGATGGTGACCGAGCAGTTATATTTACGGGATTCGGTCATCGGGCTGCTTGAAAACATCCAGCCCGTTGTTGTGGCACTTTATAGGCTCGCAGAAGAACACCAGGGAACCGTTATGCCCGGCTACACCCATATGCAGCCGGCTAAGGCTACTAGCTTTGGCCAGTGGGCGATTGCTTATCTCAATGGATTTTTGAGGGCGATCAAAACCATAACGGATTATTTTGAAACATATAACCTCAACCCCTTGGGTGCGTGTGAATCCTACGGGACGTCATGGCATCTTGATCGGGCGTATACAGCGAAGCTTCTTGGATTTCCAAACGTCTGGGAGATTCCGCAGGACGTCGTATCTTCCAGGGGATTTGTGCAGCTTGGATATCTAACGGGTATGCGGGACGTGTGTCTGGTGGCGAGCAAACTCGCCCAGGATCTCCTCCTGTTTGACACGTTTGAGTACGGCATGATCGGTCTGGGTGATGAAGTCGCCCAACGGATGCACCCCATTACCGGTTCGTCCGTCATGGCACAAAAGAAAAATCCTGACGTATTGGAGCTTATTCGCGCAACTGCTCCCCAGCTTGTTGGGTTTACGTCAATTGTTGCCAATCTCCTCTCCGGGTTACCTATGGGGTATAACCGTGACAGCCGGGAAGTGAAAGAATATATAGATTTGGGGTTTTCAAAAACCTTATCCATGGTGGGGGTACTTGCGTCCGTGTTAACTACTCTCAAGATAGACAAGAAAAGAATGATGGACTTGGTTATGGCAAACTATTCAATGACGACAGATGTAGCCGACGCTATTTCACAGGTCACAGGAGTGGGATACAGGATCGTATACAAAATTGTCGGCCAAGTCGTGGATGAAGCAATACAAAGCGGGAAACTTCTTTATGACATTTCTGCTCAAGACATTATAAAGAAAGCGTTTTCTATGGGTATTACGCTTCATGTGACAAACGCTCAACTTAAGGATGCCATTGACCCTCATGGAGCACTTGGAAAACGGGCGCACATTGGAGGAAGCGCAAAAAAAGCAATGGCCGCGTCTCTTACGCGTGGGCAAGAGATGATCAAGGTGCTTGCCAAGTGGGTATCAACTCAAAAACAGATTGTGAGCAAAGCAAAATCAAAAACTCTGGAGATTGCACAAGAAATCATTGATAAGGAGTAACTATGAACACAAAAAATTTATTAGCTGATCTGGTAAAGATTGAGTCTTACTCCGGCCAGGAAGGTACATTGGCATCCTTTATCATGGATTGGACGTATAAGCATGGTATAAAGACCGAAAAACAAAATGGTAACGTTGTTATTAGATTTGTTGTTAATTCTACAAAAGTATTAATCTTTAATGCACATATGGACACGGTGAAACCCGGAAACGAAAACCTCTGGCCATATCCTCCAACAGGAATGAACTCCGGTGTGACAAAAAACGGAAAACTGTACGGTTTAGGCGCAAGCGATGATAAAGCAGCAATCGCATCGTTGCTTACGTTAGCCGTCCAACTACAAAAATCACCGCCACCGATAGATATTTTTATCGTATTTGTTACGAATGAGGAAACGGACGGATCGGGAAGCCAATCGTTTGTACAATATTTTCAAAAAAAATGTGCCGCTCATTACCAAAACGTTGCAACTATTATCGGTGAACCGACAGATCTTGAAACGGTAGAAATTGGTCAAAGAGGAAATATGTTCCTTCAAATAACCACAAAGGGTGATTCCGGTCATGGATCACAACCACAAAACATCAAAACCCATGCAGTTATGGAAAACATAAAAGCGATTGAAAAAATTACTATGTTGGGAAAATCTTTAAGTGAAATGTATTCCGATCCGGTACTCGGAAAGCCGTCATTTTGCTTAACGGGTATTCAAAGTGATGCTTCGTCTCCAAACACAATATCTTCCGGCTGCTCATCAACGTGGGATATAAGAACGACTCCAAAAATACATTCTAAAGTAATTCCACTACTACAGAAAACGTTAGGTAAGAACGTTAAAATTACACACTTGGGTAAACCAGCTCCCTTTGGTTTTACTTCGCCGGACTCAAAGATCGTAAGATCGCTTCAGAATTTTGTACCTGACGTAAAAGTCACCGTTTCGCCCGGCTCTAATGACATTTGTTTTTTTACTGCTGCCAGCATCCCTGCAGTTGCATTTGGACCTGGCCAGAAAGACACTATACATAAACCTAACGAATACGTACAATTACACAAAGTTATTGATGCGGTTGATTTGTATAAGCGGCTCATTTACTCATGGTAATACTATGAAAAAGCTAGAAAAACTTAATCTTTCCCACTACGGTCATGATTTTCTCCGCACGTGGGATAAATCTATAGACCATCTCAAGGCGACGCTTGCTGTGGCCCAGACGTTGCGCGACTTTCATAGACAGGGCATTTCGCCCAAAGTATTTACTTCCGGCATCGCCGTTTCTATTTTCCGTGACAAATCCACACGCACGAAATACAGCTACGCGGCAGCAACCAACCTGCTCGGATTGGAGATAGAGGATTTAGATGAAAAAAAGTCCCAGATAGCCCACGGAGAAACCATTATGGAAACCGTCAATATGCTCTCGTTCCTCACCCGTACAATCGGCATCCGCGATGATATATTTCTTGGGGTCGGACATCAGTATATGGTTGAGGTAGCCAAAGCTGCAGACTGGGGATATGCGCAGGGAGTTCTGGATAAACGTCCAAGCGTCATCAACCTCCAATCTGACGAGGATCACCCGACGCAATCATTGTCTGATCTTTTACACCTCGTCAATTATTTTGGGGGATTGGACAAACTTCGCGGCAAAAATCTTACGATGAGTTGGGCCTACTCCCCTTCCTATGGTAAACCATTATCCGTGCCGCAAGGTGTGATCGCACTTTTGACGCGTTTTGGAATGAATGTGACGCTTGCCTATCCCAAAGAGTACAACCTGATACCGGAAATAGAAAGCTATGCCGATCAGCAAGCCAAAAAAAGTAAGGGGTCCTTCAGGATTACCAATGACATGAAAGAAGCATTTAATGGCGCGGACATCGTCTATCCAAAATCCTGGGCATCATATGACGTTATGAATCAACGTACCAAACTTTTTAAAATAAAAGACGACAAAGGACTTGAAAGGCTTGAGCATGAAGCACTCGTGCAAAACGCGAAACACAAAGATTGGACATGTACAGAAAAACTCATGAAACAAACTCATCAAGGAAAAGCTCTCTACATGCACTGTTTACCTGCAGATATAAGCGGGGTCAGCTGTAAAGAAGGAGAGGTAGAGGCGAGAGTATTTGAAGTGTACAAAAAACAAACCTACACTCAAGCTGGTTACAAACCCTTCATCGTTGCCGCCATGATGCTCCTCACCCAGTTTGGAGAAAAGACACCGAAGATTCTTGCTACGTGTAGCGATCCGCAATTTTACTCGCGGCGTAGCTTTCGGGTTTGATCTTCACCTCGTAGCCACTGCCGCGGACCATGCCCACTATTTCATTGATCATCTCCCGTGTCTTCCCGAAATGTCCGATGTCTACGTGAATTTCTACATCATATTTGGTCACTCCGTCTTTATGAAGAAGTACCACAACCGTCTCTGCCATCTCAAGGGACATCGTTGCTTCCTCATACATCCGTTGGCGCAGCACGTACCGCTTTTTATTGACAATCCGCTTCCAGAAGTAGATGCCACCATAACCCACACGGTGTACAACGATGGTCGTTACAAAATCAACCCCCGCGCCGTTATGCGGCTGGGAGTCGGTGCCGACTACCAACTGATACTTATTCTCGGGCTCTTCGGAAAGAAATGTGAGGATCCTTTCGCGCACTTGGGGAAGTTCTAAACTTCCATATGTAGGGCTTTGGAACATAGTGAGGCGTATCGTACCAAAAGACCCACGCTCACGCAAACAACCCCCCTCCGAATCGGAGTGGGGTTGTTGTTTTTTTCGAATCTAGTTTTAGTTTCGTGGTCGCTCTTCCCGTGGTCGTGCTTCATTTACGACCAATGCGCGTCCTTCGACGTCTTTACCATTCTCCTTAGGTCTTGAAGGGGACACGAACTCGCCTAAGGCGGGGGTCACTCTCTTTGTTCCCAGGACACCGGCAAGTATAGCACAATTCCCTTTATTCCACCACTTCTTCTTCATCCACAGCCTGAGTCTCAACTACCGACGCGGGCTCTGAAGTGGCTTCTGATCCGGGCTCTTTTACCGATACAAAGGAAAATGAATCTGTAACGGCTGTATGAACTTTACTCCAAAAGTCTGTATCTTCGAGCGTCGCCTCTACGGACCAAACGATGCCGTCATATACCGTACCGCTTACGAGCATACGCGTGACACCCTCTACCATGATTTTTGCGGCTTTTTGGCCACCCATTTCCGTATCAAGGACACTTGCCCCCGTAAATCGTTTTTCATTTTTCACCCAGCCGGCCGTGTCTGTTACCCCTTTGGCAGGATCCTTTCCCCAAACAATGAGTTTACCGGGATGATCAGGGTGGGTAAACTCAAGATGCGCATAATTTTCTTTATCTTCATCATGCTTATTTACGACGAGTCCTTCC
>Ga0209211_10011056_pt1 | contig 11628 bp, 13 predicted proteins | sample RifGroA2_FD_183992 | JGI IMG/M metagenome (GOLD analysis project Ga0209211, IMG submission 183992) | Groundwater microbial communities from Rifle, Colorado, USA - Groundwater A2 (SPAdes) (version 2) | ecosystem: Environmental > Aquatic > Deep subsurface > Groundwater | place: Rifle, Colorado...
GCAGAAAGCGTTGCTGGAATTCCAAACTCTGCGGCAATCTCAAGCCTTCTGGCAGCGAGAAAGTTCGGGCTTAACATTCTTGCGGAAAACATCCAGGACAATCCGAACAATCAAACAAGGTTTGTTGTCATCTCAAAAAAGGCAGCAAAGCCTTCAGGAAAAGTCAAGACCTCGATTCTTTTCTCGACAAAGCACAAGCCCGGAGCCTTGTTTGATGCTTTGAAGGCGTTGAAGGATTTTGGAGTGAACATGACAAAGATTGAAAGCAGGCCTTCAAAAAAAGACGCGTGGCATTACGTGTTCTTTGTAGACTTTGAAGGCTCTCAAGAGAGCGAAAACGTGAAGAAAGCGCTTGAAGAGTTGGGAAGGCATTGCGACAGCCTGAAGATTTTGGGAAGCTTTGAGGTAATCTGAATGGACTTGAAGGAATTAAGGGAGCACTTGGATAGATTGGACAATGCATTAGTGATGATTCTTGCTGAAAGAATGAGCTTAATCCCTAAAGTTGCGGAGTTCAAGAAAACAAACCACATAGAGCAATTCCAGCCTGAGAGGGAAAAGCAGCTTTTAGAGGCAAAGAGAAAGCTTGCTGAACAGAATTCCTTGAACCCTGAACTTGTTGAAGCATTGTTCAAGGAAATCATAAAGGACGCGCACAGGATTGAGGCAAAAATAATCAAGGGAGAAAGTTAGGAGTATTTTCTCTCAAGGGCTGCTTTTCCTTTCAAATAGTTTATGAACTCGTTCTTGAGCTTTGAGGAAATCGTTTTTCCAGTGTTGAGGAAGTTTTGAATCTGCCTTATGCATTCGTTGCTTCCCAACACTTGAGGCATTATTACAGATTCAACTCCAAGCTTGTACATTTGCAAGGCCTCTTCAAAATTGTGCGCTCTTGCAAAAATCACAGATTTTTCATTGGCTTCCCTAAGCCTTTTTATAATCGACATGGCTGCGCGAGTGTCAGGAATAGTGCTTATTACTATCTTTGCGCCTTCAATGTTTGCCTTCTGCCAGACTTCCTCGCTTTCTCCGTTTCCGTAAACGCTGTAAAGCCTTTTCTTGATGTTTGAAAGAATGTTTGACGGATTGTGGTCTATTAAAACAACTGTTGCGTAATTCCGCAATACTGCAGCAACGCTGTTTCCGAAAACTCCAGAGCCTAAAATCACTATGTGGCCTTCAAGCTCTTCTTTGGGCAAGTATTCAAGCTCTTTAAGCTTGCGGTTGAATTTCTTGCTTGAGTATTTCGGGAAAAGCCTTTTGAAGACAGAATGAAGGAAAGAATAAGCCTTGCTGGAGCTTTCAAGCATGTAAGGCGTTGTGGCCATTGAAACAACTATTACAAGAATTGCGACTGAATAAACGCCTTGCGACATCTGGCCAAGCATTAAGGCCTGGGCTGCGAGAATGAAAGAGAATTCTGAAGCCTGCTCTAAAGCCAAGCCGACAGTCAATGCATTCCTGCTACCATAGCCTGCAAAATATGTTATGAGATAGTAGATTAGCGGGTTAAGCAAGTATACTGTAAGGAACATCAAGACAGCCAAGGCTATTGGAAAGGCAGCAATGCTTAAGGTAAGCTGCATTCCCAAGGAAACAAAAAAGATTGTGGTGAAAAAATCCCTCAATCCCCTAATCCTGCTTAAGGCTTCGGTATTGTAAGGAAGGTTGCTCAAGGTCAAGCCTCCAATGAAGGCTCCGACAGCAATTGAAAAATTCACAAGATTGGCAACGTACATGAAGCCAAGGCCGGTCGAAATCACTATCAGGAAAAAAAGCTCCTGGTTTTTCGCGTTGCTTTTGAGAAGCCTTGGAAGCAAGAGCTTGTTCAGCAAAACAGCAAGAACAAAAAGAACAGCCAAGCCGATTAAAAAGCCTGAGAGCAAGCCAATGTCAAAAATAGTTTCAGGCCTTGCAAGCAATGGCAGTAGCATTACAGCAACCAAGTCCTGCACTATAGCAAAACCAATAATCAGCCTTCCGTGCAAGGTGTTGATTTGGTTCTTGTCGCTCAAGTATTTCACAGCAATTACAGTGCTGCTGAACGCAAGAATCAAGCCAACGTACAATGATTCAATAAATCCAAAGCCCAAAACCCCCATCAAGGCAAAGACAATGGCAGTTGTTACAGCAACCTGCAGTAGAGAGCCGAAAACTATCAAATATTTCATCCTGAAAAGCTTTGAAAAGTTAGACTCTATCCCAATCGCAAAAAGCAAAAATGCCACTCCAAGCTCTGAAAATACAAGAATGTCCTGCGTGTTTGAAATTAGAGCAAGGCCTATCGGGCCAATAATAACGCCAGTAATCAAGTACGCGAAAAGCAATGGCTGCTTGAACCTTCTGGCTATCAAGGCAACTATCGTGCTTGCTATCATTATGATGCCAAAGCTGAAAACAATGTCAAAAGCCATTTTGAAAAAGCCTGCGAAGAATTAAGGATTTGGGGTTAAAAAAAGTATTGTTTGCGTTCAGCTTTCAAGCTTTTTCACTCTAGTGCCTTCCGGAGTGTCGTCAACTCGATAGCCTTTTTCAAGAATTTTAGCGCGAATCTCGTCGGCTTTTTTCCAATCCTGTGCTTTCCTTGCATTTTCCCGCTCTTCCGCAAGCCTTTGCACCTCTTCAGGAATTTCCTGCACAAAGCCGAACTTGAATATAGGCAATATTGAATCAAGCTCTTTCAGGAATGCAATTATTTCTTGAGAATTCTTCGCGCTTATCTTTCTCTTGTCAAGCTTTGAGTTTGCTTTTTTCAGGAATCCAAAAAAAGCGCTCCAGGCTTTTGGAACGTTCAAATCATCATCCAATGCCTTCTCGACTTCTTTTTTTGCTTTGAGGATTTCAGAAGCTATCTTTCCATCCTGATTTCCTCCAGCATCCTGGACTTTCTCCACAAACTCGTCAATTTTGCCAATAGTGTTTTCGCAATCCTTCAAGGCCTGGAAAGTAAAGTTTTGCTCCTGCCTGTAATGCGAGTTTAAGAGCAGAAAGCGCAATGCGCGAAAGCCTTTTTCCTCAAGCTTTAAATCGCGCAAAGTGTAAAAGTTGCCTGCAGACTTTGCCATTTTTTTTCCGTCAACAAGCAAAAAACCGCAATGCACCCAGTATTTTACAAAGCTTTTGCCTGTTGCCGCTTGGCTTTGCGCTATTTCATTCTCATGGTGCGGAAAAATCAAGTCTACTCCGCCAGAGTGAATGTCAAAGCTTTCTCCAAGGCATTTCATGCTTATTGCCGAGCATTCTACATGCCAGCCTGGCCTTCCCTTGCCTAACTCTGTCTCCCAGAAAACATTCCCGTCATTCAAGTCCCAGGCCTTCCATAGCGCAAAATCGCTCGCCTGCTCTTTCTCGTACTCGTCCTGGCTTACGCGAGCTCCTGCCTTTAGCTTTTTTATTTTTAGCTTTGAGAGCTTTCCGTAAGGCTTGAATTTTTTTATGTTATAGTAAACGCTTCCGTCAGGGCTCTTGTAGGCAAGGCCTTTCTTCAACAAAGCCTTAATCAGTTCAACTATTTCTGGAATTACTTCAGTGGCAGGCACTATAATGTCGGCGTTTTCAATCCTTAATTTTTCAATGTCTTCAAAAAATGATCTGGTATAGCGTTGCGTGAATTCTTTCAAAGGAATGCCTTCTTTTTGCGAATCGCGGATTGTTTTGTCATCAACGTCTGTAATGTTCATCGCATGCTTTACCTGAAAGCCCTTGAAGCGCAAATATCTTTTCAGCAAATCCTGAAAGCTGTAAGCGCGAAAATTGCCGATGTGCGCGAAATTGTAAACTGTCGGCCCGCAAGTGTAATAGCCAACGCTCTTTCCCTTCAATGGCTTGAAGGCTTCCTTCTTTCTGGAGAGCGTGTTGTAAAGCTTGAGTGGCATTTTACCATCTTCCTTCAAGCTGCCAGTGCTTGATTTCAACCAATGCATGAAAGTTAACATCTGCCTCGTCAGCTGGGTTTACAAAATTCCAGTCCTTGACTTCACGCCTTATTTCCTCAAGCTTTTCTTTCCTTGCTGGCGTGTCAGCAAGCGCTTCAACCGTGCCTTTGATTCCTAATTTGAAAAGCAAAAGCCTGCTTTTCCTGGAAGGTTTTTTTATCACTGCGTCAATTTCTTCCTTCGGCACTCCAAGAAAACTAAGCCTTTTAACAAGCAGTTCAATCTTTGATTCCAATTCTTTATATTTTCTGAAATTTTCAGCAGTTAAGTAATGCCTGCCTAGTTTCCGTTTCTTAAGCGGCTTGTACTGTCTTGAAAGAGTTGAAAGCAAGTCTTCCTTTTCACAAATTTCGCCCTTTTTTTCAAGAGCGTTTTGAAGAGCATTAAGTTTTCTTGAGGTTTGCGCTCTCTGCACGCTAACAAAATCCATCTGTCCAATTCTTGGCGGCAAACGCCTGTGATTTTGATGCTGTTTCTCAAAAGGCATGACAAAAATAGAAGAAAAAGAATTATTTAAACCGATTGCTGCCTTTTATTAGGCTTTGGGGGGCTTTTGCAACGGCTTTTTTTCAGGCTTCGTAATCTTCATCCCCGAGAAACTCTTCTTCATACTTGTCATACTTGCTTTCTTCAGGCTCTAAATGAAAGTTGCCTTTCTTTACAGCAATGATGCTGGAGGCTCCGCATTCAGGGCATTCCACACTGTCGCCCTCGTCGTGGGAGTTCTTGTCAATGTCAAACTTTTCCTTGCACTTTGGGCATTTTACCTTCATTCAAAAAACCGCATTCTGTGAAAATCCTGTTGATTAGGTAATTATTAAAAAGCTTGCGCTTTTGTGCAAAAAAAGCTGGTTCAGAAAACAAGGCCTTCAAGCACTTGCTGCACAAGGCTTGAAATTATGAAAACAACGAGCATTAAAACTATTGAAACAAAAACGCTGGCTTTGGTGCTTTGCTTTATCACCAGGTAGTTCAGATACAGCACTAAAAAGCCAAGGTAGATTACAAGAATTGCCCCAATTAGCAGGAAGATAAAACCTGAGATAATATTTGAGGCTAAGGCATTGAAAGTATTGTCCACTAGGTCTATCGTGAGCATGTCTCCTGCAGCCCATTCTTTCACAAAGCCTGCAATTGAAGGGTTGAAAAGCAAAGCCAGGAACATGAAAATTGTAAGCACGATTGGAATCATTTGAGTAAGCGAGAAAGCGCTCACTACTCCTTCGAAAAGGTTTTTTCCCTTGCCTTCAAAGCCTTTCGCAACTAAGTAGATCAAGACTGCCTGGAAAAAGAAGACTCCGACAGCGATTGCAATCCTTGCGGAGATCGAGGCAAAGCTCGCGTTCAAGCCGAAGGCAAGAAATGCTATCACTCCCAAAACCCAGGGCGCGAGAATCAAGGCTACTGCAGTGTAAATGTTTGGAAACTCCAAGGCAGCCTCTACTGTCTTTTTAGGGTGAAAAAACACTTCCAACGGATTAAAGCCGTTGACATCCTTCAAAGCCATTCAAAAAACCCGAAATCTTCCAATCCTAATCTTAGAAAAGGTTTTAAGTATTTAAAGATTGGTGCTCTTTTGCCTCCAAAGATGCTAGTGCGTAATGCTCAAGGCTTCAAGTTCTTCCAACATTTTTTTTGCTTTAGGCTTTGCAAAATGCTTTCTTGCAGGCTCTAAAAGCTTAACCAGCTTTTCCGCCACTGCATTCTTCAAGTCTGCAGGGTGGAGTTTTTTGCCCAAAAAGTCTTTTTCAAGAGTTGCATAAGAGTCATAGGAAATAGTGCCGCCGAATTTTTCAGGCCTTTCAACCAAGAAGCTTGAATTTTCATCCCTGAAGATTAAAGACTTTGTCCAATCAAGTACTGGATTGAATCCTGCTTCGCCTTCAGGGCAGAAGGCGTTTTTTATTTTAGAATGAATTTCTTCAGGAGAGTCGTGAATGAAAATGCAGGTGTTTGGCTTTGACTTGCTCATTTTCAGCTCAGACCATAATTCCTGCAAGTTGCTTTTGTCAATAGGCCATGAAGGCGGCTTTCCCAATCCAAGAATCAAATGATGGTGGACTGCGACTGGTTTTATTTTCTTTTTCGCACTGTCAAGCAATGGCTTTACTTTTAGTTTTAAAGCAACCTCTCTCGCAATCACTTGGGCTTTTCTCTGGTCAAGGCCAGCATGCGGAAGGTTTATTCCTTGGATGAAAATGTCCGCAACCTGCATTGGGGGATAGAGCATTTTTGCAAAATCAACCTGCTCGCCTTCTTTCCTGCCCATTATCGTAATGCTGCGCTGCATTCTTCCCAGCGTTGTGTTTTTGCTCACATCAATGACTGTGGCCCAATAATCGTCATTATGGTGATACAAGTCAGAGCCTAGGACAAACTTTAATTTTTCCGAATCTCCTCCAAAGCATTCAAAGCTTGCCTTGAGGCCTTCCTTGAAATAGTCTCCAGCAACTTTTTTTATGACTTCCATGTCGCCGCCAAGCTTGTCGTTAATCCAGGCGTGCCAGTCTGCCAAAAACAGTGAGACATCAACTCCTGCATCAGCAAAGTCCTTGACCTTGGACATGCACATCAATCCAGTCCCAAGGTGTATTTTGCCGGAAATTTCAAAACCAATGTAATGCTTTAATTTCATGCCTGTTTCAAGAAAGCGCCTTAAATCTTCCAAGGTCATGACCTCTTCAGTGTTTCTTAATATTAGTTGAAGCCCAGATTCTGAGTCCATTAGTCACGACCTACCGCAAGTTCAGTATATTTTTTAACAAGCAATCCTTTTATTATGCCTTTTCTTATATGGCAGGAAAAATTGTCTGGTTTTTTCCAGTCGCCATTTCTTGCTGCATTCAGTGCTGGACAGATGCCTTTGCACAAGTACTTTATAAAGCAAGACTTGCATTTTTTTATTTTATCAACTGAAAACTTGAAAGGCAATGACTCAAGCTTACGTTTGTTAATGTACAACTTTTTGCCAGAAATTCTTCCAACTGTAAATAGTTTCACAGCTGCACCAAATTCTTCTTGTGCCCCGAGACAAAATAAAACATCAGTGTTGTTTGGCATTACTACTATCTTATACTTGTGTGGGGAGACACAAGCATACTTTGAAGGATTGAACAAGTCAAAAATGCCAAACTGTGTGACATTAATGCCTTTTTTCTCAGCAACCTCGACTGCTTTCAGAAAATTGCTCACGTAATTTGTCTCGCTCGGCAACCACCTCACAAATTTTCCACGACCCATTGGACTGAAAGGTTCGAAATGAATCAATTTAATACCCAAATCAGCAAACAACTCGACTATTTTAGGCATTTGTTTTACATTTAGCGATGTTACAGTAGTGCGAATTTTGAGTTTTCTCTTTTTGCTAATTATTTCTTTTATTGCATGAAGCGTTGAAGTGTAACAATCCCCATTATTCCTTAGTGGCCTTTGCTGATTGTGGATTCTTTTAGACCCATCAAGCGAAACAATCCATGTTAAGCTTGGGAGAGAGAGAAAGAATTTAAGAGCTTTTTTTTGCATTACCCCGTTTGTTGAGAGCTCAAAATGAAACCCCTTTTTTCCCGAATGCTGTCTCACATAATTTATTATTTTTTTAATCACTTCCAAATCTAGCGTTGGCTCCCCGCCAAAAAATTGGATTGTAATGTCTTTAACCCTCGTAGATGATACAAAATTAATTGCTTTAGCCGCACTATCAATCGAAAGGTGTTCCTTTTTTTCACCACCTTTAACATAGCAATAAGGACAAGCAAGGTTACAATCGCTAGTGATAGAGAATATTATTTTGGCACTGTTTTCAAGGCGATTTTTAAGATTAGCTGGCTGGTTTTGGCAGGATTGGCGGAAAGCAGCGAATTCATTCCCATCGTCAAAAAATAAGAAATTCTTATTCAACACGTCTAATACTATAAAATTATTGCCAACATGTAAAGCAGGGTTTACGCCCACCAAAAGCGTTTCAGCAACACTAGCCATCAAATCAAATAGCCAACTTAATTAAAAATCAGCGAATTAGCAGCCATAGCATTCCAAAGCTATCTTTGCCTTATCAGACTTGGTTGTAATTCCGCCAATTTTTGCAATTCTTGTTTTCATAAAAACTAAGTTAATGCTACCAGTTTAAAAACTTTTCTCAAAGTGTAACTTATCTTTCAAATTTTTCTATTGCCCGAAATTGGGCTAATATGCCCGAATAATAAAAAAGAAAAAAACAGAATTAGGGAAGAACTTTGAAAAAATCATTCTTCGGCATCTGCAGGCTCTTCTTCAACTTCAGGCTCTTCAGAATCCCAGTCCTCTCCTCCGGCTGGCTCTTCAACTTCTCCTTCGTCTCCTTCATCAATCCTTAAAATTCTCATTCTTTATTTCACCTTTAATTTTTTTGGCAAAATTGCTTACTATTAGGTTTGAGTAAAAGCTTATAAAGCTTACAGGATTGAAAGTGAATTATGAAGGGTTTAATGGCTTTTTCAGCAATCCTTGCTCTCTCGCTCTTGCTTTCAGGCTGCTTACAGGAGGAAAATCCAGCTTCCGGAACAACAACCCCGCAAATTTCCTGCATCAACCTTTGCGCTGCGGAAAAAAACAAAAACACTGCTTTAGAGAATGGGCCTTGCTTAGGAAATCCACTGCATGAATTCCCTGACTGGGTTTGCGACATCGCACACTCTCCCAGGACAGAAGCTGACAATCTTGCGGAAAACCAGTGCTCAAGCTTCAGGGAAGGAATTGCAAAGCATTTTGTGGAATTGAATGAAGAATGCGAGTTCATTAAGCAATACTAGAATGCTTTTCTTTCAGGAATTTTCCCAGCAAGCTCTTCCAACTCTTTCACGACTTTTTCAGGAGTGAACGCTTTGAGCTTTTTCACAATGCCTTTAGTGCACAATTCCTTAAGCGTTAAAGGAAGCGCGATTCCGTCAACTGTTACAGCGTCTTTCAAGTGCAGGCTGAAGGGAGCACGAGCCAATTTCCCGCTTGGAGTTTGTGAAGTGTCAATGTTTATCAGGCCTTCCTGCTTTTCGTGCCCGCCAATGACCTGCAGTCCGGTGCTTTTTGAAATTTCAAAAACCCATTTTCCGGTAAAGGAATCAAATGGATTGCTTTTTGAGAATTGGATGGATTTGTCATAAATTTTGCTGTCCTGCATTTTTTCCAAAAGCAGGTATAAGTGAAAGCTGCTTCCGGTCCACATTGGAAAAAGCTTGAATTTTCCGATTTTTCCAAACTCTTTATCTTCCAGAATCAATTTGGCAAGGGTGCAGGCAATGAGCCTTGCGTCCTCTTCAGAGCTTGAGCCTTTCCTGTCAATGTCGAAAAAAAACCTCTCAATGGGCTTTCCAGGATGTTCCCCGTTGGTTGCATAGAATAAGGTGCAGTATTTTCTTGGAAAAAAGTATCCCCAAAGTTTCTCTTGGGTTTTTGAAAGCTCTGAACGCACTTCCTCCAAATGATAGGTTCTTTTTTTCAAAAAGCCTTCATCAACATTTCCTGCAATTTCTTCAATAAACAATGGCTCAAGCTCTGAACCTCTTTTCAACAGTTCAGGGCCATTAGGAATGTAAACTTTGGAGGCAATTTCCTTTCCTTTCAAGAATCCTTGGAGCTTTTCAGCGCAGGCAGCGTAGTAAAGCAGGCAGTCCAGCTCCCTGAAAGGCTCCAGAATCTTCTTCGAGCTTAAAGCCAAATTCAACAGTTTTGAAGGCATGAGAGAATAAGGGCTTTTGAAAGCTTTAAACCTTTACTGGTTTTTTGGAACAAATGCGTAAAAACTTGCAAAACTTTTACAATGCCATGGCTTCAGGAAAAACCGCGTTGGGATTGAAGCGCAAAAGAAAGAAAACAAATGATTTTGTAAGAAAAAACTGGCTAAAGTGCCTAATGGGCTAAAACAGTAGCTACAATCTTTCCTGCTCTTCCTTTATTTTTTTCATTTGCTGCTTTAGTAGTGGAAGGTCAGCTTTTATTATGTTCCATAAAATGTTCAGGTCAACTCCAAAGTAAGCGTGAATCAAAACATCTCTTGTTCCTGAAATTTCCTTCCATGAAACTTTAGGATGCTTGGCTTTCGTTTTTTCCGAAATGCTCTTGGCTGCTTCGCCAATCACCTCAATTCTCCTGATTGTTGCATCTCTCAAGTTCAAGTCTTTCACAAAGTCAGTTTTCTGCCGGCCTTTAACGCTTGCCTGGATTAGTTCTATCTGCTCCAATATTTCACTAATGTATAGTGATTCGTCCCTTGTCATAAAATCCTGACTTCCTCATTAAGTATTCTTGCCTTCAAGCGAGGGTTGAGGCCATTATAGCTTATCAAGTCAATTTTTCTCTTCAGCCTGCTTTCAAGCAGCAGCTTTAGCTTTACAAAGCCCAACAAGCTCATGCCTTTGGCTGGCTGGATTAAAACGTCAATGTCGCTGTTTTTTTCCTGCTTTCCATGAGCAAAGCTTCCGAAAATTCCTGCTTTCTTTACCTTGTTCTTTCTTAAGACCTCAATTATTTTCGGCTTGACGGCTTCCAAAACTGCTTTTTTCCTAACCCTGCTTTTGCATTCAAGCCTTTCGTCCGCCGAACTTTGCTTTTGGAGCAATTCCCTCCTAAAAAGGTTTGCCCCCAAGTACTCCCTTTTTTTGGAAACTTTGCTTCCCAGCCTTACAGAAACAACCCTATAATAGTACTTCCTGCCGTTGCGTTCCTTAACTTCAGTGTAAGCCATAATTATTATACGACCACATTATTTAATAAACTTTTGTGTAGACGTACAAACAGCCAGCTGCTTGCCGGCAAAATCGCATAATTGCATTAGCAATTATGTCTGGGCTGGCGCAAACCGACAGTGGCGGTTTTTGCAGGGGGGAGGATTCGAACCCCCGAAGGCACTAAGCCACCAGATCGCACAAAAGTTTTTTCTTTTTGGACAGACTGTAGACTTTTTCTTTTTCCTAAAAAGAAAAAGGCTTAGCTTGAGTCTGGCGCAGTTGACCGCTTTGCTACCCCTGCCTTGTTAGAATTTTTGCAGCGCATTCTTTTTTAACCTAATTAATCTTCCTTTAATGCAATGGCTCTGAAAAAACAGCTTGGTTTTCTGCCTGTAATGCTTTCAGGCATTGGAATAATCCTGGGAGCGGAATTTACGCCTTGATTGGAAAGGCTGCGGGAGTTGCAGGCTACGGGGTTTGGCTGAGTTTTGTTTTGGCTGCAATAGTTGCGGGATTTACCGGATTAAGCTATGCGGAGCTTTCTTCAATGATTCCAAAGGCAGGCGCGGAATTCCATTACGCGAAAAAGGCTTTTGGAAAAAGCATTGGGTTTTTCACTGCTTGGCTTTTGGTTCTTGCTGGCTTTATAAGCGCTGCAACAGTCGCTTTAGGCTTTGGAGGCTATCTGCAGGCATTTGCGGGAATTCCATTGATTGCGGGAGCGATTGCATTATTGATTGCGTGCACTATCATAATCTACTTTGGCATCAGGCAATCGACTGGAATAGCGAGCGTTTTCACTATTATAGAGGCTGCTGGATTGCTGATTATTATCGCGATAGGCCTGCCCTTGCTTTTTTCCCCGGCTATTATTGGAAAGGTTTTTGACTTTGGGTCTTTTTCAATGCAGTTTATAGTGCAGGCTGCAGCGCTGATTTTTTTCGCGTACATTGGCTTTGAGGAAATTGCAAGGCTTGCTGAAGAAACCAAGGATG
>Ga0209211_10011060_pt1 | contig 11626 bp, 9 predicted proteins | sample RifGroA2_FD_183992 | JGI IMG/M metagenome (GOLD analysis project Ga0209211, IMG submission 183992) | Groundwater microbial communities from Rifle, Colorado, USA - Groundwater A2 (SPAdes) (version 2) | ecosystem: Environmental > Aquatic > Deep subsurface > Groundwater | place: Rifle, Colorado...
TCTCAATCTTCTCTTTCTTATTCTCAATATTTTCAATTATTTTTTCAACTAATTCATTAGCTTTAATTCCAAACTTAACATTTCCATCCAAGGTTCTTACTGCTACTGCTTCGCTTTTCTCTTCTTTTTTACTCCTATTGACTTAAGCAGCTGAATATCGCAATCTTTGCTCCCAATCTTTTTTCTGCATTAAATTAGTTACATTTGCTGTAGAATATTTATTCGGATCAAAATAATCCTCAATCCATCTAATTTTATCTTTCCAGCCCTTATTTCTTAATATTTTTGCTGTCTGCGATTGGTTAAACCCTTTTAGTTTCATTACATGCTCATAATTTTCGACTACCCAGTCAAGCTTCTCTTTCCATCCAGCACCAACAACAATCTGAGCAAAATGATAGCCAGTAAATCCCATTGGCTTTAACAATGATTCATACTTGCTTTCAGCATAATCAAGCTTCTCTTTCCATCCAGCACCAACAACAATCTGAGCAAAATGAGAGCCATTAAACCCATCACTCACAAGGGCTTCAAGCAACGAAATCTTTTGCGCTAAATAGCATATTTTTTCCTCTCCAAAGCTTTGTGACCAAATGTCTAATGTCTGCTCTTCGCCCAGTAAGAATTCTACTCGTGATATTCTGTATTCTAAAGTGACCATTTTATTCTTTGCTAATGAATAAGCATTTTTAAATTTTGGCTTAGTTAAAGAGATAAAAAGAAAGCCAAGTTTGTACAGCCGGAACTACAATCAATATTAGAATTACTAACCAGTCAAATCTCAATCTTCTCTTTCTTATTCTCAATATTTTTAATTATTTTTTCAACTAAATCGCTGATTTTAACCCCAAACTTAACATTGCCGTCCAAAGTCCTTACCGCAATACTGTTATTTTTTTCTTCTTTTTCTCCCACAGTAAGCATTAGCGGTATTTTTTGCAATTGAGCATCTCTTATCTTGTATTCAACTGACTCTGTCCTTGTGTCCATTTCCACCCTGATATTATTTTTTTCCAACTCTTCCTTTATTTTTTCTGCATATAGGTCAAAGCGGTTTGCTACAGTTAATATCCTTGCCTGCACTGGGGCAAGCCATAATGGGAATTTTCCAGCGTAATGTTCTATCAAAATTCCAAAGAACCTTTCTATTGAGCCGTAAATAACCCTATGGATGATTATTGGGGTGTGCTTTTTGCCGTCTTCTTCTATGTAGCTTATGCCAAATTTCTGAGGCATCTGAAAATCTACCTGAACAGTTGCGCACTGCCATGTCCTTCCGATGCAGTCTTTTATGTGGAAGTCTATCTTTGGTCCATAGAAAGCGCCATCTCCGGCGTTAGTCTTGTATTCTAACTTTAATTTATTCAATGAATCTTCCAATGCTTTTTCTGCCTTATCCCAATCCCCTTCCTTGCCCATTCTTTTTTCAGGCCTTGTGGAAAGCTCTACATGATACTCAAAGCCAAATGTTTTATAGAAAAAATCCGTAAGCTCAATTACCTTGATGATTTCATCTTCCATCTGCTTTGGCGTTACATAGATGTGCGTATCATCCTGTGTAAATGACCTTACCCTAAATAATCCTGATAGAACCCCTGCCAATTCATGCCTGTGCACCAATCCAAATTCCATTAATCTTTTTGGCAAGTCCCTATAAGAGTATAATTTTTCCCTGAAAACTAAAATGCTGCCCGGGCAGTTCATTGGCTTTACTGCAAAATCACGATCGTCTACTTTCGTAAAGTACATATTTTCCTTGTAATGGTCCCAATGCCCTGATTGCTCCCACAAAGACCTGTTTAATATGATGGGAGTTTGTATCTCCTCATAGCCGTTTTTCTCGTGCACTTTTCTGGAAAAATCCATTAAAATGTTTATGATTTTTTTGCCTTTTGGGTGGAAGAAAATAAAGCCCGGGCCTTCCTCATGCGTTGAGAATAAATCCAATTGCTTTCCAAGGATGCGATGGTCGCGCTTTTTTGCTTCTTCCATCATATTGAGATGCGCATCCAATTCTTTTTTTGCCGGAAAAGCTAATGCATAGATTCTTGTAAGCTGCGGATTTTTTTCATTTCCGCGCCAATAAGCGCCTGCCATGTGTGTCAGCTTGAAGCAGTCAGGGCTTACTTTTTTCATTGAAGAGAGATGTCCGCCCCTGCAAAGGTCAACATAATTTCCCGATTTATAGAAAGAAACATTTTGGCCTTCCTTTGAAAACTCATCTATTAGCTCTTTCTTGAATGGATTGTCGGAAAATGCTTTTTTTGCTTCTGCGCCCGTATGCTCTGACCTTGCAAATTTATCCCATTTTGGCAGAATTTCGCGCATTTTTTGCTCTATTTTTATCAAATCCGGCTCGTTTATAGGCTTTGAGAACTGGAAATCATAATAAAATCCGTTTTCAATTGGCGGGCCTATTGTGCGTTTTGTGTCCGGCCATAATTCAAGGACAGCCGCTGCCAATAAATGCGCTAAGCTGTGCCTTAAAGCATCAAGGCCTTCCTTGTCTTTGAAAGTAATTATCCTTATTTTTGCATCTCCATTTATTTTATCGTCTAAATCCGCTATTTTTCCATTGATTTCTATTGCTACAGCATCCTTTGCAAGCCTTGGGCCTATGCTTTCAGCTATTTTGTGGCCAGTTACGCCCTTTTCATGCTCTTTTATTGAACTGTCGGGCAAAGTTATTTTGATTTTTGGCATTAAAAGGGATGATTTGGGATTGGTATAAAAATATTTTGTTCAGGAACTGGAAAAAAACGCAATATTTTTAAATAATACTACTAATAATTTTAATATTGGTATTTTTTTTATTAACTTTGATAATACTATTAGTATTAATAGTGAGGGCTAAATGGCTGTAAAATTTATAGGCAAGGCGAAAATAACAACGCAAGGGCAGCTGACACTGCCTTCTGAGGCCAGGGAATCGCTAAAATTGGACGTTAATACGGAGGTTTACTGGTATCAGGTGGATGACCATCTTGTTGTTGTAAAAGACCTTGTGAGCGTCGAGGAGCTGGCAGCAATTATAGCTGGCAGGAAAAACAAGAAAAAAGAGTAAGAAGGATAAAAACAGCAAATATAACAAAGATAGTAAAAAAAGTAAAAATAGGATAATAAACCATGGAATTTGCAAATACAATCGGGCTTTTTGCATTACTGGGCTTAATACCTTTTATAATACTCTACCTTAGAAAGCCAAAGCCCCAGGACAAAATAATACCATCACTTATGTTTGTGCTCCAGAATAAGAAGAATTCCAAGCAGTATGCGCTGCTTAGAAAATTCCTGACAAACTTGCTTTTCTTTATCCAGCTGATTGCTTTATTGGCCTTATCTCTGGCAGTTGCAGAGCCTTTCATTAAGATAAGTTATGATGTTTCTCTGGAAAATACTGTTGTTGTTTTGGATGCAAGCGCTTCCATGCAGGCAGAAGAAGGAGGCGTTTCCAGATTTGAAAGGGCAATTAGCGAGGCAAAAAAGGCTTTCAGCGGCAAAAACAGCATAATTCTTGCGGAGAACACTCCTTTGATTATACTGGAGGATGAGGATCAAAAGACAGCTTCCAGCTTTATTGACACTATAGGCTCTCGGGCGACTACCACTAATTTAGGGGATTCTATTCTTATGGCGAAGGACATTCTTGGGGAAAGGCCTGGCAGGATAGTGGCCATAAGTGATTTTAACAATTTGGACGGGCCAGACTTGTTAGCTGTAAAAAAGGCAGTAAGCTCTGAAGAAGTAGTTGTAAAATTTGTTGATGTTTCAAATGAAGCAGAAAATGCCGGAATCACTCAAATGGAGGTAGGCAAGCATAACATCAAGGTTTTTGTGAAAAACTATAATTCGGTGGAAAAGCAGATAAGGCTTAAGCTTGTTAAGGATGGAAATGTTTTGGCTGAATCCGGAGCTATAAAAGTTTTGCCTAACTCAGTTGAGAGCTTTTTGTTTGATGAAACCCCTACAGGAATAAGCAGCATAGTGCTTGAGCCGAAAGACGACCTTAATGTTGATAATACTGCATATATAAGTGCCCCATTAAAAAAGAAAGTGGATGTATTGCTGATAACAAACAAAGACGGCACTAATCTGGAGAATGCATTGCTGTCTTCAAGGGATATAGCCCTTAATGTTGTTAACCCTCCGGTCCTTACTTTAAACACGAAGGGGGAAAGAATTGACCCGCTTGCGCATGATGTTATCATTATTCATAGGATAAACAATGTTGGCAGAAGGGACGGGATTTTGCCTGGAACTTTTCAGGACGTATCTAATTATGTAAAGAATGGCGGCAATGTTGTAATAACTGCACAAGAGGATTTGGACAAAATCAGCAAGGTTGATTTGGATATTGTTGAGCTGAATAAGGTGGCGGATGACACTAAAAGAGTGTGCGTTGATATTATTAATGAAATAACAAAGGATTTTGGGAGAGTGGAATGCTTTGCAACTGCCTCAAGATATTTTGATTCCTCTCCTGTGAAAGACACAATAGTTATGGCATCTATAGATAATGCTCCAATGCTTGCCTTCAAGGAGCACTTTAAGGGCAAGATTTTCTATTATGGCATTATTGATGACAGCAGCGACTTTAGGACGCTGCCTTCCTACCCAATATTCTGGAGCTCGCTCATAAACTTCATGGCTGATACAGAAGATATAACTGAGTTTAATGTCAAAACCGGGAAAGTTGCTGCAATAAACGAGCAAACAGTTAAGACGCCATCTTCTTCTGTGAGGGGCTCTAAGGTTATATTTGATGAGGTCGGAATATACGAATTTAACGGCAAGAAATTTGCGGCGAACTTATTGGACGAGCCAGAATCAGATGTCACAAAAGGCAGCACGCTAAAGGAAGAGAGCGAGAGCGCAGAAGCTTTGAAAGAGGAGGGAAGGCAGACAAACTTAAGCCTGAGCCCATTGCTTTTAATGCTGGTTTTTTTGCTGCTGTGCTTCGAAATATTCTACATTAAGAGGAGGGGTGACTTGTAAGTGGCTTTTGTTTTCCCAGACCTAAGCAGCGTATTCTGCATGTCAAAGTTCTGCTTAAGGTACTCTTATGCAGCTTTGGCTGTGATACCTGTTTTAATGCTGCTCTATTTTGCAGTCCAGAAAAACTTTATAAAATTTTTCAGCAGGGATGAGCAGGCGAGCTACTTAAGGCAAAAGAAAAATCAAAGAACAATATTTTTTGCGCTCAGGGCAGCAATGCTGGCGCTTGTCTTAATCGGGATTTCAAGCCCGTTTATTATGGAAACAACCAGCGTAAAGGGCAATCCGAGAATTACCCTTTTAGTTGACAATTCTACATCTATGAACTTGTTTGAAGGCGGATTGGAAAAGGAGCTTGAGTCAAAACTTAAAACGCATATTCCAGTTTCAATAAGGCACATAACATCTGGAGACAAGTCTGCAATAGGCGATGGCATCCTGAACAACCTCGAAAGAGATGAAAATGTTTTAGTCATTACAGACGGAAACAGCAATGACGGAAAACTATTAGGAGATATACTGCTGCTTGCATCTTCGCTTAATGCTACTGTAAGCACTTTGGATATGAAGCCAGTAAAGAGCGATGTTGGGGTGAAAATTGTGGGCTCAAGCGAAGCCATACTTGACACAGAGGAAATATTTTATGTTGAGGTAAAAAATGCCGGGGAGAAAGTGCCTTACACCCTTGAAGTAAGGTTTGACGATGAGATTGTAATTGCGAAAACAGATGATAAAAGCGCCACTTTCCCGCTTAAAAGAAAGCTTACAGAAGGATACCATAAGATCACAGCAGAGCTCATGAATGCAGGAAGCAATGATTATTTTGGCAGCAATAATAAGTATTACAAAACCATTAAAGTTGTCCCAAGGCCCAGCGTCTTGTTTGTTTCTGAGAAAAGCTCCCCCTTGGCAGGAGATCTCGGGGAGATATATGACATTACTTTGGTAAATTCCATACCGGATGACCTGAGCAGCTACCTTGCAGCTGTTATCAATGACATTCCAGCCAATAAAATTCTTCCGCATATTGACTTATTAAGCGATTACGTTTCTGACGGCAATGGGGTATTTGTTATCGGAGGAGAAAATTCTTATGATAATGGCGGATATAAGGGCACTTTGGTTGAAACTTTATTGCCTGTAAAGGTCGGCTCTGGAGAAGAGTCTGAAAAAAGCGATGTGAATATTGTGATTGTAATAGATATCTCCCACGGGACAGAAGATTATGTTGATGTTGAAAAAGCGCAGGCAGTGAGCATTATTAACTCTCTGGACGAAAAAAATAATGTAGGGGTTATAGCTTTTAATACGGTTCCTTATAAGGTTGCGGACATAAATCCCTTGAAGGAGCATAAAAAAGAGCTGATAGACAAGATATCAAGGCTTGTTTTTGACGGGCAGTCTTACTTCAACCTTGGCATGGATGCCGGGAACAAGATGCTCAGGAGCGTTTCTGGTGGTAAAAATATTATTCTGATTTCAGACGGCAAAACTACCTACCAAAAGCTTATGGATGACACCAAAGAAGCGGCAAAGCAGGCAGCTGCGAGGGGCATTAAAGTCTATGTGGCTGGAGTGGGAGCTAACAGAAATGACGCTTTCCTTGCTGAAGCTGCAAGCTTGGGGGAGGGCATATACTTCCCTGTTGACTCTTCAAATAAGCTTAAGGTCTTGTTTGGGGAAACAGAAGGCAAAGACGAGGCAGAATACTTGAACCGGCTTATCTTATTAGATACAACCCATTTTATTACCTTCAACCAGAGCATTGATGCGGTTGTAAGCGGCTACAATTATGCAATACCAAAATCCGCTTCAAGGCTGCTTGTGGCTACAAATAAAAATATCCCCATTATGGTTGCGTGGCGCTTTGGATTGGGAAGAGTTGTAAGCCTGGCTACTGATGATGGAAGCAAGTGGGGTGGGGAGCTTTTGAGCAGCGAGAATTCCAAGCTGCTCACAAAGTCAATTAACTGGGCTATAGGGGACTTATCCAGAAAAAAGAATTTTGATGTTACTGTCAAAGATGCAACACTTGATGGGGAGCTTTTGGTAAGCGTTATTTCTGATAAGGTGCCAAAGCATGAGAGCCTGAAGTTCATTAAGGCTGATGTCAACCTTTATACTGCCAGATTTAAGCCGACAAGGACGGGATTTTATAACTTTTTGGGAGCAGATGCCGCTGTCAACTACAAGGAAGAATTTAATGAGCTGGGAGTGAACGATGAATTTTTGAATCTGGTTAAGCAAAGCGGCGGCAAAGTTTTTGGCAAGGAAGACACAAACAGCATTTTGGAATTTGCGAGGGAGAAATCAAAAAGGATAAAGATAAACAGCAGGGAGTTCAAATGGCCTTTCCTTTTAATAGCGCTGATATTATTTTTGGCGGACATAACCTTGAGGAGGATATGGGAGATGAAGAACTATTGAAAAAGCTTTTCCAATCAAGCAACGGCAGCATTATTAATGCCGCTAATGTGAGCGGGCTATAATCGTTGCTTTATAGGAATTAAAATAAGGAATAAGAGTGAGGAATTATCATTAAACAAAGATTTAAAATGATGTAAAAATACCCCAAAATAATTAAAATGGATATTATGAATTATGGCTGAGTTATAAATTATGAAGAATCTGGTGATGCAAAATGGCATTTATGAAAAAAGATGTTAATCTCGGGCTGCTTGTTTTAATTATAGCGGCTATACTGGTGTTTAGCGGCTTTACTGTTTACTACCAGACCAGCTTTAGGGATATTTCCCTTGAGTATAAAACCAAGCTTGAGCAGCTGCAGAAGGTCACAAAGGATTTAACTACGCAGAAAAAAGAGCTTAATGAGACTTATTCCTTAAAGCAGAAGGCAGAGCAGGACAGGAAGGCGCTGGACAGCGGCTACAGGGAAGTAAGGGACGAAAATGACCAGCTTAAAAATGACAATTCCGGCTTGCGGTCAGAGCTTAGCAGCACCAAGAGCAATTTAGGGGAAAAAACAGCTAAGTTGGAAGCAACCCAGAGCATCCTGGCGCAGACACAGGCAACTTTAGCTTCTGCAAACAGCAAAATTACTTCCTTGAAAAATGATGTTAGCTGCCTGAAAGATAAAGCTGATGCAGATGAAGGCTCATGCTGACAATACTAAAATTCATGCTGTAAAAAATATAATGGAGAAGCCCAATTATACTGAGAAATCCAATTATTGCGAGCAGAGGGATAATAACTGGTAACATAGCAAATGAAAGACTTCATCAAAGTAATAAAAGAGATTAACAGGACTATAGATTTTTTCATGTTCTTTGAGAGCTTCCTAAATGCAGCCATATTTTTTCTTGCGGTGTATTTTGTGCTTTCTTTGGTGAACCTTTACCCCATCTCTGCGCTAATTCCTGCGCTGATTTACTTTATCCTCATGCTGTATGTGCATTCCAGGGAAGACAAAAGGAAAATTGTGGAAAGCAAATACGAGCCCCTTAAGGAGAAGCTGAGGACTGCTGCCGACAATGTAAACGAGGACAATCCTGTTGTTAATGAGCTTGAGGAGGAGGTTGTAAGGGATTTAAAAAATGTAGGATTAAGCTCTTTCGTGCAGACCAGGAAAATATACTATAAGATTTTTGCGAGCATGCTGCTTTCAATTATGATAGTCATGGCCACTACAATGAACCTTTATGTGGTTGACTTAAGCGGCTTTCTCAGCGGCATTCCAGGGCTTATGGACAGCCTGAACCCCGGGAAAATAAAAGGCAATGTGAATGTGGATATAAATGAAAGCAATGATATCTACGGCGAGAGCAAGCTGGCGCTTTTAGGCGACAAGCCTGTGGATATAAGGATAAAGCCGGTCAATTATGAAGTAAATGTAAGGGAAGAGGGCGATGCCGAGAAAAAGCAGTTTGATGAGATGTTCCCAAACGATGTTGATGTTGAGCAGTCATCTTCCTCTGATGAGCACATTCCTGAGGAGCAGCAGGAGCTGGTAAAAAATTATTTTGACAAGATGGCCAACAGATAAATTAATAAAGCAATAAAATGAAAGCCCATAACAGAACAATACCGCGGCGTATGCTTCCAATACCCAATAATAAAAAACAATAACCCCCCAAACAAGTAACCAATGATAAGAACTAACAATCCAACAATAAAACGATTAACAATCAATTAGTAAACAATAATAACAATCCAACAATCAAACTATTAACAATAATAACCTACCAATAAACAATAATAAAAAATAATAAAACCTTAAACCATTAAGATTAATAAACTAAACTGTACTAAACTAAAAAAATAACTGCTGCAAAAGAGGTGTTTGGATGAAGAGCTACAAGGATATTTTTGACGCGATATTTAAGGAGATGGGGAAAGTTGTTGTAGGGCAGCAGGATGTTGTAGAGCAGATTTTAATAGCAGTATTATGCGATGGCAATGCGCTGCTTGAGGGCTATCCGGGACTGGCAAAGACCCTGACAGTGAGGACATTGGCGGATTTAATGAACCTTAAGTTCAGCAGGATACAAAACACTCCAGACTTAATGCCTTCTGATATAACTGGCACATATATAATAGAGGAAACTTCTGGAAAAAGAAATTTTAAGTTCCAGCCGGGCCCGGTTTTTGCGAATCTTGTATTGGCAGATGAAATAAACAGGGCTACCCCAAAAACACAGTCGGCTTTGCTGGAGGCGATGCAGGAAAAGCAAGTTACGGTTGGAACTAATACTTTTAAGCTTGACCTTCCGTTTTTTGTTTTGGCTACGCAGAATCCTATTGAGCAAGAAGGGACATATCCTTTGCCTGAGGCGCAGGCAGACAGGTTTTTATTAAAAATAAAGGTGGGCTATCCTTCTTTTGACCAGGAAAGAGAGATTGTTGACAGGTATACATCTACTGCCAGAGAGCAGAAATTAAAAATGATGATCAACAAGAATCATTTGCTGAGCCTGCAGAGCCTGACAAGGCAGGTTCCTGTTGCGAATGACATAAAACTGAGAGCAGTAAAATTAGTCGTAGCAACAAGGACTAATAAGGATGTTATACAGTATGGCGCTTCTCCAAGGGCTTCTATTGGACTGCTTTTAGCTTCAAAGGCGCGGGCTTTGATAAGGGGCAGAAACCATGTCAGTATGGAGGATATCAATGAGATAGCTTATCCTATTTTGAGGCACAGGATAATACTTAACTTTGAGGCAGAGAGAAAGGGGATGACAACTGATGATGCAGTTAAGCATATACTGGATAAGGTTAAGTGACAGAAGCGCATCATGAACCTCCTTAAATGTTCGAAGATAAATGCCCTAAATGCTCAAAGAAAAAAAATCCCAGGCAGCATTGGAATTTCTTACCACCTATTTATGGGCATTTTTAGTTATAATAATAATGGTTGCTGCCCTAATTTACTTCGGGATTTTAAGCCCATCCAAGCTTTTGCCGGAAAGATGCAGCTTTGGAAGCGAAATTGGATGCGTGCAGTATGTTGTGAAGGAAAATGGCGTGCAGCTTAGGCTTAAGAATAATGCAGGGGCTAACATTGTTGTGGATTCTCTGTCTGTATCCTCTAAAAGCGGCGAGTTGAGCTGCGCATCCCCTTTGACAGGAGCTTCGTGGGAGCCCGGTGAAGTGAAAGATGTGCCTATAGTGTGCGACTTCCAAGGGGAAGGCATAGTTCAAGGCGAGAAAAGCAAATTGAAGATAGATATCTCTTATCATGCTGCAAGATCTGCTTCTTCATTTAGCAAAAGCGTGGCTGGCGAGGTCTTGGCTATTGCGGGGAGCGGCAGCGTTGACAGCGGCAGCATTGTATTTGGAACATCTTGCAAGGACATAGTTAACAAGGGGTATTCAGTCGATGGGACCTATACCATTGATCCAGATGGTGCTGGTGGAACTGCGCCTTTTCAGGTCTATTGCGATATGAGTACTGATGACGGGGGATGGACTTTAGCGGTCAGGGCTTTGGCAGGAAGCCAGGCTCATGGGGTGAGCAGCGCCGTCGGCACTTTATCAAGCCCCACTCAAGGCACAGTTGCTAAGCTAAGCAATGCTATGATAATCAATATTGGAAGATCCACTAGCAGTGTTTACGAAACGAGATTTTTATTTGATACTTTTACGGATAGATTTTATCATCAGTGGAACAATGGACATGCTGCTGATTTCAACAACTTTCAGCCTGTTGGTGGGAGTGATGCCAAACAGACCAGAAAGAATAGCTATGGCGGCTCGTGGACCAACGAAGCGGTGCAGTATTCCGCCGGCTGTAGTGGCGGGTTTGCGCCGTTTTCTCGGAACAGCCAGTGCGGGACCATTTGGTACTATACTGGATGCCCTACCCCCCACTCAGGATTCGGAATAGAGGCATCTTGCGGATCAACGTACCCTCCAGAGGGGAATCTATGGCACAGATCCGGAACTATGTGGGTGAGATAGATTAATAATTAGGGTATAATACGGACTTAAACTTTTATTCCCAAAGCAAATCTTATAAACTAATTTATTATCGATGGCAATAATATGATAAAAACAGATTTCCTTGAGCAGCTTGACAGATTCCACTTGGTCGTCAAGAAAAGAGTCACTTCTAATTATGTTGGCCCCAGAAGATCAATAGCTACGGGGCGCGGATTGACTTTCAAAGAGCATA
>Ga0209211_10011061_pt1 | contig 11625 bp, 2 predicted proteins | sample RifGroA2_FD_183992 | JGI IMG/M metagenome (GOLD analysis project Ga0209211, IMG submission 183992) | Groundwater microbial communities from Rifle, Colorado, USA - Groundwater A2 (SPAdes) (version 2) | ecosystem: Environmental > Aquatic > Deep subsurface > Groundwater | place: Rifle, Colorado...
CGGATGGTTTCGTCAACACCGGCCTGCGCTTCAATTCTGGCCGCGACCTTGTTGGCGCGTGGATCAATGCCCGCTTTGACCAAGTCACGCGCTTTATCGCGCTCCTCGCGAATTGCCGCCATATCTCTGGTCGGGTAAGTGCCGCAATAATGCCACGCCTTTTTGCCTTGCCATTTGAAGCCATATCGGAATGCAATGGAGACATTGTCATTGCTGGCAAGGCGAACGTCGCCGGAGAGGCCATCGGTGTCGCTGAGTGTGTCGCCTTTCCACTCAGGCTTTGCGGCAGCCAGTTCTTTTATTGTCCACTTGTTGCCTTTTCCAGCTTTCGGGTATCGAGTCATCGCATTCTCCATGGGTACACTGATGGGTACACCGGAAAGCGGCTGTTATAGAATCTAGCCGCACCGTAATGGACGAACTATACCCCCAATAAAGATGGATAACAACTAGATTTAATTGATTATTTACTATCCGGCAATGTCCGAATCTGTCCGGTAGCGTTTTAGGGAGAAAGTGCTATTTAACTTGCTACGAACCAAGGGGTAGGGCGTTCGAATCGCTCCGGGCGCACCAAATAATCAAAGGGTTAGGCAGAAATGCTTAGCCCTTTATCTTGTCATGTAGTAAAAAACGTACCAATTCCCGACAAATCTTCCGCCAAAACTGCTGACCTACGATCTACCCATTGCGCCAGATATTCATTGGAAAGATGCGCATAAGTTGATCACCATGCTTCGCATAATGACCGACCCGGCAAATCTAAATTCAGACTCATTTCATATTGGAGGAGGCTTGAAATTGACTGCGCCACTGGGGGTGGAGTACGATGAGCAGTATGGTTTGATATAACAACATCAGGGTGGAAGCTATGAGATTCGAAAAATTGGCATGTTGGGTGTTTTCCGGATTGATGTTGGCGGCAAGCGGTGCGTATGCACAGGAAGCCGCGAGCCAGAAGACCAGTAGCAAACCCAAGGCTACAGCAAAGAAAACACCAGTCAAAGAAGTCACGAAAAAAACCACCGAATCAAAAGAGGCTGCCTTGAAGGCGCAGTATGAAGCGGAAGCGCGTGCCAAAGCCGAGCAGGAAGCGCGCCTGCGTGCCGAAGAGGAGGCCAGAAAACAAGCTGAAGCAGAAACCAGGAAACGAGCTGAGATCGAAGCGCGCGAAAAGCCGTTGCGCGAGGCCGATGCCCTTCTTAATAACGGTAAGCCTGCCGATGCCTATGCCCTGCTGGAACCGCTGGAATTCGAACGTGCCGGCGAAGTGCGTTTCGACTACCTTCTTGGCATTACCGCGCTGGACAGCGGCAAGGCAGACAAGGCCACGCTCGCCTTCGAACGGGTGCTGGCGGTTGATCCGAATTTCGCCGGTGCGCGTCTGGATATGGCACGTGCCTATTACCAGCTTGGCGACTTGCAGCGTGCCGAAACAGAATTTAATGAAGTGATGAAACAAAATCCGCCGGAAGCGGCACGCATCACCATCCAGAAATATCTCAATGCAATTATCGCGTATGAGCAAGCCAAGCAAACTCGCATTTCCGGGTATGTCGAGGGTGTGGTGGGGCATGACAGCAACGTTAATACAGGTACAGGGTCTTCAATCGATTTTTCCTCTATTTCACCGATGTGGGCTGCTGTGATGACCGGTCTTATTGGAGTACCACCTCCCCCCATTCCCCCTTCACAACTCAGGGATAATTATCTTGGTTTTGCCGCGGGCGGCGAAATAAGCCACAACCTGAATGCCAATTGGGGGGTGTTCGCTGGTGCCGATCTACGCCAGCACGGCAATATGGTGCAAACACCCTATGATTCACTCAGTACCGATGGTCGTGTCGGCGTAATGTACGCCGAAGAAAAAAATGCCTACAAGCTGTCCTTGACTGGTGGTCAGTCCTACTCGGCAAACTCGATGCGGCGTGATTCTCTTGGCGTGAATGCCGAGTGGCAGCATGTGTTCAGCCCCGCCAATCAGATGAGCGTTTTTGTGCAATATGGGGAAAATCGTGCAGCAGGCACTCCGCCCACTTCGCCAATCACTGATGCGCGTATTGAAGGGAATGCTAATCAGGTGGTGGTGGGTGCCGGATGGGTGCATATATTGGCGGACGGCAAGCAAGCTTTATTCGGCAGTGTTTATGCGGGTACAGAGCTTGATGTTGCGCCCGTTATCCTGGCCAATCCTCCACTAACAGCAGGGCCTGCTAACGGAGGGCGGCTAGACGGCAAGAAGCGTTTTGAAGGGCTGCGTATCGGTGGGCAGGCTGCCATTACAGATCAAATTGATGGGGTTGCAAGCCTGGGTTGGCAGCACGCCAAATATAGGTGGGGTAGCGGGTTGAATCCCAGTGGTGAAAGGCGCAATGAATATCAGTACGACCTGACGGCAGGAGCTAATTGGCGACTGGGTAAACTATGGACAGTCAAGCCGCAACTTGCGTTTTCTAAAAAGAGTTCAAATGTCGTGCTGTATAAATTTGATCGCACGGATGTCTCACTGACTATTCGCCGTGATTTCAAATAATCATTTTCGTGTGAGGTGTCGTCATGAAAAACATTAACAAACTACTCGCTTGCCTGGGTGTTACAGTTGCCTGCCTGACAGGCATTTCCCAATCGGCTTACGCGTCAATAGCGGGGCATGTGCAATTCGTCAACGGCGAAGTACAAATTACCAACCCTGCAGGGCAGATTCGCCCGGCGCAAAAAGGGGATGCGATCAACGAAGGCGATACTTTAACTTCCGCGCCATCATCTTCTGCACAAATCAAGATGCAGGATGGCGGCTTCGTTGCCGTGCGCGCTGATACCAAATTGAAATTCGATCAGTTCATTTTTGCCGGCAAGGAAGACGGCAGCGAAAAGAGTTTTTTCTCCTTGTTCAAGGGTGGTTTTCGTGCCGTTACCGGCTTGATCGGGCGAGTTAACAAGCAAAATTACAAGATCACTACACCGGCGGCAACCATCGGCATACGTGGCACCGACCATGAGACTTTTCTGATTGTACCAGGCACTCCTCTGGCGCAAATTGCGCCGGCTGGAGCTTACAACAAGGTGAATGTCGGTGAGACATCGCTGACTACCGACAAAGGAACCATCGTTGTGCAGCCCAACCAGATGGGTTTTGCCGGTGGCATGAATCAGGCGCCGCAACTGCAACCGGTGAATACCAAAGTGTTTACGGTCGCCGAGGCGGCCTCGCCAGAAGCCAAAGCGGAGAAGAAAGAGGAAAAGAAAGAGGAGAAGGCTGAGGCAAAGCAAGAGCAAGCAGCCAAGAGCGATAAAGAAGAAAAGCAAGAAGAGAAGAAAGAGGGTGGCAAAGAGGGTGGCGAAGATAGCAAGCAGGCCGACAAGGGCAATGGAGATGCAAAGGGTGATACCCAAGAAGCCAAGCAGGAAAGCGCTGCGGCAGAATCCAAGCCGGCCAGCACTGAACAAGCCGCTTCAACAGGCTCTGAAGAGCAGGCCGCCGGTACAACAACCACCGCTGGAGGAACTCAGGATGCTGCGGGCAGCACTACGACAACAGCAGGCACAACCAATGGGAGTGCAACTGGCGGCACTGCGCAGGAAACAACCACTGCTGCGGCACCGGCACCAGCACCGGCACCAGCACCAGCACCAGCACCAGTAATAGCTGTAGCTCCCCAAGAGCCAGCTCCTATCCGTGTATCAGCCGTTGTGGATGCCGTCCCGCCCAGTGCCGGGCTTATACAAATCCCCGTTTCGCCAGTGATTGCGGCGCCCACAGTGGTTGCGCCGGTAATCGCGCCACCGTCGGCACCGACTACAGTTGTGAACACAGCGCCTACCGCAGGCGGCGTAGCGGTGAATTTTGCTACTGGAACAGCTACGACCAACACCGGGCAAGTCATTACGATTACTCAGAGCTTGGTCGCGACCCAAGCGCAAACTGCTGCGGATGCGGCAGCAACTGCGGCTGCGGCCGCGCAAGCTGCTGCTGTAGCCGCAGCCTTGGCCGATACGACGCTGGCAGGCATTGCGACTGTACCCGTCACGCCGGCAACCACCGTGATCGCCACGGCAACAACCGATGTCGGCATGGCAAACACGTCAGTGTCGGCGGCAACCGCATTAACGCCGGCGGATGCCGCAACGGCAACGGCCAATGCTGCTTCCGCACAGGCCGCCACAACGGCGGCGGCTAGCGCGGCCGCTGCCGCACAGGCCGCGTTCACCGCAAGCGGTACCCTTGCCGACAGCACCGCAGCAGGGCCGGCCAACACTACCGTGCAATCCGCCAACAGCGCATTGCAAACCGCCAATACCACCGTACAGACGGGGGCGGGGACTGTAGCCGCACAAAACACGGCACTGGCCACGGCGCAAAGCGAAGCTACTACGGCATTGACCAACGCAAGCACCAACCTGAACACGGCGAATGCAGACCTGGCCACAGCGAACACGAAAAATACCGCAATTACTACCGCACAAGCAGTCACACCAACACAAGTAACCGCAGCCCAAGCCGCTGCCGACAATGCGCAAGCTGCTGCAACGGCGGCGCAAACAGCGGCCACACTGGCTGCTTCATTACAAGCAGCGGGTGATCTGGCCGGTGCGCAAGCGCAACTGCTGATTGCGCAACAGAAGCAGGTATTTGCCGAAGAGCAACTCGCGATTGCACAGATAGCCAAAACAACGGTGGCTAACCAGTTGGCTGCAGCCCAAACGGCTGCGACTGCCGCCAGCACCGCAGTGACTGCCGCGACCAGTGCGGCGGCTACCGCTGCTGCCGCTGCAGTTACGGCAAAAACACAGGCGGCTACGGCACAAACCGCAGCAGTCAATGCCGCAGCAGCATTGGCGCAAACCGATACGGCAGTGGTGGAAATTAACGCCCAGATAGTTGCCGCCAATGCTCCGATTGCCGCGTACAACAACCCGAATATTTTAAGCCTTCCCGGTGCGTCGCATAACCTTATGGCTGGCCAACCGGTTGCCGGTGGTTGGCTGGAGGTATGGGATACAAATTATGGAGTGCTCAATACGGAATATGTCCTGGATGGAAACAAGAATCTGGTGGAAATGCACAGTGCAGGTTACAGCACCTATGATCAAACGTTACTCGTGCAAGGGATTCTGAATGCCAACGTTAAATTTGCAGGTGGGGTTGCGCGAGACACTTATGTTGCGTCCGATTCGAGCATCTACATGGGACGCTGGCAGGGCGGCGGCATAACCGTCACCGATACGGCCACTGCACCGGTTGCCCCATTCACCACCAACCTTGGCGCTTCCAGCGCGCACTGGGTGATCGGGCAGATGGTTCCGGAAACATTGGGCGTAAGCCTAGTGCAGTCTCTAGCAGGCCCGACCACCTACACCATGTCCGCTTTCACCAAACCAACCGATTCGTTCGGCAACGTGGGTACGGTCACCAATGCAACGCTGTCCGCCAATTTTACTGCGCAGACAGTTGCATCCACCGCCACCTTCACCTTCAGTACAGCTGATTCTGTGAATATCAGCACAAAAAATCAGGTCTTCGCAATCAATCAATCCGCGATGCCGATTATTAATTCGGGCTTTAACGACAGTTGGCCAGTCATGACCACAACCGTCGGTTGCAGTGGAGCGGATTGCGGCACAGGGACTTGGAGCGCGTGGCTGTATGGGGACTTTGCCGGAACAACCGCTTCCAGTGCTTATGTGGATTATGCGCTGTTCAACAGGGCGGCAACTGGCAGTGTGCATACCGATATGGTGCAGAGCATCATCGCATTTAATACCGCGATCCCGCCAACGGTGGCACCACCTATCACGGCGCAGCCTTACGTACAAACCGATGTTTCGTTAGAAATCTCGCTCAGAAACAACTATGGCTCGACGTATTATTACGGCGGCAATAGCATAACCGCTGCCGCGAATGTCGCACCAACAGCCACTACGCCTTCGTTTAGCTGGGATTATGGTTGTGTTAATTGCGGTAATCATACGGTGCAACTGCCGGGCGCGACGGGAGCGGTGAATGGTAATGCTACTTCATTCGCGACGACCGGCATTCAATTTGGCCGCTGGACAAATGTGCCTGCCATTTCGGAAACTTTCACTTCGACATTTGGTCCGGGGCAGATCAATACCGGCACTGGTTCAAGCTGGGCTTATGCGCCGGAAGGCTACCTGGATACGCCAACCATACTCTCTGCGGCAACCGGCGGTACTGTCACGGGCGTATTCAACTACACGTTGAGTGGCGTAGCGCCTGCCCCAAAAGATCAGTACGGCACGGCGGGCACATTGAATTCGCTGACCCTGGCCGCCAACTTCACCACACAGACGGTTAGTGCTGCATTATCCGTTTCGCTGGGAGCAACCAACTGGACGGCCAATTCGACTACTGGCGTGATTAACGGCACAGGTGCTCGCTTTAACAGCTATTTGACCGTAACCAGCACCAATTTGTCGGTTAGCACCTACGGCTACTTGAATGGCGCATTCACAGGACAAAACTATGCCGGCGCGATTGTGGACTACGTCATTCAGGAATGGCCATTGGCTGGCGGCGCTACAACCACCAGCATTTCCGGTGTGGCAGCACTGACGCGCAACAGCGTGGCGGGTAATGCAACCGTAGCAAATGGCACAGCGGCTCCCACCGGAAAATTTGTGGTGGCAGAAGGGGGCGGCTATAACTGGAACTCGCAAACCGCCAATACCGCAACCACAACCGGAGGTGTGCTGACCAGCTATGGCATCGATAACGGCGCGGGAACAACCAGCACCACCACGATTGTCTGCACCATTTGCACCGGTCAGGCAGCGCAGGATGCGGCAACGGGAATTCAGTTCGGCACATGGGATACGGGTAGCCGGACCAGCAACTCCAGCCAACCATTTGGTGGGCAATTCCACTGGATAGAAGGCCCCGGTTTGGATCCTATTTATTTGCCTGAGGTGCTGCTCGGTACGATGAATTACACACTGGATGGCGGTACCGCGCCGACCAATCAAAATGGTTTGACCGGCACTTTGTCCAGCGCGAGCCTGGCGGTGAACTTTACCAGCCAGACTGTCGATATCGCTCTGGGTTTAACCGGCGTGAATGGACATAGCTGGACGGCAAGCAGCACTGGTACGCCGCTGAGCTGGACCAACTACAGCAAGAATGGCTTCTGGGCAAATGCTGGAACCACACTGGCGAATGCGCTGAATGTAACAATGGATGGCGCAACAGTAGGCGGCGGTTATATCTCGGGACAATTGACCGGCAGCGGCCTGAATGGCGCCTTGTTTCAGTACCAGTTGAATGCGCCATTGCCGATGCCGATGGTTCCCAGCACTTTTACCGCAACCGATATGGTAACGGTTCAGGCTCCGTCGGTGACAGTAACCGGCCCGGTTATGACGGGAGGCGCTGTCAGTGTCGCATTCCCGCTTGGAGCATCTGGCACCCTGGCGGTGCAGCCGGCCACCACGCTCAACGTGGTGCTGGCGAACGTGGGGCTGGCTGCTGGAGTGCCAATTACTGCATCCTTGTCTGGCGGGGTTACCGCGTCGGTGCCTAATTTGACAGCCGATCCAGTCAAGACGGGTGTTTATTACGGCACGGCAACTACCGGTGAATCGGTGTCAATAGATACTTACAAGTGGACTTACGGTGCAAGATATTCCAATTTCGGCGAATGGCGTATGTTGCCGACACCTGCCGGGCTTGCGCCGGCAACCGCAACCGGTCCGTTTACCAGCGGTGAATTCGCCGGCGGCATGTTGCTCACCCCGGCTACGTCGATGCCTGTCGGCAACTACGCCATAAATGGCTATTACTCCGGTTCGATGGTCGGAGGTGCACAGGATAGTACGACTAACACGCCGTACAGCCTGTATTCCAGCTGGGTTGACTTAAACGCCAATTTCACCACGGGGACATTGAACGGCTTGGCAACCTTCATTGAGGTTATGGATCGAAATACCGGCAGTTTCGTGGGCTATTTCAACGACCTGTCGCTGAGTGCCACCATTGCCACCAATGCCTTCAGCGGCAGCGTGACGGCAAATGCCGCGCCCGCAGGTTACACGGCCAGCCCGGTTAACGTAACGACGGGTACGGTGGGTGCGACCAGCGGCCATTTCTACGGCCCCAATGCGAATGAGCTGACCGGCATCTGGCAGTTAACCAGCGACACGATCAAGGTATCAGGCGCATTCGGTGCAGGCAACGGCACTTCCAATAACGCACCCGTCGAAACAGTGAATGGGACGGTGGCGCTGGTGGTCACGGATACCCCTGCCGATGTTGCCACGCCATACCGCCTGGTAGGCATGTCGGCATTTGACCCTGTTGCTTTGGCGAGCACCACGGTGTATCCCGCTGGCGGAATGGTAGTGGACGGCGGATTCAATAATGTCGGCCGGGTGACGGAATTTGCCGGTGGTGTGACGGCGTTTGATTCAGGCTTTGGTCACTACAATTACAATGTCAGCGTTAACAACAACTCTGCAACGTTGGCTATCGGAAATGCTATCGCCAGCGGGTCGGGTACCGATCCCGTAACCGGCATCAGTTGGGGGCGCTGGGATCGTGGCACGATCAATATCACCGATCGCACCACCGGGGTTGTCACGCCCGTTGTGCTTGAAACAGGCAGCCTGCACTGGATCGCCACGCCGAACATGACCGCTCCGGTCGCGCTGCCAACTACCGGCACGTATAACTATGTGCTGGCAGGCGGTACTGCGCCGACCGACAATCTGGGTAATGTGGGCATACTGAACAGCGCAAGCTTGGCCGCTAATTTCACGAATCAAACAATCGATGTGGGCGTAAATGTCGGCATCAGCGCGATGACGCTGGTTGCCAGCGGAACGGGCATCCCCATCCAGCAACGCGCAATGTTCGATGCAGCTACGGCAAACGCAATGGGAAGCTCTTCAGCAGGCTTGCTGACGGCAACTTGCACTGGCGCAGGCTGCGGCGCTTCTTCCCCGCAAGCCATAATCGGCGGTGCATTCACCGGCGCGACCGGCGCAGGCGCGGCGATGCTTTATGGATTTACCAATAATGGCAACGTGGTGAGCGGCGTGGCGGCATTCAAGTAGGGCGCAGCAATTCCCCAGTAACTGCAATCTACGTTGCAAACGACCAAGCTCGCAATCGCGGGCTTGATTGTTTTTGGATCTGTCGTCCAGGAAAAACTGGATCGCCACGGCCTTGCGGCCTCGCGATGACGGGTTGACGGACTGCTATGGTCTTTTTGTTTCCTGATTAGCCACCAAGTTCAGCGCACGTCATTGCGAGGAGCGAAGCGACGTGGCAATCCAGATGCTTCCAAGCATAAAGGCCTTTTGATTAGCTGGATTGCCGCGCTTCCTGCCGCGCTTCGCTCGCAGCTAAAGGCTTTTTTGCAATGACGGCTATTTTTAATGCGCAACTGAACTTGATGGCTAATCAGGTTTTGTTTTGTAGTGCGCTGAAATTTCCTAAGCCGATGCTGCCTATTTGCCGCAGCCGCTGTTGTTGACGCGCTTGTCCGGCATGGTGGTTCTGCAAAATGTTGCGCCTTCCAGAATGGCGTTGCGCATATCGGCGCTGGCCAGCGTGGCCTCCGTCAGGTCGGCGCGGGTGGAGATTGGCATTGACGAGGCTGGACATGATAAACACCGCTCCTCTGGCATTGGCGCCGGTCAGGTTGGCTCCCTTGAGATTGGTCAGCGGCAAATTTGCGCCGCCAAGGTTGGCTTCCATGAGATTAGCGTCCGGCAGGTCGGCACCTGGCAGGTTGGCATTCGTAGATTGGACTTGGTCATGTCCCTGCCGGAAAGATTGACGCCGGGGCAACTGGTTCTTTGTTTGATCTCGCAACCGCTGATGGTTTGCCGCGCCTCGGCCACGAAAATAGTCAGCAGGGCGGCGATGATGACGAAACAGCCCGCAGATTTACATTGAATTTTCCCCGCATGTGGAAAAGAATTTTCGATAGTTTACCGCCTCTATCCCAATGGCACTAACTTGCTGGCGACAGCATGCCTCAATTTGCTAAACTCAAACTGTCAGAAATACTTAGCAGATTATCAACATGCCAGAAATCGTCCCTCGCAGCATTCCCACATCAGCCGAACAGCACTTGCTCGATAGCGGTTATGCGTCAGCCTTGGCCAGGATCTTTGCGGCGCGCGGCATCACCGACCGCCAGCAACTGGATACTTCCCTGGCCATGCTGCTGCCACTCGACAGTCTGAAAAATGCGCGGGGAATGGCCTGCCTGCTGGCCGACGCAATTGCCGCAAAGAAAAAATTCCTGGTCATCGCCGACTACGATGCCGATGGCGCGACCGCCTGTGCGGTGGCGGTGCGCGGACTGCGTGGCTTCGGCGCGCAAGTCGATTTCATCGTGCCGAACCGCTTCGAATACGGCTACGGGCTGACGCCCGAAATCGTTCATTTGGCCGCGCAGCGCAAGCCGGACATCCTGCTGACGGTGGATAACGGCATCGCCAGCGTCGAGGGCGTTGCCGAAGCCAACCGGCTCGGCATGCAAGTATTCGTCACCGACCATCACCTGCCCGGCGACACGCTGCCGGACGCGGCGTGCATCGTCAATCCCAACCAGCCCGGCTGCGCCTTCCCGAGCAAGCACCTTGCTGGCGTCGGCGTGATGTTCTACGTGCTGCTGGCGTTGCGTGCCGAATTGCGCACACGCGGCGCATTCATCGATCAACCCGAACCCAAGCTCGCCGAACTGCTCGATCTGGTCGCGCTGGGCACGGTCGCCGATGTGGTGAAGCTGGATCAGAATAATCGCATCCTCGTTCAGCAGGGCCTGCAACGCATTCGAGCCGGGCGCGCCTGTGTGGGCATCAACGCGCTGTTGCGAGTATCGAGAAAAAATCCGGAAAAAGCCTCCAGCCAGGATCTGGGCTTCACCGTCGGGCCGCGCCTGAATGCGGCGGGAAGGCTGGACGACATGAGTCTGGGCATCGACTGCCTGCTGGCCGACGATGCCGCAACCGCCACACAAATTGCCACAAAACTGGACAGTCTCAACCGCGAGCGGCGCAGCATCGAGGCAGAGATGCAGGACAGTGCGCTGGCGGCGCTGGAGCAGATCAATCGTAGGGTGCGTTCCACGCACCATGGTGCGCAAAGCGCACCCTACGAGGCATGCTTGGTATTGTTCGATGAAACCTGGCACCAAGGCGTGATCGGCATTCTCGCCTCACGCCTCAAGGACAAGTTCCATCGCCCCACCATCGCCTTCGCGCGCGGCAACAATGGCGAACTGAAAGGCTCCGGGCGTTCCATCGCGGCATTGCATTTGCGCGATGCGCTGGATCTGGTCAGCAAACGCCACCCATCGCTCATCAAAAAATTCGGCGGACACGCGGCCGCTGCCGGTTTGAGCATTGCCGAAGCCGATTTTGAAAATTTTGCCGCCGCCTTCGAACAGGTATCCAGCGAACTACTCGATGTAAATGATTTGGCGCAACGCATCGAAACCGACGGCACGCTGGAATCCGCCGAGATGAATCTGGACGTGGCGCGCTTGCTGGATGGACAGGTTTGGGGTCAGGGCTTCCCCGCCCCGCAATTTAACAATGATTTTGTCGTGCAAAACCAACGTGTTGTCGGTGAAAAACATCTCAAGCTACGTTTGA
>Ga0209211_10011064_pt1 | contig 11620 bp, 10 predicted proteins | sample RifGroA2_FD_183992 | JGI IMG/M metagenome (GOLD analysis project Ga0209211, IMG submission 183992) | Groundwater microbial communities from Rifle, Colorado, USA - Groundwater A2 (SPAdes) (version 2) | ecosystem: Environmental > Aquatic > Deep subsurface > Groundwater | place: Rifle, Colorado...
TTCTTCAGCACTCAACTGCTTATAGAGCTTTTCTGTTTTTTCCATCCCAACACCTTAACCTCTCCAAGGTGTTGCGGTTGGTTTTTGAGCGCGCCGGGTGTTATGCGACTACTTTTTCTTGTTGTGCTGCTACTGTCTGGATGTGCTACTTCAGATTCAATAGCATGGAATAAGGCTACGCAGCAATTAAAATCAGGGCAATGCGCGGATGCGTTGAGAACTATTGACAGTATGGACACAGAGTTTCAGAATAAACTGACGATGAAGGGTGTAGTTTATGGTGACTGTTATCGTGACAAGAATAAAGCTTATGCTTACCTGACATTGGCTGCTCGTTATGGTCAAACAATAGCGATTGATGCTTTAGTGAATTTTGGACAGCCAGTTCCATCTGCTGATCTTGCCGGAACAACGAAACGACAACTATCCCTTGGCGAAGCTGCCTTGCTAGGGATTTCTCAAGGAATTGAAGATTACAACAAGAATCAACCACCACCGTCCTCCCCTGTTTATACAGATATAGATTGCAAACAAGTATCAAAAGTCAAAGTTAACTGTAGCGGCTATAGCCGTTAGGGTGATAATTTTCTCTTTTAACTACGCCGTCATGCGCCTTGCAAGGCAAAGCGCAGGCCACCCGCCCGCGCTAGAGTTGTGGAATCTGACAGAGCGCCGAAGGCATAACCCCGCCATCGGCTTTAGCTCCGTTACCAAGTGTGTTCGCTCCGTTGCCGCAGCCGCTTCACGCCGTCGCACTTCATGGCTCCGCCAAAGGCCGCTGCGCCATCAAGCACTCGCCGCTCGCAGGCTGCTGGTGCAGTGGGGTGCATGAACGTGCAGCGCCCCCTCTTAGTGTCGTTAAGGCGTTGTTGGTTGCGCCGGTTGTTTTGTGGCGGTATCTAACATAACGGCATCTTATGCAAAGCGCACGCGCCGGGCATAAAGCCGCCCGTCCATCGGGTTCGCATAAGAGGCCGTTATGTCTTGCGCCCTTCGGGTAAATGCCGCCACACAAGTCAAAGTCAGCACCCATCTCCTTCGTCGAGGGGCAGCAAAACGGGGCTGGTGTTGCGCCGCCCCTTCGCCTTTTGCTGCGTGGTCGGCTGCGCCGGTTTGTTTTATCGCGGCAACGTCACGGCGCAGGCATGAAACAAAAGCGCCTCCACCGTCACGCCACCGCTGCCGTTTGCGGGTCGTGCGCGCCAACAAAAAAACCATGCCGGACAAACCCCCCGGCACCGGATTTTTCATTGCCACACACCACCCTGGAGTCAAAGTCAGGTTTGGTCGCTGCGCATATGGCTGCTTGCGGCACCGGACAGAGGTCAAGCAGGTAGGAATATCGGGGGTGCTGTGACCAGATAGGCGGTGTGGCGATGGCTAAGGCTAGTATTTTGACATAGGGGCAAATTGGTATATCATCCCGCCCCCACACGTTTCGTGTGTGGCAGCCACGATCCGCTGAGCCACTGAAAATAAAAACAATGCCCAGCCTTAAATAGCCTGTATAAATGCCGATAACAGAACAAAGAAATGACCACTGTTCAGGCTTTAAGGAAATTAAAGTGGATCGTAGCATGTAACTGCACTTGCGATTATCGCTGCATGGTGCATTAAAAGGAGAGTACGTTATGGTTAATCAACCATTCCCGAGTACAGAGCAGATTCGTGCCATGTACCAAGATGTTTTCAGTAATGAAGCTGTGACGGCTATATCGCATTGGACTGATACAAACTGTTCGGATGTCACTGACGAAGCAGCCTATTTGGCTAAAGCAATGGAGGTCGGTGATGTGGTGTTCGATCACCTCAAGCGCGCTGCCGAAGGCATCGGCCACTAATGCCATTCACACCCAAGGATATTCTCAAACGTGTTGGAGAAGAGAAGATACTAAATCGCTTCTACTCACTGGATACTATTTACAAAGTAAAGATTCAACCAAAGTGTCCGAATACCTTCCTGCAAAAATTCATGCTACGCAATACGGTTGAAAGCTACTTCTGCGACCTCCAGCACAGCAAAGATTTCCACAACATTGAATTAGCCGACAGGCACAAGGTTGCCGCTTTTACCATCAAGTGGATCGTTAAATCACGCCCCATCCAACTACTGGAAACAGCGAACCCTAGTGGCCGTTACATACTGCTCGTCAACGAAATATTTGCACTGATGGCTGGACTTATACACCTGAGCGCAAGCATCGATCAACTCTCAGACCCTATGTTCCGCAGCCTGCTCTACACTCTGCATAACCGAACATTTGATGCAGAATCCATGTCCGCCATGATGTATACAATAGAATGTGCCTTGAATGGAAAAAAACCATAAGTACTTACACTTGGTGGCTATGGAATTTCATCCGTTGCTCTAAACACCCGTAAAATTCGCGTCATTGCTTGAATGGGGCAGTAAATCCATTGGTACCCCACGGGGCACTGGCGGGGCACTTGGAGACAAAAAACAGGCATAAACTGGAATAATTGGGTATAATGGAAACTTGGTAGTGTGCTGATTCAATTGTTTTAGTTTGTTCTGATTTATTCCTTATTATTCAATGAGTCAGACTCTTAATCCATTGGTCGAAGGTTCGAATCCTTCACGGCCCACCAATTGTATCAAACTGATTATCGTCAACTATTTGTTGTTGTATAAAATCAGTTCAGCCACTTCATATCGGGTTTGTCATGACCGTCATCCGCCAGCAGGATTTCATCGATAGCGTCGCAGACGCTTTGCAGTTCATTTCCTACTTTCACCCGTCCGACTTCATTCACGCATTAGCCGAGGCGTATCGAATCGAGCAGTCGCCCGCCGCCAAAGACGCAATGGCGCAGATTTTGACGAACTCGCGGATGTGCGCGCAGGGGCATCGACCACTTTGCCAAGATACCGGCATCGTGGTGGCGTTTGTGCGGGTTGGCATGGCGGTGCGCTGGGATGCGGCGCTGGATATTATCGAGATGGTCAATGCGGGTGTGCGTAAGGCCTACCTTGACCCCGATAATATGCTGCGCGCTTCTGTCGTTGCCGACCCTGCGGGCAAGCGCAAGAATACCGGGGACAATACACCGGCTGTGGTTCATGTCGAATTGGTACAGGGCGATAAAGTGGATGTGCGTATCGCTGCCAAGGGCGGCGGTTCGGAAAACAAGGCGGTGCTGGAGATGCTCAATCCAGGTGACGATATCGTCGAATGGGTATTGCAGCGTGTGCCGGAAATGGGAGCAGGTTGGTGCCCTCCGGGAATGTTGGGCATCGGCATCGGCGGAACGGCGGAAAAAGCCGTGTTGCTGGCCAAAGAGGCATTGATGCTGCCGATGGATATGCACGAACTGAAGGCGCGCGGCGCGCAGAATCGTCTTGAGGAATTGCGCATCGAATTGCATGACAAGATTAACGCGCTGGGTATCGGCGCACAAGGCTTGGGCGGTTTGACCACGGTGATGGATGTGAAGATACTCGATTATCCGACACATGCGGCTTCCAAGCCGATCGCGATTATCCCCAATTGTGCGGCGACACGGCATATTCATTTTGAATTGGACGGCAGCGGTGTGGCCGCTTTTGCGCCGCCCAGACTGGAAGATTATCCCGATGTGCATTGGCATCCGGCGCAGGATGCACGGCGCGTGAACCTTGACACAATAACGCGCGAACAAATTGCGCAATGGCAACCGGGCGAAATAGTGTTACTCTCCGGTAAATTATTGACTGGGCGCGATGCTGCGCATAAGCGTATCGCCGGGATGCTGGAACGCGGCGAAAAACTGCCTGCTGGCGTGGATTTTACCAACCGCTTCATTTATTATGTCGGGCCGGTTGATCCGGTGCGCGACGAGGTGGTCGGCCCTGCCGGGCCAACCACGGCGACGCGCATGGACTCATTCACGGAAATGATGCTGGCGCAGACGGGTTTGATCGGCATGGTGGGCAAGGCTGAGCGCGGCAAGGCCGCCATTGAGTCGATCAGGAATCACGGCGCAGTGTATTTGATGGCGGTGGGCGGTGCGGCCTATCTGGTATCCAAGGCGATACGCAGCGCGAAGGTTGTCGCGTTTGCAGATTTGGGCATGGAAGCAATTTACGAATTTGAAGTTGAAAACATGCCGGTCACGGTGGCGGTGGATGCGCGAGGAATCTCGGTGCATGACAGCGGCCCGGCAGAATGGCGCAAACGTATCGGCATGATTCCGGTGCGTGCTGTGTAATAAATAAGCAGTTTAGCAACCGTGGGGGTGCGCGGGTTGTTGGGTTGCAACAGTGTGTTTAAAACGTCGCGAGCGCATAACCAATGACTTGGCTGTCGACTTTTGGCAGCCTAGTCAGATGGCCAGGTGTTTTGTCAGTAGTTTTAAACACATGATTAAAGAATTGGCGGGTCTCCCCGCATTGCAGGGTAGTGAATCTGGTCAGGTCCGGAAGGAAGCAGCCACAGCTAATTACTGCAAGTGCCGGGGGTAAGGCTCGCCTCCTGTTTTGGTGTTATTGGAGCGTCATAAATTGCCTTTCACGCTTGCTCTTTCTCCCGTTTGCGGAAAAAAGTAGGATAGAGGGGGGTGAAACTACTGGAGAGCAGAATGAAGAAAAATATTTGGCTTCTTTGTGCGCTATTGTTGAGCGGTAATGCATGGGCAGTAGATGGTGTGTCCTTCGAGTTAGGTAATGGCGATAACACCGATACCACGCGCATTGGCGCTATCTGGAATTGGGAAAAAAAGTGGTTCACAGAGGGCGACTGGCTGGTAACAGGCTTCTGGGAGGCTGCTGTGGGGACATGGCGAGGCAAAAGTTCTGCCGGTAATAACCAGACGATTACCGATCTGGGTATTACTCCGGTGTTTCGGCTTCAGCAAAAGAATCCTTCTGGACTTTCGCCCTATGCAGAAGCCGCGATTGGCTTTCATCTGATTTCACCGACTTTTATCAATGCCAACCGCAAGTTTGGCAGCGCATTCCAGTTTGGCGACCATGTCGGCTTCGGTGTGCGCATGGGCGAACATCAGCAATTTGATTTGGGCTATCGCTTCCAGCATCTATCCAACGGCAGTATCAAAAAGCCAAATCAAGGGATCAATCTCAATCAAGTACACTTCGCCTATTATTTTTGACGTGGTGTAACTTGTCAGCCACTACGGTACTCGCGCGCAAATGGCGCCCTAAAAACTTCGCGCAACTGGCGGGGCAGGAGCATGTCGTTAAGGCTCTCAGCAATGCGCTTGCGCAGAATCGCCTGCACCACGCCTACCTGTTTACCGGAACGCGCGGGGTAGGCAAGACCACCATAGCGCGCATCTTTGCCAAGTCGCTGAATTGCCTGACCGGTATCACCGCAACGCCATGCGGCGAGTGCAGCGCTTGCAAAGAAATTGATAGTGGCCGTTTCGTCGATCTGATCGAACTTGATGCCGCGTCGAATACGCAGGTTGACAGCATGCGCGAGTTGCTGGAGGGCGCGCTGTATGCGCCGACCAGCGCACGTTTCAAGGTGTACATCATCGACGAAGTGCATATGCTGTCCAAGTCGGCTTTCAACGCAATGCTGAAGACGCTGGAAGAGCCGCCTGGGCATGTAAAATTCATTCTCGCGACCACCGATCCGCAAAAAATCCCTGTTACGGTGTTGTCGCGCTGTTTGCAATTCAACTTGAAGCAACTGCCCCACGGTTTGATTGTCGGGCACTTGCAGTATGTGCTGGAACAGGAGCAGATTTCCTTTGAGCCTGCGGCAGTTAATCTGATCGCGCGGGCGGCGCAGGGCAGTATGCGCGATGCGCTGAGTTTGCTGGACCAGGCGATTGCTTTTTCCGCGTGTAAAGTGGAAGAGGGCGTAGTGCGCACCATGCTGGGTGCGATAGACCAAAGTTATCTGTTCGATTTGCTGATGGCATTGCACGGGCAGGACGGTGCCACATTGCTTGAAATTGCGGATAACATGGCTGCGCGTAGCGTGGCGTTTGATGCGGCTTTGCAGGAACTGGCGACATTGTTGCACCGCGTTGCATTGGCGCAGACCATACCGCAGGCAATCGCGGATGACGAACCGGAGCGGGAGCGCTTGCTGGAGTTGGCGCAATCGTTCACACCGGAAGACACGCAGTTGTTTTATCAGATCGTCATCCACGGGCGCGACGAAATTGATCTGGCTCCCGACGAATATGCCGGTTTTACCATGACGCTGTTGCGTATGTTGGCATTTGCACCCGCCAGGGGCGTGGTTCAGCCGATGCCGGTTGCGCCTGCCGCCGCTAAACCAAATGCGAAACCTGTTGCAACAGCCGGAAAAGATGCGCCACTCCGCAAGCCTGAACATGCTCCGGCAGAGCCTGCTTCAATTAGCCAAGCATCGAGTGTTGAGCCTTCAAATAGCCATATTTCGCGCGGTAGCACTTCAGGTAATGAGACCGCATCGGGCAGTCGACCTGATTGGTGTGCTGTGCTGGCCCAGTTGAATGTGCAAGGTATGGCACAGCAGTTGGCGAAACACTGTACGCTGGGGGATTTTTCGGACCGGCAAATTACTTTGTGTTTAGCGCAAGAGCATAAACATCTCCAAACCAACAAGACGGCAATTGAGAAATTGCAAGCAGCACTGGGAGATTATTTTGCCAAGCCGATGAAGTTGAATATCGTGTTGGGCAAAACCGAAACGGCAACGCCTGCTGCGGTAGAGCAGCAGGCCAAACAACTCAAACAGCAGCAGGCATACGATTCGATTGCACAGGATGCTTTTGTACGCGAAGCACAGGCGGAGTTGGGTGCCAACCTGATAGCCGAATCGATTAAATCAACACAATAATAAATTAGGAGGGCGCGAGAAATGATGAAGGGCGGATTAGGCGGACTGATGAAGCAGGCGCAGCAAATGCAGCAGAACATGCAAAAAGCGCAGGCCGAATTGGCAACCGTGGAAGTGGAAGGCCAGGCTGGCTCCGGCATGGTCAAAGTGACCATGACATGCGGGCATGAAATGCGTCGCGTGTCGCTGGATGATAGTGTGTTATCCGATGACAAGGAAATGCTGGAAGACCTGATTGTGCTGGCTCTTAACGATGCGCTGAGAAAAGTGGAAGCTACCACTCAACAGCGCATGAGCGGGTTCACTGCCGGCATGAGTTTGCCGCCAGGGGTAAAGCTGCCGTTTTGATGAATTCTCCTTCCCCGGTAATGCCTTCACATCTGGACGAATTGATCGCTGCATTGCGTTGTCTGCCGGGTGTCGGGCCGAAGTCCGCGCAGCGCATGGCCTATCATTTATTGCAGCGCGACCGTGGCGGTGCCCTCCATCTGGCGCAAGCACTGGAACGCGCTGCGGCGAACGTCATGCATTGCTCCAGGTGCAATAATTTTTCCGAACATGAGGTATGCGCGTTGTGTGCTTCGATGAAGCGTGATGCCGGCTTGCTGTGTGTGGTCGAAATGCCTGCCGATCTGCTGATGATGGAACAAACGCAATGTTATCGCGGCATGTATTTTGTGCTGATGGGCAGGTTGTCGCCGCTGGATGGCATAGGGGCCAGGGAATTGCATCTTGATCGTCTGGTCAAGCGCATACAGGAGCAGCCCCATGAAGGGCGGTTGGCCGAAGTGATTTTGGCGACTAATTTCACGGTGGAAGGGGATGCCACCGCACATTATTTGGCGACCTTGCTACAGGCGCAGGGTGTCAAAGTGTCGCGTATTGCGCGCGGCTTGCCGGTGGGCGGAGAATTGGAACAGGTAGATAGCGGCACACTGGCGCAAGCCGTGCTGGAAAGACGCGAGATGGCGGCATGAAAGAACGGCTGTTGCATCCGTTAAGCGGCACAGAAGCTCCAATAAGCGGGCCGGGCGAAAAATTACAAAAGGTGTTGGCGCAGGCCGGGTTCGGCTCGCGCCGCATGATGGAAGAATGGATTGCCGCCGGGCGCGTCAGCGTGAACGGCGAGCCTGCTACCTTGGGGATGCGCGTGGTGGAGGGTGATCTGGTGAAAGCTGACCGTCGCACCATTCGCGTCGGCGAAAGAGAGCATGTTGCACGTGTGTTGCTGTACCACAAGCCGGAAGGTGAAATCGTCAGCCGCGACGACCCGGAAAAACGCGCCAGTGTGTTTGATAAGTTGCCCAAGCTGCGTAACGGGAAATGGATCGCCGTCGGGCGGTTGGATTTTAATACCAGCGGGTTGTTGATTTTTACCACTTCTGGCGAGTTGGCGAATCGCCTGATGCACCCGCGTTTCGAGGTCGAGCGTGAATATGCGGTGCGGGTGCAGGGCTCGATGGCGGAAGAGCAGATAACGCGGGTGCTCAAGGATGGAGTCGAGCTTGAGGACGGCTTGGTCAAGTTTGAGAAATTGCAGGACGAAGGTGGGGAAGGTTTTAACCACTGGTATCGCGTGATGTTAAAAGAAGGGCGCAATCGCGTAGTGCGCCGTACTTTTGATGCGCTGGGGTTGCCGGTCAGCCGATTGATGCGTGTACGCTTCGGTATAATCAGTTTGCCGCCACGGTTAAAGCGTGGCATGACCGCCGAGCTGGATGCGGGAAAAGTGGCGCAGGTGCTGGATTGGGCAGGGATCGCTCCTGACGGCGGCGAATTGCAGCAGGACTTGCCGGTTTCTGCCAAAATTGAGCGGGCACAAGCCGGAAGAGCTGGTGATCACCCGGCTGTCGTAGCGGGAACTGTTCGCGGCGCTGGGCGGGCGGGTGGCGGAAAAACCAGCGGTGTGAAAAGCAGAAATAATGTAAAACGCTGATTGGTATTGAAATCTGCGCCGTCGTGTTTGATAGATATTGCATGCTGGAATATCACAACAAATCCATTTTAATGATACTGGAAATCTGAATGGAAGAGCGCGGTACCAAAACCATCATGAGCGGTGTGCTATTTCTGGATATTGTGGAATATTCCAGGAAATCGGTGGCCGGACAGATTTCATTGAAGGAAAGGTTCAACAGCTACCTTTCTGATGCTATTCGCGATGTGCCGGTTCCAGATCGGATTATTCTCGATACGGGCGATGGTGCGGCCATCAACTTTCTCGGTGATATTGAGGATGCATTAAAAGCCGCGCTCAGCCTGCGTGAAAGCATCCGCGACGAAGATCACAATATAGATCCGCCTTTGCGGGTGCGCGCAGGTATCAACCTTGGCCCGATTCGCCTAGTGCGGGATATCAACGGCCAGCCTAACATTGTGGGTGATGGCATCAATGTCGCGCAACGGGTGATGGGCTTTGCGGAGGTCAACCAGATTCTTGTGTCGCGTTCATACTACGATGCAGTATCGCGCCTTTCTCCCCAGTATGCCGGAATGTTTCATTTCCAAGGTTCACGCACCGATAAGCATGTGCGGGAGCACGAAATATATGCAGTCGGATATATTGGCGAAAAGTCCACAGAACTTGCAGCCGAAAATATGCTTGTGGAGAAGGAAGCCAAGTCGGCAGCGCCAATATTGGTGCCTGTCAAGACTGCATGGGCTAGCGCTGCTTCCTGGCTGGACAGCACAATTGAAAGTATTATGGTGCGATTCAAGCTGGCTACCTTCCAACAGCGTGCCCTGTATATCGGCGCGGTTGCCATAGCTGTGGTATTGATCGGTGTGTTGCTGATAAAACCGTCGCGTAATGACAAAGCCCTGCCGGATATCGGGCAAGTTCAGGCAGCAAGCGGTGTCCAGCCGGTATCTGCCGCTGTTTCGGCGGTTCAGCCTCATGCAGAGAGGAGGGGGGCGGGCACCGGTATAGCGCCACCTGTTGCCACGGTCAAACAGGGCACGAAAAAGGGCGCAGAACCTAATGCAGACGGCAAAACGGCGGATGACCAATTCAAACACCCCAAGCCAAAGGTTAGCGAATCGGCCCGCAAGGGCGTTGCCCCGGCAGGCATGGATAGCGCCGTGGGACAAGCCAATGAGGCATATATCTCTATCACCTGCAAAGAAGGAACGCAGTTGTTTGTGGATGGTGCGGAGAAAGGCAAAATAATATCGACCGGATTGACCGTGGCCGTTTCGCCGGGTAAGCACAAGGTAATTATGACCAGCAAAAACGGCAGCCTGTACACGCAAAATGTTGAGCTGGAGCCGGGTAAGATAGCGCATATCAAACCCAATTTTTGTGATTGATGGGGCTTCCCGATTACCGGGTTCATAAGATGAATATCGCAATTAAAGATTCATTCGGGTGGGGTCATGATTAGCCAGCTAGGCCGTTATGAGGTGCTTGGCGAGCTGGGGCAAGGCGCGATGGGCATTGTCTATAAAGCCAATGACCCGCTGATTGACCGCGTGGTCGCGATCAAGACGATCAACCTCGGGCTCGCGCTGGAAGAAAAGGAAGAATACGAGGGGCGCTTTTATCAGGAAGCCAAGGCGGCCGGCAGGCTTAATCACCCGAATATCGTGACTATTTACGACGTGGGCAAGAGCGGCGATGTTGCATACATTGCCATGGAGTTTCTGCAAGGTCGCGAACTGCGCGACATCATGGACGACAGTGGATTACTGCCGGTCGATCAGGTGCTGGATATCGTAACCCAGGTGGCGCAAGGATTGGCTTATGCCCATGAGCATGGCATCGTGCACCGCGACGTAAAGCCTTCGAACATCATGGTGGTGCGTGACGGCCATGCAAAAATTACCGATTTCGGCATCGCGCGCATGGCTTCCTCGGCGGTGCGCACCCAGACCGGTGTGGTGCTTGGCTCGCCAAAATACATGTCGCCGGAGCAAGTGATGGGCAAGACGATAGACCAGCGTTCGGATATTTTCTCGCTGGGTGTAATGCTCTATGAAATGCTGGCCGGGCAGGCACCATTTTATGGGGAGAACATCAATGCCATCATGTACCAGACCCTTAACGCGGTACCGGTGCCGCCCGGCACATTGAATCCCGCCGTGCCGGAAATGGCCAACTTCATCGTGGCCAAGGCATTGGCCAAGAAACTGGAAGATCGCTACCAGAACGCCAAGGATCTGGCTGTTGACTTGCGCGCTTGCCGCGATACCTTGCCGCGCTCCGGCAAGCAGATCGATACCCCACCGACTAGCGGCGAGAAAAAATTGCCCGATGCGATTTCCATCACAGGCAGCAAGGAAGCCAGCGAAGAAGAAGCCAAACCGGCAGCAACGGCAGGCTTGTCGCAAGCCTTTGATTCTGCCGCTGCGACTATGAAATTGGCGGCTTTGACGGCCACCAGTGAAGATGTAGACGAACTATCCAAAACCCTGAAAATGCCGCGCCACAGTGCGGAAGCGATCAGCCAGGCAGAATCTGTAGCGCGTCCACCAGCACCTTCAGCACCACGCCACGCTGTGCAGCCAAGCCGCGCGAAACAGCCAGCTCGACCAGGCGGCGGAAATTTTCTGCTGACTATCATCGTGCTGCTGGTGTTGTTGGGTATTATCTCTATTTTTGTTTTCTGATTCCTCTTCAACACCAATAAAATATGGGCATCTCTAAAAATTTGGAGTTCGCCTAACGGCAAGACGCAGAGAAAATTTGTAGCGCTGCATCTGCATGGAACTAAAGGGGGCAGCATCTCATGGCACTACCTTAAGCCTGCAAAACCTCAGCGACACAAGATGAAAGCGGCTGAGAGCCTCGCGTTGTAAGATGGTGGTGCTTAAGTCACTGTCAA
>Ga0209211_10011065_pt1 | contig 11619 bp, 11 predicted proteins | sample RifGroA2_FD_183992 | JGI IMG/M metagenome (GOLD analysis project Ga0209211, IMG submission 183992) | Groundwater microbial communities from Rifle, Colorado, USA - Groundwater A2 (SPAdes) (version 2) | ecosystem: Environmental > Aquatic > Deep subsurface > Groundwater | place: Rifle, Colorado...
GCAGCCGGTCATAAAGCGCTTCGGCCTCCGGGTAATGGCGCCGCATCATCGCCAGCCATTGCTTGAGCCGGCCGCCGGCATGCACCGCCACCACTTTCTTGCGCACGCCCAGCCAGTAGTCGCCAACAGCCGGCCGGATTTCCGCCCAGTCACCGGTTTCCTCGCCGCGCACGCGCCGCGCCAGCAGAGGGTCGGCCACGGCGCCCCGGCCAACCATGATGTCGGCACAACCGGTCGCCGCCTGACAATTGCGAAAATCCTCAACGGTCCATACTTCGCCGTTGGCGATCAGCGGAATGTCGATGGCGGCGCGCACCCGGTCAATCCATTCCCAGCGGGCCGGCGGGCGATAACCATCAGCCTTGGTCCGGCCATGCACGATCAGTTCGTCGATGCCGGCGGCGACCAGCGCCTGCGCGTTGTCGACGGCCCGACTGGTGTTGTCGATGCCAAGGCGCATCTTGGCCGTAAACGGAATGTGCGCCGGCACCACGGCGCGCACGGCGCTGGCGATCTCGTTCAGTAGCTCTGGTTCGCCGAGCAAGGCAGCCCCGCCGCGATGGCGATTCACCGTCGGTGCCGGGCAACCAAAATTCAGATCGATGCCGGCCGGGTTGAGCGTCACCAGCCGCGCCGCATTCGCGGCCATCAAAAACGGATCGGAACCGAGCAACTGGACGCGCATCGGCGTCCCGGCCGCCGTCTTGCTGCCGTTCAGCAGTTCCGGACAAATCCGCTCGTAGGTCTTGGCCGGCAGCACATTGGCCGAGACCCGGACAAATTCGCAGATACCCCAGTCGTAGCCGCCAATGGCCGTCAGCACGCCGCGCAACAAATCGTCGGCGAGCCCTTCCATGGGGGCGAGAAGAATGCGGGACATGCGGCGAAATCCGGGTCGAGAAAGGAAGGGGCGCATTATAAGCCGCCGACGCTGGCGAGTTGCGAGACCAGGAAAACGCGAAGATCAGGGAAGCTGGAAACGATTTGAATTGGCAGACATCGGCTAAAACCAGCCAGTCACGTATTTCCTCGATGGCGGCTATTCGTCACAAGTACTTTGCTATCGGCATACAAAATTCTCGTGGGTCAGTACTATCATTGCAAATCCGGACCGGTGGGTCCGTTGAATAACTGTTAGCCAACACTTCAGAGAAGGAACGTCATGGACTGGCTGCAATTTATCGCTGGCTTAGTTTCAAGCCTCGCATGGCCCACCGTCGCTTTGACGTTCTTATTCATGTTCAGAGCTGAACTTGCGAAGATCGTTCAACGCCTTGCTCACCTCAAATACAAAGATCTCGAACTCGACTTCGACAAGGTTAAACAGCAAGCCGAGGGGCTTCATTTGGAAGTTTCTCTAGAGCCAGCGGTGATTGAGAGCCCTGTTTTTACTTCGCTGGAAGACCAAATCATGGATGCCGTTGAGCGTGCGCCATCAGCCGCAATCTTGCTGGCGTGGTCGGCCTTGGAAACGGCTATCGCCTCCGCTGTAGCGCGACTTGCTATTTCTCCCGAGTCACCGTCCTATCGGTCGCCCATGCACAACATTGAAATGCTTAGCAGGAATGGTAGGTTGTCGAAGAAGCACGAAAAGCTCCTCCACGGAATGCGAATGCTCAGAAATAAGATTGCCCATGAACAGGAGTCAATGCTCTCTATCTCACAGGATCAAGCATTGAATTACGCCGGTACGGCAATTGACCTCATTAAGCACTTCGAGGGCTACAACCGTGTTGACTAGCCCGGCGGCGCAGCGCTCCTGACCTTGAGCGTTAGCCCTTTCGCGCCCAATCATTCATCATGCAATTTATAGTTGGCGATCAAACAGACGGAGCGCTATGCGCAGTTCTCGCCCATGAGTTTTTGCTCTGTACTGAGAGCTTTGAGCGGTTCGCTCACTTTGGCAAGCTCAACATCCTTGGAAAGCGTGATAAGCGAACAAAGATTTCATCTCACAATGCTTACGCACGTTTTCTCCATCACCTTTATGAGTTTTATGTCGGTTGTTGGAAACGAGATCGCCATGACACGAGCGATATCCACTACACGATGCGAGACAAGATGTTCAATGCTGAAGTGGCGAAACTGTTGAGGAATCGAATTGATGCCATCAAAGGCGGCTACGCACCAGTCTGGGAGAATGACATAGCCGCCTATCAAGTTGAAGTTCCATCGAATTTCGGAGAGCAATTTCGCCAAGTCAGGAATCGAACTGCCCATTCAAGTATCAAGCGCTCCGCTTCCGGAATTGACCTTTCTCTGGCCGGGTTCTACGAAGCATGTCACCCATTTGTCTACCTTCTCTACTACGCAGGCAAGGGAATGTGGACTGTCGAAGACATCGAAACCTATGACTGGAAAGAAATTGAACAGTTTGATCTCGCAGTCCGGGGATAACCTGGCTGCGCGATACAGTCATGCAGCGGCCCTAATCTTGTGTCTGCTTTCCAACGTCGGCTACGGCTAATAAGGGCACGAAGCAGTCCGTCCGCCCCCTTACCCAGCCAGCGCTGCCGCAACAATGGCCTGCGCCTCGCTAACCAGTTCGGCTAAGTGTTCGGCGCTCTTGAAGCTTTCGGCGTAGAGCTTGTAGATGTCTTCGGTGCCCGAGGGACGGGCGGCGAACCAGCCGTTGGCGGTGCTTACCTTGAGGCCGCCGATGGCGGCGCCGTTGCCGGGGGCTGTGGTCAGGCGGGCGGTGATGGCTTCGCCGGCCAGGCTGGCGGCGCTGACCTTGTCGCCGGTCAGCTGCTTGAAGGCGGCTTTCTGTTCGCGGCTGGCCGGGGCGTCGATGCGGGTGTAGTACAGCGTGCCGTAACGGGCGGCGAGTTCCTGGTAATGGCGGCCCGGATCCTGGCCGGTGACGGCGGTGATTTCGGCGGCGAGCAGGCCGAGGATGATGCCGTCCTTATCGGTCGTCCACACCGTGCCGTCGCGCTTGAGGAAGCTGGCGCCGGCGCTTTCCTCGCCACCGAAGCAGATGCTGCCGTCGAGAAGGCCGGCCGAGAACCACTTGAAGCCGACCGGCACTTCGTAGAGCGGGCGCCCCAGGCCGGCAACAACGCGGTCGATCAGGCCGCTCGACACCAGGGTCTTGCCGACTGCCGAGGCCGCCGACCATTGCGGACGGTGAGACAGCAGGTACTGGATGGCGACGGCGAGGTAATGGTTGGGATTGACCAGGCCGAGCGAGGGCGTGACGATGCCGTGGCGGTCGACGTCGGCGTCGTTGCCCCAGGCGATGTCGAAGCGATCCTTGAGGGCAACCAGACTGGCCATGGCATAGGGGCTCGAACAATCCATGCGGATCTTGCCGTCGTGATCGAGGGTCATGAAGCCGAAGGCGGGATCGACGGCCGGATTCACCACCTCGATGTCGAGACCGTAAAGCTCGGCAATCGGCTGCCAGTAGGCGACGGCCGCGCCGCCCAGCGGATCGACGCCGATGCGTAGTTTGGCGTTGCGGATCGCCTCCATGTCGATGACCTCGCCGAGTTCGGCGATGTAGGGCGTCATCAGGTCGACCGCTTTGGTCATCGGGGCGGCCAGGGCCTGCGCGTAGGGAAGGCGCTTGACGCCGCGATTGCCGTCGGCCAGCAGGGCGTTGGCGCGCTGCTCGATCCAGCCGGTGACGTCGGTGTCGGCCGGGCCGCCGTGCGGCGGGTTGTACTTGATGCCGCCATCCTGCGGCGGATTGTGCGAGGGGGTGATGACGATGCCGTCGGCCCGGTCGGCCGGATTGCCGGCATTATGGACGAGGATGGCGCGCGAAATGACGGGCGTCGGCGTGTAGCCGTCATCGGCCTGGAGATGCGTCAGCACGCCGTTGGCGGCGAGAACTTCGAGGGCGGTCTGCTGGGCCGGACCGGACAGTGCGTGGGTGTCCTTGCCGAGGAAGAGCGGGCCGCGGATGCCAGCCTGGGCGCGGTATTCGGCGACGGCCTGGGCGATGGCGAGAATGTGCGCCTCGTTGAAACTGCCATTGAACGCCGTGCCGCGATGGCCGCTCGTGCCGAAGGCAACGCGCTGGGCCGGATCGCTTGCATCCGGCAGATTCCGGTAGGCCGCCAGCAGGGCGGGAATGTCGGTCAGGCTGGATTTCGGGGCCGGCTGGCCGGCAAGGGGATGCGCCATGGTGATGTCCTATGGAGGAGGTGCTTGCCGAGCATTTGCCGGCAGCGGGGACGACATGGTAACAAAGGTTTATGACCGGCAAGTATTTCGCGCTCTGCAACGGGGCGACCGGCGACTGGATTCTGCACCCAACCGCCGACAGGAACTGTGCCCTGGCGCATATAATCCCGCCCCATGCTGCGCTTAGTTCTCGATACCAATGTCGTCCTCGACCTCTTTCACTGGGGCAACACCGATGCCGTGCCGATCATGGCGGCGCTGGAGGCCGGGCGGATTCAATGCGTCGTCGACGCCCGCACGCTCGATGAGCTGCAACGCGTGCTGACCTATCCGCAACTCAAATTGACCCCGGACATGATGACTGAGCGCTATGCCCGCTACACCCGGCTGGTCGAGGTTTTCCCCGAAGGCGAAGCGCCGAAGCTGCCGCGCTGCAAGGACAGGGATGACCAGAAGTTCCTGGAACTGGCCGCCCGTTGCGGCGCCAACCTGCTGGTTAGCAAGGACAAGGCGCTGCTCAGGTTACGCGGGAGGACAACACTGGGATTCCAGATCGTCAAACCGGCGGCGGCATCGGAATTGCTGGCAATGTGAGGCAAATTTGGTCTCTGGTGGGCGCCGGCACAGAATCCCACGGTCAACCGGAAATAATGGCCAAAATTGAAAAGCGACGCGCGGCCAATCGGCCTCGCTACTTCCCGTCAATTTCGTATATCCGCGAGAGCAGCAGGCGGAATGCCGAGGCGTGCCCGGGCTCGGTCGGGCGAACAACGCCATGTTCCTGCAAAACCGCAATCAATTTCATTGGCGCAACGCGCTTGTCACCCACGATCTCGACATGCCCGGCCTGCACTTCGACGCGCGTCAGCCGATGATCGTCTTCAACCAGGGCATTGCGCTGCTCGGCCAGCGAGAAAATGTCGTCGTCCTCGATGCAACGGCCGTTCTCCTCATGGCGACAGGCATCGCGCTCATCGGTATCGATTTTCAGATAGCGGACGACTTGATCGGTCAAGGCGCCCGGCTCGCGAATGAACCGCGACGAGTAGGTGATGTCTGCCCATTTTGGGCCGGTCGCCACGTAGCAACTCAAGGGCAGTAGCCCGAGCGTCAGCGGGTACAACCAGGATTTGCCGCAGGTGCGGGCGGCCTCTATTCCCGAGAATGGCCCCGAGACGGTGACCAGGCGCAAATCGACGTGCGGTGTGCGGGTCGATTCGGTCAGTGCGCCGCGAGCGATCAGCGCGCCTTGACTGTGACCGATCACCGTCACCTGAGGCACATGCGATTGCTCGGCCAGTTGCTCGATCGCCGTTCTCAATGCAGCCGCACTGTGCGCCAGTTTGGCCCGGTCATCATAGGTAAAGCAGGCCGATTGCTGGCCATGGAAGGCCAGCACCTGAGCCAGGCCGCGAAACTGGCCCGACGAGCCGAAACAGCCATGGACCAGCACGTTGATCGGCTGGCTCGCATCAAATCGCAAGCTTCGATCCGGATTGTCCGTGCACGGGCCGAGGCCGGGAATGTTGATGGTGACGCTGAGCTGCGGCTGGCGGCCGGGTTCGAGATCGAGCGCATGCGTCGCCTGGCGCGTCGCGCAGCCACCGAGAAGACTGACGGCGGCCATGAAAAAAACGAAGCGAACCATGTTGGACACCTGACAGATTTGGCGGGAGCGCTGAATCCTACGGTCAACCGGAAAAAATAGCCAAAATCAAAATGACGGGCGAACTTTTGTTTGTCCTTCAAACACCGCCCGGATTCCCCGGCAGCGTGTGTATTTCGCTGTCATCCTTCAAACCGATGCCAGTCAATTGCCGGGCCAGGGCGGCACGGATCAGCCAGGCCAGCTTGACCGAGGCAGCGGCCGGCGTCAGTCCGGCCGGGCGGATATTGGAAAGGCAATTGCGCTCGGCATCGAGCCGGCCGATCTTCGGCGCAAAAGTCAGGTAGGCGCCGAGGCTGTCGGGCGACGAAAGGCCCGGTCGCTCGCCAAGGATGACGAGCACCAGCCGCGACCCCAGCACGGCACCGACCTCGTCGCCAAGCGCCACCCGGCCCTGACGGGCAATAACCGGCGGCGCAATCCTTAAACCGTCGAGCAAGGGCAACAGGGCATCCAGCAGCGGCAAGGCGTTCTCATGCACGGCTGTCGCCGACAGACCGTCGGCGATCACGATGGCCACATCGGGCGCGTCGGGAAGATGCCGGGCGAGAAGCATCGCGGCGCTAGCCTCATCGAGACAGCGGCCGAGGTCCGGGCGCTGCAGATAGGTATGGCGGTCCATCGCCCGGCTATGGACGACGAGCGATTCCACCCCGCCCATCTCGCGCCAGCGGGCGACCAGCCCATCGACATCCAGCGCCTGATGCACGGCGTCGCGGGCCAGCGCATGAGCGACATCGAAACTGAGGACGGCGGTGGTCGGCAGGCTGTTTCCGGCCCGGCCCAAGGCGATGCGGGCGGCGGTCAGTGTCGCCAGCGCTTGCCAGGGGTCCGGGCGGCTCATGGCAGGCGCCGCCGCAGGTCGGCCAGCAGCCGATGATCGGGGCTGGCCGGCAGCAGGCGCCCGGCCCCGTCGGTCAAACCCATGTTCGCCAGCCAGACTTCGAATTCCGGCGCCCGCTGCAAACCGAGCGCCTGACGAACAAATAGCTGGTCGTGGAACGAGGTGCTCTGGTAATTGAGCATGATGTCGTCTGCCCCCGGCACGCCCATGATGAAATTGACGCCGGCCGTGCCGAGCAGCACGAGCAGGTTGTCGATATCGTCCTGATCGGCCTCGGCATGGTTGGTGTAACAGATGTCGCAGCCCATCGGCAGGCCGAGCAGCTTGCCGCAGAAATGGTCTTCCAGCCCGGCGCGGATGATCTGTTTGCCGTCGTAGAGATATTCCGGGCCGATGAAACCGACCACGGTATTGACCAGCAACGGCTTGAAATGGCGGGCCACGGCATAGGCGCGCGCCTCGCAGGTCTGCTGGTCGACGCCGTGGTGGGCGTTGGCCGACAGGGCGCTGCCCTGCCCGGTTTCGAAATACATGACGTTGTCGCCGACCGTGCCGCGCTTGAGCGACAAGGCCGCCTCGCGCGCCTCGTGGAGCAAGGCCAGGGTGATGCCGAAGCCGGCATTGGCCGCCTCGGCGCCGGCGATGGACTGGAAGACGAGATCGACCGGCAATCCCGCCTCGATGGCGCGGATCTGGCTGCTAACATGGGTCAGCACGCAGGATTGCGTCGGAATGTCGAAACGGCCGATCAGTTCGTCGAGCATCCGCCACAAGCTGGCGAGCGCCGGCAGGCTGTCCGACGCCGGGTTGATGCCGATCACCGCGTCGCCGACGCCGTACATCAGGCCGTCGAGCATCGAAGCTGCAATGCCACTGGCGTCGTCGGTCGGATGATTCGGCTGCAGGCGGACGGCCAGCCGGCCGGGCAGGCCGATGGTGTCGCGGAAAGCGGTGACCACCCGGCACTTGCGGGCCACCGCGATGAGATCCTGATTGCGCATCAGCTTGCTGACGGCAGCAGCCATTTCCGGCGTGATGCCGGGCGCCAGCGCCGCCAGTTCGGCCTCGCCCGTCGTCGCGTCGAGCAGCCATTCGCGGAATTCGCCAACCGTCAGCGAAGCGACCGGCGCGAAGGCGGCGGCGTCGTGGCTATCGACGATCAGCCGGGTGACTTCGTCGATTTCGTAGGGGATCAGCGCTATGTCAAGGAAGCAGCGCAAGGGCAGATCAGCCAGCACCAGCCGGGCCGCCATCCGCTCGGCGGCGCTCTGCGCGGCAATGCCGGCCAGCGCATCGCCGGAACGGGCCGGGCTGGCCTTGGCCAGCACTTCGCGCAGATCGGCGAAGCGATAGCCTTGCGAACCGACGCTGGCCCGATAGCTCATGTCATTGGCGCCGGCGGAACACCCAGCTCTTCTCGTCGGATGCTTCGGGGGCGAAGGCGTAGCCATCGCTGTCAAAATCCTTGAGCCCTTCCGGCTCGCTCAGCCGATTGACCACGGCATAGCGCGTCATCAAGCCGCGCGCCCGCTTGGCGTAGAAGCTGATGATCTTGTACTTGCCGTTCTTCCAGTCCTCAAACACCGGCTGAATCACCGTTCCGTTGATTTTGCGGCCGACGGCGGCCTTGAAATATTCCTCGGAAGCCAGGTTGACCGCGACCGGCCGTGGCATTTCCGCCAATTCGGCATTGATCGCATCGAGCAGGCGCTCGCCCCAGTAGGCGTAAAGATCCTTGCCGGCCTTGTTGGCAAACTTGGTGCCCATTTCGAGGCGGTAGGGCTGCATGAGGTCGAGCGGCTTGAGGATGCCATAGAGGCCGGACAGGATGCGTACACGTTGCTGGGCGAAATCGAGATCGTCGGCGCCCAGCGTTTTTGCGGCGAGGCCATCATAAACATCGCCATCAAAAGCCAGCACGGCCTGCTTGGCATTTTCCGGCGTGAAAGGCAGCGACCAGTCGGCGTAACGATTGAAATTGAGCAGCGCCAGCGGGTCGGAGAGGTCCATCAAATTGGCGATATCGGCCGGCGACAATTTGCGCAGCTTTTTGATCAAGGCTTCCGAATGCTTCAGATAGGCCGGCTGCGTGTGCGTGGCGACGTGTGGCGGGGTCTTGTAATCAAGCGATTTGGCGGGGGACAGGAAGATCAGCATGGTCGGTTGGCGCAGGTTGGCAATGCCCCCGATTTTACGCGAGGGCGACCCGGCCACGCGGACTGTCGCGGCGAATGTCGCTGGGCGAACAGCCGAAACGGCGACGAAAGCGCACGGCGAACTGCGACGGCGACTGGTAGCCGACCTCGCCGGCAATCCGCGTCACCGGTTGCGCGGTCGATTGCAGCATGGTGAGCGCCGTCGACATGCGCACGTCGAGCAGGATTTCGGACAGCGAGCACTCCTCGGCGGCCAGATGACGGCGCAGGCTGGCCTCGCTCATGGCGAAATGGCCGGCCACTTCGGGCGAATGCCAGTCATGCGCCGGATCGCCAGCAAGCAGTCGACGCACCCGCGGCGCCAGGCTCGCGTCGTCGAGCAGCAGGCGACCGGCGCCCTCCAGCCAGACCAGCATTTCCAGCGCCCGATGAGCGACCACCGCATCCGGCAAGGCCGCATCGTCGAACGATTGCGTCAATGCCGTGAAAGCATCGGCAAAGGCCGGCACCACCTTGCCCAGCGTCACCACCGACTGCGGCCGTACACCGGCCGCTGGCGCCCGCCACTGTTCGAGCAGGCCGCGCTCCCAAGCCAGCCAGCGGGCCCGATAGCTCGGCGCCTCGCCGAGATAATTGGTCACGTCGAAGGCCTGGCCACCGGCCAACGCCACCGCCTGACCAGCCTCGACGCGGAAGGTGCCGGCCTCGCCGTGCAGAATCTTGTAGCCGGATTCGACCAGCACCAGCGTCGGCAGGTCGATCCACAGCCGCCGGAACTGCAAAGGCTGACGCTGGACGATGCTGCCCGACACGGCAATGCCGGCACGCTGGACGATGGTTGGCTGCATGCTATTTCTCCAGGAAGGCCGGCAGCATGCCGGCCTTTTCGCCCATGTTAACGCGAACCGAGCAGGGTCACGCTAGCCTTGCCAAGGCCGTTGGCCCAGGCCATGAAGCCAACCAGCGCCGGGGTGGCATTGGCCGGCAGATCAAGCTTGTCGACCTTGAGCGCATGCACGGTGAATACGTAGCGGTGCGTCTGGCCGACCGGCGGGCAACTGCCGAGATAAGCCGCCGCGCCGTTGTCGCCGGCAATGGCGCGGGCACCAGCAGGCAAGGCGCTGCCGGGATTACCGGCCGCCGCATCCAGATGATCGCTGGCGGCCGGCAGGTTGGCGACCACCCAATGCCACCAGCCGGAACCGGTCGGCGCATCCGGGTCGTACATGGTCACGACAAAACTGCGCGTCCCGGCCGGCGCACCCGACCAATGCAAGGCCGGCGAGACGTTGCCACCGTTACAGCCGAAGACATTGGCGTAATGCGCCGGCGCCAGACGACCATCCGGCCCGGCCTCGACGACCAGGCGAAAATCATCGGCACGGGCCAAGCCGCAGGCCAACAGGGCGGTAAGCAACGTGAGGCGGAAAAAGTTTTTCATGGAAAGGCTCCTTGTGATGACGGGAGCCATCAGTCTGCCCGCCCGGCCCTTTCGACGCCGCTTCGTGGCGCGCAAGGATTGTCCCGATTCGCTCACGATGCGATCTCGACCATCGATCCTGCGACGCTACCCCCGCCCCCTGTTAAAATTTCATCTTTGAATTTTCTGGACTCCCGATGAAACGCACCCGCTTTGGCTCTCGCGACCGTCTTTCCCGCGACGCGGCCGAACTGCAACGTCTGGCCACCGGCCTTTCCGAATCCGGTGGCAAGCTGGAAGACGCCTACTGGGAAGCGCAACTCGCCGACGTCGTCGACAGCCTCTTGAAAAACGGTGCCGAGGACGACATCAACACCGCGCTCGACCGCCTGTTCGAGGCCAACCCACGCGCCCATGACGAACTGGCCGACATGGTCGAATCACGTGCCGAAACCAACCGCGTCGAAGCCCAAGGCCAGGAATACGACATCCAGCTCTTCGCCGCGCCCATCCTTGCCTGGTCACGCTTTTCCATCCCCGCCAGTCCGCTCCCCAAGAGCACACTGCAGGCCCTGCACGTGCATCTCGGTGCCCATGTCTTTGGCGGTGATGCGCGCGTCGCGCTGGCCGATTTCCTGTTCAGCCCGGACCAACTGCCGCGCAGCTTCTGCGACACCTGGCAACTGACCAAACTGCTCGGTGAAGCCGCGCTGGGCGGCAAACATCTGGCTGTGGACACCGCCGGCATGGCCGAAACCAACCGTTTCCTGTCCGACGTCCGCTACATCGTCGGCACCGTCGTCGTGCCGCGCGGCAAGCCGCTGTTCCGCTGGAACGAAAAGGACGGCAACAAGGAAACGGCACTCAAGGAATGGATCAAGCAGGGCAGCCCGAATATCGAGCCGCTGCTCACTGGCTGCGCCTGGCAACCTCTGCTGCCCGATGCCTACCATGCCTCCTGCCGCAACGCCGATCGCCTGTCGCGGCCGTATTCGCTCAAGGCCTCGGTCGCTTTCCTGCAAAGCATGCTCGGCCTCATGCCGGCCGACATCCGCGCCGTCGTCGGCCCGTGCTACGACCGCCGGATGGAGGAATACCGCGTCGGGCTCGGCCCGACGACCGGTGATGAGGTCTATCACGGCATCGTCTGGCCGCTGCTCGGCGCCGAAGACGAAGCGACCGACGCGGCTGGCGAAATCGAGGCCGTGCTGCGCGAAGCCGGCGTCAAGGACGTGCTCTTCCTCGACCATCACTTCCCGATGGAATTCTGCGACGACTGCGGCGCCCCACTCTTCCCCAACCGCGAAGCCGAACTGGTGCACGCCGAAATGCCGGAACAGCCGGCGGCGACGTCGCAAGTCCTGCATTGATGGAAAAACCGTCGAACGCCGACTGAGAT
>Ga0209211_10011067_pt1 | contig 11618 bp, 13 predicted proteins | sample RifGroA2_FD_183992 | JGI IMG/M metagenome (GOLD analysis project Ga0209211, IMG submission 183992) | Groundwater microbial communities from Rifle, Colorado, USA - Groundwater A2 (SPAdes) (version 2) | ecosystem: Environmental > Aquatic > Deep subsurface > Groundwater | place: Rifle, Colorado...
CAACAACAATTGTTCTGCAAAAGGATCTCAAAGCACATAACCTCTCGCTTGAAGCAACAGAAGGAATTGCGAATTTTATGAATAATCTGAAAGACGTCAAAGCATCGCTTGTACTGACAGAGCTTCCGGGGCGCAAAATCAAGGGGAGCCTGCGTACCACGCGCCTTGATGTTGACGTGGCGGCTCTTGCGGCTCGGCTCGGCGGAGGCGGGCACAAAAAAGCCGCCGGATTTACTATTGACGGGAGCTTGAACCAAAACGGAAAGGGTACTAATATAATGAAGTTATTTACCTAAGCTAAAAACCATGCACCTCATCCCGACTGTTATTGAAAAATCAAATTTCGGAGAACGCGTGTATGATATTTATTCGCGGCTTTTAAAAGAGCGCATCATTTTTTTAGGCTCTCCGATTAGCGACGATGTGGCAAATACCATTATTGCCCAAATGCTTTTTCTGCAAAGCGAAGATCAGGAAAAAGATATCAAGCTGTATATCAATACCCCCGGTGGTTCTGTAAGCGCAGGGCTTGCAATTTACGACACCATGCAATATCTCAAGCCGGATGTTTCCACAATCTGCGTAGGCACTGCGGCTTCAATGGGAGCGCTTCTTGTTGCCGCCGGCGCAAAAGGGAAACGCATTGCCCTGCCAAACGCTGAAATCATGATTCATCAGGTCATGGGCGCCGCTGAAGGCCAAGCGTCTGACGTAAAAATTCATGCAGAGCATATATTAAAAACAAAAGACCGCTTAAACGAAATTCTCGTAAAACACACGGGAAAATCATTAAAGCAAGTAGAAGCAGACACGGATCGGGACTACTTCATGTCTCCGCAAGAAGCCCTCAAGTACGGCATTATTGATACGATTGTGGAGGGAAAGTAAGCTTGTCTCTGCGATTGACATCAGCGCGATCTCTTACTATAATCCATCAGCCGTTAAAATAACTTACTTAAAATTGGTATGGGAAAACTTGCAATTATACAAACTGGCGGAAAGCAGTATAAAGTTCAAGAAGGAAAGAAAATTCGCATTGAAAAGATTGAAGGCGTTTTGGGAAGCCCTGTTGCATTTCAAGAGGTGCTTTTGACGAGCGATGAAGACGGAAAAAACGTACATATTGGCACGCCACATGTTGAAGGCGCCGCAGTAAAGGGCACAATAACCAAGCAAGGCAGATTAAAAAAAATCACGGTTATAAAATTTAAGCGCAAAGTTCGCTACAGAAGAAAACGCGGGCACAGACAGCACTTTACCGAAATTGAAATCACCACACTATAAAATCCGCTCCACGCGGATTTTTTGTAGTTGCTTTTTAACATGCGTTTCACTATAGTGAATTCATGAAAAAATATTTTGGAAACTACGGGGGGCAATTCGTCCCGGAAACGCTTCTGCCTGCTCTTTCTGAACTTGAGCATGCGTATGAAGCGTTTCAAAAGAACACTGCCGCGCAAACAGAACTCGCCCTGCTTTCAAAAGATTACCTCGGGCGCAAAACGCCGCTGTACTTTGCGGGCAATTTTTCAAAACATTTTGGCTTTAAAATTTATTTAAAACGGGAAGATCTTCTCCATGGTGGGGCGCACAAAACCAATAACGGACTTGGTATGGGGTTACTTGCGCGCTTTATGGGCAAAAAGCGCATTATTGCGGAAACCGGAGCAGGCCAGCACGGAGCCGCCATTGCAATGATCGGCGCTTTTTTAGATATACCGGTTGAAGTATACATGGGCGTTGAAGACATTAAACGCCAGCATATAAATGTAATGCGCATGCAGATATGCGGCGCAAAAATAAACCCGGTTGAGGTGCGCCCGGGCATCGGTTCCTTAAAAGACGCCACGAATGCCGCATTACGGGATTGGGTTACCAATGTGCGCACGACATTTTATATTATCGGCTCGGTTGTTGGCCCTCATCCATACCCCACGATTGTTCGAGACTTTCAAGCGGTTATCGGCAGAGAAATTAAACAGCAAATTTTAGAAAAAGAAGGACGGCTCCCCTCTGCAATTCTTGCGTGTGTTGGAGGCGGAAGCAATGCAATCGGCGCGTTTCACGAATTTTTAGAAGATACAGACGTGCGCCTCATTGGCCTTGAACCCGGCGGAAAAGGCGTAGAAACAGGGGAGCATGGCGCCGCTCTTTCAGCAGGCAAAGACGGCATTTTACACGGCTCGCTCTCCAGAATTCTCTCTACAGAAGACGGACAGGCGATTGAAGCATACAGCGTTTCCGCCGGGCTTGATTATCCGGGAGTTGGCCCGGAGCACGCGCATCTTGCGCAAACTGGCAGAGTACGCTACTACCCAATCAACGACAAAGACGCCCTTGACGCATTTTATCTTTTATCGCAAAAAGAAGGCATTATCCCGGCACTTGAATCGGCTCACGCAATCGCCTATCTTGGCGAGTACGCCACAACAGCCACACCCTACGATGTTGTGGTGATCAACCTCTCCGGCAGGGGCGACAAAGATGTTGATCATGTATGGGCGCTGACGCATAAATGCTAAGGGGCATTTCATGGAACGCCCCTACAACCCAATCAAAAATATGGCTATACAAAGAATACAAGATGCTTTTCAAAATACTCCCATTTTCATTGCCGGCATGGTGCCGGGCTATCCTGATTTTCACACCAGTTTTGAAGCGTACAAAACGCTTATTGACGCCGGCGCAGATATGGTTGAGTTTTCAGCAAGCTTTTCGGACCCGATTGCAGACGGCCCAACGCTTCAAAAAGCCCACGCAGAGGTGATCAAAGCAGGGCTTACGCAAAAACAACTCCTCCAATTCTACTCCCGGCTCCGTGAGCATAACAGCCGCGTGCCGTTTTTTTTAATTGAATATGCCAACGTAATCTACCAAACAGGCATAGAAACCTACTATGAGCGCATCAAAAAAGCTGGGATTGACGCGCTCATGATTCCAGACTTAAGCATAGAAGATGCAGACAACTATATTTCACCGGCGCGTGAAAATGGCATCGCACAGGTGTTTGCCATAGCCCCAACAACTCCAAACGAACGGATTCTCAAAATCTCAAAAAAAGCGTCTGGATTTTTATACCTCGTTACCATCACCGGCATTACCGGCGTAAGGACAAACTTTGAGCAGGAGTCGCTTGATTTCATTACGAGAGTCAAACAGCATACAAACCTGCCCTGCATTGCAGGCTTTGGAATTAGCAAGCCCGAGCACGCAGAAGTATTTACAAAAGCAGGATCAAATGGCGTTGTGTCCTGTTCACAAATTGTGAATATCGTGACAGAGCAACACAATACCATGCCAACAATGCAAAAATTCCTCAAAGACTATGTCGTGTCAATGAAAAAGGCGGTTATCAAAAAGAGCGCACAGCACAGTTTACAATTACCCAATTTGTGCTAATATACATTTTGTTTCATATTTACTTTATTAAATTTTCGATGATAGGAAATTGGGCATTGTATGGATTATTATCTTGTGAAAACTATATGAGATCATGTTTCGTTCTTAACAACGCATCAAAAATCGCATAAAACGTCATGAACTCAAGGCAAAAATCATATTTATATATGCCAATTTTTATCAGGACGAAATAATCCCTAATGAACACATCAACACTCCTGCAGATTGCCGTCGCTGTGCTTGCGGGTATCGTAGGGGGATACTTCATCCGCAAAACTTTTCTTTCGGAAAAAGCTCGCCAGTCCGAAGAAAAGGCAAGTGATATCCTCAAAAAAACAAAAGAGAAAGAAAAAGAGCTTCTTCTGATTGCAAAAGAGAAGGCGCTTCACGTTATTGAAGAAGCAAAACAAGAAGAGAAAGAACGCTTCGCGCAAATCCAAAAACAGCAAAAACGGCTTGAGCAACGCGAAGAGACCTTTGATAAACAGCTCTTAGAGCTGGAGGCCTCAAAAAAAGCTATTGACGAGCAAAAACAAGCGCTCGCGGATCGGATAGAAGAAATCAAAAAAATTAAAGAAGATCAGCTCAAAAAGCTGGAAACAATATCTGCGCTGAACCAGGAAGAGGCAAAGACAATCCTCTTGAATAATATAGAAATCAAAATAAAAGAGGAGCTTATGGCGCGTCTCCGCAAGCTTCAAGCGTGGTCAAACGAGGAAATAGAAAAGGATGCGAAAAAACTCTTAAGCACCGCCATGCAACGCGTTGCGTCTGATCACTGCCAAGAAACCACCACCACGCTCGTCAAGCTGACTTCTGAAGAAATGAAGGGTCGCATCATCGGCAAAGAAGGCAGAAACATTAAAACCATTGAAACATTAACCGGATGCGAGATTATCATAGACGAAACGCCTGATGTTATTTTGGTGTCCGGCTTCAACCCGATTCGCCGCCATATTGCGCGGCGCACGCTTGAGCGCCTCATGGCAGATGGGCGTATTCAACCCGCGCGCATTGAAGAAACATTTGAACTTGCAAAAAAAGACATCGCGCTTGATATTAAACAGGCTGGCGAGGAAGCCGCCTATGAAGTCGGCGTGGTTGGGCTTAACCCAAAACTTATCCAAATCCTCGGGCGCCTCAAATACAGAACAAGTTACGGTCAAAATGTTCTGAAGCATTCAATAGAAGTTGCGCTCATCTCAAAGATGCTCGGACAAGAACTCAAGGTCAAAAATCTGCCTAACCTCGTGAAAGGCGGATTGCTTCATGATATCGGGAAAGCGCTTGACCACGAGGTTCAGGGATCTCACCCTGAACTTGGGTATCAGATCATGAAAAAATTTGATCTCCCAGAGGAAGTTGCGTACATGGCAATTGCCCACCACCAGGATGCGCCTGAAACGCTTGAGGGGGTTATCAACAAAGTTGCTGATGCCATTTCAGGGTCCCGCCCTGGATCTCGCAAAGATTCGTATGAAGATTACGTCAAGCGCTTGAGCGAACTTGAGGACGTTGCCCAAAACTTTCAGGGCGTTGCAAAAGTATTCGCCATTCAAGCAGGGAGGGAAGTGCGCATCTTTGTGGAGCCTGAAATCATTGATGATTGGGGCGCCGCAAAACTTGCGCAAGACATTGCCGCAAAAATAGAGCTTGAATTAAAGTATCCCGGAGAAATCAAGGTAAATGTTATCCGCGAAACGCGCGTTGTAGAATATGCGCGGTAAAGGAGGGGCGTCCCCGGTTGCGCTGGCGGAAAATTTTTCCTTGACTGCGCCACGACAGTGCTCTCTCGTTGCAAGAAAAATTCTCCGCCTGTACAGTTAAACTCTTATGAAAATTATCGCTATCGGCGACATCGTGAGCACAATGGGCAGGGTGGCAGTAACGAAACTGCTCCCTGAAATTAAGCGCGAACATGCTCCTGATTTTATTGTTGCCAACATTGAAAACCTTGCGCATTCAAAAGGAATCACTCAAAAAACCGTTGAGGAAATTCGCCTCACCGGGGTTGACCTGTGCACCTCTGGAAACCATATATGGGACAAGGAAGAAGGCATTGCAATTCTCGGCGAGCCAAATCCGTTTGTGCTCCGCCCTGCAACATACCCTCATACGGCGCCGGGGGTTGGGCATAAGCTCGTTCAGGTGAAGGGCAAAAATGTGCTTGTGATAAATCTCCAAGGACAAGTCGGCATGAAAGAACATGTGGAAAGCCCATTTAGAACCTTTGACGCCATTCTAAAAGAATACAACAACATCAAAATTGATGAGATTATCGTAGATCTTCATGCCCAGGTAACATCAGAAAAAGTTGCATTTGGATGGTATGCGAATGGAAGAGCAAGCCTCGTATGGGGAACGCATACGCATGTGCCGACTGCAGACGCGCGAATACTAGATAAAGGCACGGGGTATATTACCGATCTCGGCATGACCGGGCCAAGAGATGGGGTCTTGGGAGTCGGCAGAGATGAGATACTTGCCAAATTCTTGACGCAACTCCCGCAAAAACATACAATGATAAAGAAAGGAACGGCTATTTTAAGCGGAATATATGCAGAGCTTGAAAATGGAAAATGCGAGAAAATAGAACGTATTGAAAAAACAATCCACATTGAGTAACAGTATCTTTAATAAATAATCGCAAACGAGCCTCGGCAATATGTTTTACATGTGCCGGCTCATTGCAAAACGTATATGAATAAAGTTGACCTCGCCCAGCAGATTGCAGAGGCGCTTGGAGTGTCAAAAAGCCAGGCAGAGCAGATGGTTAATGTTCTGCTTGACACAATTATGTCCGCGGTCAAACGCGACGACAGCGTTGTTCTGACGGGTTTTGGAACCTTCTCAAAGGGCAAGCGTGCGGCAAGAACTGGCCGCAACCCTCAAACAGGCGCAAGCATTCAGATTGCGGCAATGAGCGTTCCAAAGTTCAAAGCAGGAAAAGCATTCAAAGATGCATTGCGATAAACCGTTTTCTTGCATCAAATAAAGAAAAGCCGTCCGCTTCGCGCGGACGGCTTTTTAACAACACGCAGTGCGCTCTCACGCGCGCTCGTTAAACTTCCCGCCTGATTTCTTTAAAAATTCTTTATACGCTTCTATGAGCTTCTTTGTTCCGTCTGGAATATCCGCAAACTCGTGATCATCAATTTTCCTAAGCGGCATAATGTTAGACGACGTGCTTGTCAAAAACGCCCCTTCGTATTCCGCAATTGCCCCGTAGGGGATTAGCTCTTCCAAAACGACATAGCCGCTTTTGCGCGCAACAGACAAAACAGTCTGGCGCGTAACGCCGTTTAAAACACAATCCAAAGGCGCGGTGACGATCGTGTTCCCTTTGAAAGCATAAAAATTTGTCCGCGTACCTTCAAGCGCATTGTTGTTCTTATCAATGAGAAGAGCATCATAACAGCCATCTCCCATTGCTTTTGCATAGGCAAGGTAACTGCCGAGCATGTTTAAAGTCTTTGCCTGCGGGAATAAGCGCTCATAATGAGCGGAAATAACCCTTGCTCCTTTTTTATATAATTTCCGATCCGGAAATTTTGGATTCAACAAAAATATAAAAAGCCGCGCGTCTGTTTGCTCTTTTCCACCCAAAAGAAGCATTTTGATATTCGCGGTATTGATCTCATTTTTTTGAATAAGCGCATACAGCGCGTTTTCAATAAACGAACTCTCAAAAAGATGTTTCAGCCCAATACACTCTGCAGACTGGCACAACCTTGCAATATGCTGTTTGGCAAAGTATAAAATCCCGTTTCTAATCTTTAAATTCTCATACACGCCAAAGCCATAGCTCAACTCCAAATCATCTATGGATACAACTGCCTGCGCTACGTCAAGCAGTTTGCCGTTTTTTGAAAAATAGTTGCCGATCATAGAAGTAACTTAAACCAAATGGAGCAAGAATTACTCAAAATTGCCAATAGTAAATTTATTTTCTCCTCTCCTTCATTTCTTGCATAACATCCTCCAAAGAAATATCTTTGTGGGCAAGCAGTACCAGCAGATGATACAGCACATCCGCGCTTTCTTCAATAAGCCGCACGCGCGATTCATTTTGTGCGGCGCGGATCACCTCGCCTGATTCTTCCTTAATCTTTGCTAATATTTTTTTCATTCCCGCGCGAAACAGCGAGGCGGTGTAAGAATTTTTTGGCAAATCTTTTTTTCTCGCAACAATCACGCTATAGAGCTCCTCTAAAAATTCAAGAGCTGATTGCTGATCTATGCCAAAACACGAATACGCGCCGTTGTGGCACGTTGGGCCTTTTGGCGTTGCCAAAATTAAAAGTGTGTCCCTGTCGCAATCTGTTGTGATTGAGCACACCTCAAGCGTATTTCCAGACGTTTCTCCTTTCTCCCACAACCGCTTTTTTGATCTGCTATAAAAGCAGACTTTTTTGTTTTTGATTGTCTGCGCAAGCGCTGATTCATTCATAAAGCCAAGCATCAGCACGGCTTTAGTATCGGCATCCTGAATGATTGCGGGAATAATGCCGCCCAATTTCTCAAAGTTGAATTGTTTACTGCTCAATTTTGTTATAGTTTTCATAAACGCATGGGAATGTTCTTGCTCAATAAAAAAATTTTAAGCTCCCTAATGCTTATTTCGCAAAAATGAAAGATACTCGCTCCAAGAGCGGCGTCAACCGGCGTATTTTGGAAAACGTCCAAAAAATCTTCCGCCTTGCCCGCGCCGCTTGAAGCAATCACCGGAATATGAACGCGCTTCGTAATTGCGCGCAACAATTCCAAATCAAAACCCTTTTTGGTTCCATCCCGATCTAAACTGTTCACCAAAAGTTCGCCTGCTCCGCATTGTTCCATGCACGCGCAAAATTCTATCGCGTTAATGCCCGTATCTTCGGATCCGCCCTTGATATACACTTTCCACCCCTGTTTTTGTTTTTTTGCGTCAACAGACACAACAATGCACTGCGAACCGAAATACTCTGCCGCCCTTTTCACCACGCGTGCATCGGTTACCGCAGAGGATCCGATAGAAACTTTATCCGCGCCGGAAGCAAGAAGTGTTTTTATATCTTCAAGCGTTGAAACTCCGCCGCCGACCGTAAAGGGTATGCTTATTTCTTTCGCTATTTTTGAAACCATCTCACAAAATATTTTACGGCCATCCAGCGTTGCCGCAATATCCAAAAACACAAGTTCATCGGCGCCGCTTTCGCTATACCGCTTGCCAAGATAAACAGGGTCTCCCGCAGGGCGCACATTCCGAAAATGCGCACCTTTTACCACGCGTCCGTTCTTGACATCAAGGCAGGGGATAATTCTTTTTGCAAGATTATTTTTGTATTCTGCTCTTTTTATGGCAGAGCACAGATTTACTTTTCCCTCATAGATTGCTTTTCCGATGATCACGCCACACGCGCCGCGTTTCTGAAACTCCTCTATATCCCACAGCGACGACACCCCGCCAGAGGCAATCGTCTCAAACCCGGCGGAAATAAATTGCTCTGCAAGCCCAAAATTTGGGCCTTTTAAAAGCCCGTCTTTTGATATATCGGTTACTATGACGGAAGTAACGCCTACTCTTTTAAGAACATCAATGCTATCCGAAACAGTTTTTGTAGTTTTTCTCAGCCAACCGCGAGTGGCGACTTTTCCGTCTTTACTATCTATAGAAACGGCTATTCTCGTGCTTCCGAAATTTTTAAGTAAACATTCAAGCAATTTCGGACTTTCAATGGCAACGGTGCTCAAAATAATTTTTTTGACGCCGTTTTCAAGATACGTGCTTGCATGGCCGTATGAGCGTATACCGCCGCCAACTTGAAGCGGAATAGCGACTGATTGCGCGACGGCAAGAATTATCTCCATGTTTACGGGAAATCCTAACCTTGCACCGTCCAAATCAACAACATGTAAACATTGCGCCCCTTGTTTTTCAAACTCTTTCGCAACTTCAACGGGGTTATTGCCGTAAATAGTTGCGGACGCAAAATCGCCCTGCGTTAAACGCACGCAGTTTCCTCCTAAAATATCAATTGCCGGCATCACGAACATAATCCACAAAAATTATTGAGTACACGCGCACCCTCATCACCGGATTTTTCAGGGTGAAACTGAACGCCGAAAAAATTGTCTTTTTGTATGATTGAGGAAAACTCAAACCCATAGCTTGTTTTTCCGACCACATACTTCTTCGGAGCGTCAACGTAATAAGAATGCGCAAAATAAAAATATGACCCATTCTGTATGCCAACAGCAAGCGGCGAATCTTTCAACAAAAAAACTTTATTCCAGCCAAGATGCGGGGTTTTGAGCGTTTGTGGAAATGCGCGGCACTCGCCCTGAAAAACGCGCAGGCATTTTGTTTCATCTTCTGCGGAATATGAGGCGAGAATCTGCATGCCCAGACAAATTCCCAAAAACGGCTTTGCAAGTTTTGGAATCAGCGCGTCAATGCCTGTCTTTTGGAGCTCTGCCAGTGCGGTTCCGGCTCTGCCTTGGCCGGGAAAAATAACGCCGCGAGCAGATACAATTTCCTTCGGATCGGACGTAACCACACACGCCTGCCCAAGCCGCTCCAGCGCATTTTTTACCGACGCGATATTTCCAGATTTATAATCTATAATGGCGATCATATAATAAGCGTGTTAGAATAATTTCATGATACAAATTCCACAAGCAATTATCTTTGACATGGACGGCGTGCTCATTGATTCTGAACATTGGTGGCCGATCATAGAACATACCTATTATTCAAAATTGTTCCGTGGATGGAAACAATCGCACCTACACAATTTGATGGGCAAGAGCGCCAAAGATATACACGCGTATTTATGCAATACCCTCGCATGTTCACTTGTGTATGATGAATACCTCGCCCTCTACCGCACAATGGCAGATGAAGTATATGCGCATGCGCGATTGATGCCCAATGTTTTGATGGTACTCAAAACGCTCAAACGCCATACTATTCCAACCGCGCTTGCCTCATCCGCAACGCGCGAAATTATCAGCACGGTTTTACATCGTTTTCCATTGCGCCCTTACTTTGCCGCAGCGGTAAGCGCTGAAGACGTAGCGATGCGCGGCAAACCCGCGCCGGACATTTATCTTTATACCGCACAGCGGCTCAATATTACTCCACAAGAATGCCTTGCCATAGAAGATTCTGCGCACGGCATCACAGCGGCAAAATCTGCTCGTATGCAGGTATTTGCTTATCAAACACCGTACAACAAAACGCAACGGCTGAACCATGCGGACAAAATTATTACGAACCTTATGGATATTTTTGCCTTTCTCAATCTCTCGCATCCTTCACGCCAACAATAACCCCTTTGCGCCATGTATTTGGGCGCATACTCACGCGCAATGCTTCTCCGAATGCGCGAAATGCTGACTCCCATAAGTGGTGCGAATCTTCTGCGGACCCAATCTGAAGATGCACACTGCACTTTCCGCCCTGCGCAAACCCATCAAAGAATTGCCGCACATCTTGCGTCTTCGCGTCTTCAACGAATTCTTTTCTCTTTGCTTGCGACTCCGCGATAGCAATATAACACCCGCTCCGTCCTTCAAAGCTGACAAAACATTGCGACAACGCTTCATCAATGCAGGCAACTCCAAAACCTGCTCCCTCCACGCCGCTCTCGCGGCGCTGTTCCATTAACTCGGCAATACCTGCCCCAAACACAAGCCCGACATCTTCCCACACAACATGTTCTGCGAATGTTTCTTGCAGTACGCACTCAAATCTCGCATCTATGTTGAGTGAGGCGCGGCGGCATATTGTTTGAAGCATGTGGTTGAGAAATTTAATACCCGTATTCCATGTGCACGGACGCGGTGTCGTTTTTTGTTCTTCCCATCCGCCTTCAATGGTTACTAAAATATCAGATTCGGCCGTTTTTCTCTGTATAACCACCTGCACAGGCGAACTGCTTTGTAGTATATATGATGATGTGGTTTTCATAATTTTGAATTTCAAATGTTCATAAAATAAAATATATGCGCTACTCAAAGCGTATCTGCACCGATCGCTTATGTGCAGAAAGCCCCTCAACATCAGAGAGCGTTTCAATAATCGGCATCAGCCTTTTTAATCCGTCTCGCGTTAATTCTTGATAACCGCTCGTTTTGAGAAACATGCGAACCCCCACAGGTGAAGCGAATTTTGGCGCTGTGCCGGTTGGCAGACAATGATTTGTGCCGCTTGCGTAATCGCCAACCGCAACCGG
>Ga0209211_10011068_pt1 | contig 11617 bp, 8 predicted proteins | sample RifGroA2_FD_183992 | JGI IMG/M metagenome (GOLD analysis project Ga0209211, IMG submission 183992) | Groundwater microbial communities from Rifle, Colorado, USA - Groundwater A2 (SPAdes) (version 2) | ecosystem: Environmental > Aquatic > Deep subsurface > Groundwater | place: Rifle, Colorado...
ACCAGCGAGTACAAGTAGTGGGCCGTTTGAATGCTGAATAGCCTCTTTCTGCTGGACATTAAGATCTTCTAATAAGACTTCTTTTGCCATCGTAATCTCCTTAAATTATAACATATTCAGTTCGTACGGAGTTGCTGTTTATGGCGTTATAAGCCCTGCTTATCATTTAGCATCTATTCAACGGTCACACTCTTAGCAAGGTTTCTTGGCTGATCTACGTCACACCCACGCAATACGGCAATATGATACGCAAGGAGTTGAAGGGGAATTGTCTGGAGTATCGGATTTAAATAAGTATTGCTCTCTTCGATGAAAAGGGTGTGTTTTGAATGCTTCTTTTCAATTTCATTGCCATTGCCGGTGATAGTTATTACGACGCCTCCCCGGCTCTTGACTTCCTCAATGTTTGACAGGATCTTTTCGTGGTTTCTACCGGAAGGGGCAAGCACAACCACAGGTAGTTCTTCATCAATCAAGGCTATAGGCCCGTGTTTCATCTCGCCTGCCGGATATCCTTCGGCATGTATATAAGAGATTTCCTTTAATTTCAGGGCACCTTCAAGCGCTATGGGATAGCTTATTCCCCTGCCGAGATAGAGAAAATCCTTTGCCTTGAAAAACTCTTTAGCAATGCGGTTTACTTCACTGTCAAGTTCAAGGGCATGCTCAACCTTTACCGGCAGATGAAGAATATCCTCGATTAACGAGGAAGCAGCACTGTCCGATAAAACGCCTCTTGCTTTGCCAAAGGCGATAGCCAGAAGGTTTAAAGCTACAATCTGGGTTGTAAATGCCTTTGTAGAGGCAACTCCGATTTCAGGACCGGAGTGTGTGTAGAAAACAAAATCAGCTTCCCTTGAAGCAGAACTTCCGATTACATTGCAGATGCTCATAACTGCGGAGCCGAGTTTTTTTGCCTCTCTCATGGCTGCAAGCGTGTCCGCGGTCTCGCCTGATTGACTTATTGTTATGACAAGAGACCTGTTTGTTAATATGGGATTTCTATATCTGAATTCTGATGCTATGTCGACTTCCACGGGTATTCTTGCCAGTTCTTCTATCACGTACTTGCCGACAAGCGCTGCGTGGTATGATGTGCCACACGCTACAATAAATATTTTATCAGTATTTTTTATTATTTCACTGTTGAGTCCGAATTCTTCTATAGCTATACTGCCATTTTCGGGAAAGACCCTGCCGCTTATTGTATCTGCTATAGCCCGTGGTTGTTCATAAATCTCCTTTAGCATGAAATGTCGGTATCCTCCTCTTTCAGCCATTGAGGGGCTCCATGAGATAGTGACGACATTTTTACTTAAAGTCTTTCCTTCAAGGTCTGTAATTATGACCCCATCGCTGTGCAATATTGCCATTTCATTGTCTTCAAGGAAGATGACCTCTTTTGAATGGTTTAAAAAGGCAGGGACATCTGACGCAAGGAAGTATTCGTTCTCTCCAAGTCCAATTACGAGGGGACTTTCTTTTCTAACAGCTATGATTTTATCCGGTTCCTTTTCATTAATTACAGCAAAGGCATATGCCCCTTTTATTTCTCTGACTGCAGTCCTTACAGCATCCTCAAGAGAATTTGACTCTGCATATTTTTTAATCAGATGGCACAATACTTCAGTATCTGTCTCTGATGTGAATTTAAAACCATCATTCTGCAGTTTGTGCTTGAGCTCGACATAATTTTCTATTATGCCGTTATGGACAATAACAATCCCGTCTGATCTGTGTGGATGAGCATTTTCGTCGGAAGGCTTGCCGTGTGTTGCCCATCTTGTATGACCGATTGCGAGCTTGCTTGAAATATTAAGGCCGCTGACGATATTTTCGAGTGTATTGATTTTTCCCTTGCAGCGTTTGACTTCTATTAGGTCTTCTGAAAAATATGCAATGCCTGCCGAGTCATAACCCCTGTACTCAAGTCTTTTAAGACCATCCATTACCAGGGGAATTGCATTTTTATTGCCTATATATCCAATTATTCCGCACATAAAATGACCTCCAATTTGAGAAAAAAGAACAGATAGTACAGAAAAAAAAGATTATTTCTTTTTGTGCTTTGCTTTTTGCTCATTCATTTTTTTTGTCGCCCAATTGTGTATATGTTTTTGCTCTGCCCTGCTGATTGCGAGGGAAAGAGGAGGCACATCCTTTGTAATAGTTGATCCGGCCCCAACATATGCTCCCCTTGAAACCCTGACAGGCGCTACAAGCTGCGTATCGCTGCCTATGAATGAGTTGTCCTCAATTATTGTCTTGTGTTTTGTCTTTCCGTCGTAGTTGCAGGTTATTGTACCTGCCCCGATATTTACATTTTCTCCAATCTCGGCGTCACCCAGATAGCTGAGATGTGAGGCCTTTGTGTTAGCGCCAATTATGGTTTTTTTAATTTCCACAAAATTCCCGATTTTTGAGGATGGACCTATTACAGAACCGGGCCTGATATGCGCGAATGGACCTATGACTGCCTTGTCTTTGATCGTGGAGTGTTCGATTACAGTGGAATCTTTAACTATTACATTATCGCCTATTACACTGGCTATCACCCTTGTGTTTGGATAGATGGAGCAGTTTTTCCCTATAGAGGTCTTGCCGTCTATATATACATTCGGATAAATGATTGTGTCCATACCAATTTTTGACTCAGGGTGGATGTATGCGGAAGCAGTATCAATAAAGGAGACCCCATTTTCCATCAGTCCTTCAATGATTCTGTTCCTAATATGATTGCCTGCATTGTGGAGTTCACGGCGGGTGTTTATGCCTGTCAGTTCTGCTTCGTTCCCGAGTATATGGGCCCCAACACGGTAACCTTTTCTGACTGCGATGTCCACCAGGTCTGTAAGATAATATTCTCCCTTTTTGCCATTAATTTTAATTTCTTTCAAAAGTTTTAACAGATGCGATTCAATGGCGTATATGCCTCCGTTAACTTCCCTGATCCTTTTTTGTTCGGGACCGGCATCTTTGTCCTCTATTATGGCTTCGACCCTGTTGTTTTTTCTTATAATCCTGCCGTAGGCGTGGGGCCCTTCGGCAATGAAGGAAATTAATGAAATGTCCTCACGTTTACTCTTGTGAAGTCTTAAGAGGTTTTTGAGGGTAGCTGTGCATACAAGCGGGGTGTCGCCGCATAATACCAGTATTGTGCCATTGAACCCCTTTAATTTAGCGGTAGCTGCTTTAAGCGCATCGCCGGTACCCAGTCGCTTTTTTTGAACTGCAAATGTGACGGGATAATCTATTAAGGCATTTTTCACCAAATCGCTGTCAGGACTTATGACTACTATATTGTTTTCTGGATTGAACTGCCGAATTGATTCAACAACATATTGGATCAGGGGCTTGTTGAAAATTGTATGGAGCACCTTAGGTGTGGAAGATTTCATTCTTGTTCCCGATCCTGCCGCGAGCAGTACGGTTGACAGTCTCATGCCCTATCTCCTTTGGATGCCTGGATCATTGAAGGGGCGGATATACCGCCGGATAGAATGATCTTTATGCCTTCTTCTATTGGAATATCAGTATGTATGATGCTTTTGTTGTCGAGAAGGACAATCTCTCCAAGATAAAGGTTATTTGTTGGAATGTATATAGCCTTCAGTGGGAGTTCCTGATCATGTGCCTGTATTGTGCATTCTTTTGTTAAAAAACCAAAGGCATATGCTCCTGGTCTTGGATATTCGACAATAACAAACTTCTTGAATGAACTGGTATTTTCCGGAGAAAAGGCGTCAACGAGTTGCTTTATGGAAGTGTATATGCTTTTGAATACAGGTATTTTCAGGAATATTTTTTCAATAAAACCTAAAATCTTTTTGCCGAATACGTTTGTTGAAATTATCCCAACGATAAAAACAGTAATAATCGCGGTAATAAAGCCCAAGCCAGCTGTATGTTTGCCGAGCAACATATCAAAAAATGGCCCCAGGATACCGTCTATGAATTTGAACAGTCCGACTATGACAAGGACTGTTATCACAGCCGGGATGGTAACTATCAGTCCTGCCAGGAATTTCCTTCTAAATGTAATATGTATGGATTCGCCCATTGTTTAATTTGTTGAAGCAGAAATCATCTGGTCAGACCTTTGCCATGGCGTCGTCAGGTATGTCGAAATTGGAGTACACGTTCTGGACATCTTCATTGTCTTCAAGCGCGTCTATAAGCCTTATAATTTGTTCGGCGGCATTTCCTTCCAGAGGGACGTAGCTCTTAGGCAGCATTGTTATTTCAGAAAGAGAGACCGGTATTTTCTGCTTTTCAATCGCTTCTTTTACTGTGTTGAGGTTCTCAGCAGAGGTGATGACCTCGTAATTGTCTTCCTTGGGGTCGTTTTTCATGTCATCCGCGCCGGCGTCGAGGACTATGGTCATTAGGGTGTCTTCGTCTGTCTTTGATTTTTCAACGAGAAGATAGCCTTTTTTCTCAAACATCCATGATACACAGCCCGCCTCGCCCAGATTACCGCCATTCTTTGATAATATAAACCTTATTTCTGAAACCGTCCTGTTTTTATTGTCTGAAAGTACATCTATTAAAATAGCAGCCCCGCCAGGACCATACCCTTCATAAACGCTTTCCTCGTAAGTGGTCCCTGGCAGTTCTCCTGTCCCTTTCATTATCGCCCTTTTAACGTTTTCAGAGGGCATGTTCACTTCCTTGGCCTTTTCTACGGCAGTCCTCAGCCTCGGATTGCCTTCTGGATCACCGCCGCCGATTCTGGCTGCAACTGAAATTTCCTTCACGATTTTTGTGAACGACTTGCCTTTTTTTGAATCGGTCAGGGCTTTTTTGTGTTTTATTTGAGACCATTTGGAATGTCCTGACATATCAGCCCTCCAAGTTGAATTGTATTGAATAGTGTAATTGCTATTGATTAGCAATAAAATAAATCGTATCGTCTATGATAATAAGATTACGTCAGTACTGTCAAGAAATTGAATGGCCCACGACTGCTCTGAAACCATGAATTATGAGCTATCAGCTAATGCATGCGTCTTTTAGCGCATCTTTGCAGGGGCATGTGCGGGCTGGTGGTATGTACACAAGGGCCTCTCTGATCAGCGATTTTATCTGTTCTATGGAGTTTTTCATATTCGCTACGACCTCTTTGGTTGTCAGTTTATTGCCCGAGATCCCCGCTGCATGATTTGTGACTACTGAAATGCCTGAAATGCATATCTCCATTTCCCTTGCAAGGGCAGCTTCCGGCATCGCTGTCATACCAACTACGTCAGCGCCTATCATAGAGAAGAACTTTATTTCCCTTGCCGTCTCCAGCCTCGGGCCGTTTACGCATATATAAGTGGCATTTGTTTTCAGTGGCAGTTTTATGTTTTGTGCTGCTCTTATGACGGCATTTGCCATTTCAGGGCAATAGGGATGTGTGAAATCAATATGAACAACCTTGTCAATATCATAAAACGTGGATGGCCTTGCACCGCAAGTCATATCAATTATCTGATCGAGCAGGACGATAGAACCCGGGGGCGTATTGCTGTTTATACCGCCTACAGCGCTTATTGATATAATCCTTTCAACTTCCAGAGATTTCAGACCCCAGATATTTGCCCTGTAATTTACCTTGTGGGGTGGTATCCTGTGAGGGACACCGTGACGAGGCAGGAAAACTACTTCCATATCGCCGAATGTGCCGATTTTGAATGTTGAGGAAGGTTCTCCAAATGGGGTGGAAAGCGAAACCTCTTTTGTTGTCACGAACCCGTCTATTTCATAAAGCCCGCTTCCACCTATTATTCCTATCGGCATGGATTATTTTATGTTATTGGGGATTTTCAATTCAAGTCGTGTAATCTCAGATCAAAAATGAAAAAGGGTAGATGTTATGTTATCATTGAAAGTATTTTGTATATTCCATGAACGGCTACAGTTAAGGCAATATCTATGGAGGTCCAATGATAGATGATGAAATCCTGCAGAGGGTCTTAAAGAAGACCCTGTCAAATGGCGGGGAATACGCGGACATATTCATGGAACAGAGGAGCACTAATGCTGTTCAACTGGAGGACAACAGGGTGGAGAAGGTGCTTTCAGGCTCCAGGGCGGGTGTTGGCATCAGGCTTATAAGCAACGGCAGGACTGCGTATGCCTATAGCAATGATTTTTCCGAGGGTGTACTTATGGGGCTTGCATCTGAAGTCAGTAAGGCGGCTTCGGCAAAGGGCCGGGACTTTAACATTGATATGAAGAAGAGATATCCGGAGATATCTTTTTTAATTAAAATGCCCCCTGAGGCTGTACCCATGTCATCTAAAATCAAACTTGTAACAGCTGGAAACGAGGCTGCTTGGAAATTTGATGGCAGGATTAAGCAGGTCAATGTTATTTACCGTGATTCTGTCCAGAACGTGAAGATATTTACCTCTGATGGTTATATATCAGAGGAGAAGAAGGTTTACACAATGGGGGTGGTACAGGTAATAGTGGCAGACGGAGCGGTCATTCAGACTGGTTATGAAACAGCAGGAGGGCTGGTAGGGTTTGAACTGTTTGAAGACAGCCCCATGGATTCTGTTGCACAGTCGGCTGCCAAAAGAGCTGTAATGATGTTGCATGCCAAAAGGGCGCCAGGAGGCAGGATGCCCGTTGTTATTTCTTCGGAGGCGGGAGGGACTATGATCCACGAGGCGATTGGTCACGGTCTTGAGGCCGATCTCGCACAGCAGGGGTTATCTGTGTATTCAGGTAAAATTGGGCAGTATGTAGCCTCTCCTGTTATTACGGTTGTTGATGACTCTACACTTCAGAATAAAAGAGGTTCTTTTTGTTTTGATGATGAAGGGACACCTTCTAAAAGGAACATTCTTGTCAAAGACGGCATCCTTGTGGGGTATATGTATGATAAATACACTGCTATGAAAGACGGTACTTTATCAACAGGTAACGGCAGAAGGGAGTCTTACGAATACAAACCGATCCCGCGTATGACTAATACATTCATAGCCCCTGCTGGTACGTCTCCATCCGAAGTTGTCAAGTCAGTTCAAAAAGGCCTCCTGGTAAAAAAAATGGGCGGAGGTCAGGTGAATACTGTAACAGGCGATTTTGTGTTTGAGGTCCAGGAAGGGTATATCATTGAAAAGGGTGATATAGGTGAACCTGTACGCGGCGCAACGCTTGTCGGGAACGGTCCTGAGATTTTAAAATCCATTGATATGGTTGCTTCAGACATTGGCTTTTCAATCGGGACCTGCGGAAAGGATTCTCAGGGGGTGCCGGTCTCTGATGCCATGCCTACCATTAGAATCCCGGAGATAGTCGTAGGTGGAGAGGTTGGTTAACATGTTAATTGTAATTATAAGATAACTTAGTGTGGCAATTACCACACAGCATTGAAATTAATCAACACCTTTTTAGTTTCATCGCACTGGTTTATAACGATATTTTAATGGCATGTTATTTGCTCTCTTCTTATCCTGATGAGATTACAAAGGACAATAAAAAATGAAGTCACCTTCCGGGGGATCGGGTTACATACCGGAAAATATGCTACCGTAAGGCTTAAACCTGCCTCAAGGGATACCGGTATAGTTTTCTACCGGTCAGATAAGGGTGCTTTAATAAGGGCAACGCTATCTTCTATCGTTGACACGGCTTTTGCAACGACTATCGGATTTGACGGAATTAAAGTAAAGACAGTCGAACATCTCCTTGCTGCAGCCGCAGGTCTTGGTATTGATAATCTCCTTATAGATATTGACGGCCCCGAGGTCCCAATACTTGATGGAAGTTCTACAGATCTTGTGGGGATTATGCTTGAAGCCGGCATAGCAAAACAGGGAAAGAAAAGGCCGTATATAAAGATAACAAGGCCTGTTGTGTATGAAGACGCCCATTCAAGGATAGTAGCGCTCCCTTACGACGACATGCGCATATCATACTCAATAAATTTCAACCATCACATCCTGAGCCACCAGGAATTGACTGTAGACCTGAATGAGAAAAATTTTATCAGGGACATAGCGCCCGCGAGGACTTTTGGTTTTCTCCGGGACGTTGAAATGTTGAGGGCAAATGGCCTGGCAAAGGGCGGTTCTCTGGATAATGCCGTGGTGGTGGGTGATGAAGGCGTATTAAATGCGAGTGGCCTCAGGTTTTCAGACGAGTTTGTAAGGCATAAGATACTCGATGCAATAGGAGATATGTCTTTAATAGGATACCCGATACAGGGCCATATTATGCTTGAAAAGTCAGGTCATACCTCAAATATGCTGTTTCTGAAAAAACTGTTAAATTCCGTTGATAGTTTCAGCATCCTTTCGGAAGTTGACCATTTAAGCAGCCAGGTTTTAAACTACAGCTAAAAAAAAAGGGGAATACCCAAACTTTAGAACCGGACCGTAAGCTTTTTGCCAAACTTACATTAATTTGGGTATTCCCTTAAATTCTACTACCGTACATTGCTCTAACTATTTCTTCTTCGCAGTTTTCTTTGCAGTTGCCTTTGTAGCTGCCTTCTTTGCAGGGGCCTTTTTTGCTGTTGCCATTCGTATTCACCTCCTTTTAGTCCCGAAAATCGTTTACTGACAAATTCGGGCTCCGTTCATATTTAAGCCCTTCCCATCAGAGTAATCCTTTTCTCTGAGAGAATTCGCTTCAAATTAAAATCCTTTTTCTTTTTCAGTTTGTATTCGGACTCCTCAACCACACTGCAATTAATTTTCTTGCCGAATTTCTTTTCGATGTCCTGCAAGCCTATTAATAAGGTAGGAGTGGATGGCCCGATTACAACCAGATCAACTATCGAAGGGTCTTCTCCCTCGGCATAAGGGCCGTAAAGAAAAGCTATCTTTACACCATTTGCCCTCAAGAGGCTTTTTAGTGCGCCGGGGAGACCCAGTGATTTTGCGATGAGGTCTTTTAATTCGCTGAACAGGGGTGAATTTTTATTGGCCTGGAAATATTTGAGGTTTGCGACCTTTTCGCTGAAGACTATGCCCATTTCTTCAAGCTTGTCGAGTTCTCTTTTTACTCCGGAGGGGTTTTTCCTGAGAAGTTTTGCGGCTTCTCTCACATAAAATCTTTCTTCAGGGCTGTTTAACAGCAGGGCAAGAACATCGGCCCTTATGGTTGATGAAAATAAACTCCTTAACATTTTTCCATACCGTTTTTCATACCTTAAGAAAAATTATAAAGGATAAAAAAACATTTGTCAACAAAAAAATTCATTTATGAAACGAAAGTTGTTTTTTATAGAACATTCACTATTATAGAACGATCGTTCTATTTAATAAGACTATCGTGGTCCAGGCATGAAAGGTGTAAGTAAGGTCTTGTTCCCGGTTGTTTCTATCTGCGGTAAATTGTATCCTTGAAGACCTTAACGGCCCGCCCAATAAGGCATTCCACGTCTCTTACAAGGTGGAATAGTGGAAGCTAAGAAATTCCAGTTTATACATGTTCCGTACAGAATAATCCGAAGGCAGGGATTGAGGAATGTGCGTTAGCTGCAACAGATAGATTGAAAAGTCTTCAGGGTTGACTGGTAGGTTGCTAAGGGGAAAAGTTTTATTTCTTGAACTCTCTGCCCTTCCAGATCAAATAAATTGCCGGATAGATTATGAGTTCGAGGATTGTAGATGTGATAACTCCGCCTACCATCGGGGCAGCTATCCTCTTCATAACATCGGAACCGGCCCCATGGCTGAACATTATGGGTATAAGACCGGCGAGGATAACGCTGACGGTCATTATTTTCGGCCTTATCCTTTTAACGGCGCCGTGCATAATGGAATCCTTGAGATCATCAATGTTGTTCAGCCTGCCTTCTTTTTTCCATTGCTCATATGCCAGTTCGAGATACAGCAGCATAACTACGCCTGTCTCAGCGTCAAGCCCTGCGAGCGCAATTATTCCAACCCATACCGCTATGCTCATATTGTAATTGAGAATATAAAGGAGCCAGAATGAACCGACAAGAGAGAAGGGGACGGCCAGAAGGACAATCATCGTCTTAGTGACGGATTTTGTGTTGAGGTAAATAAGCACGAAGATAATAAGAGCGGTGAGGGGGATAACAAGTTTAAGGCGTTCCTGAGTTTTAACAAGGTATTCGTATTCACCGCTCCATTCGAGGCGATAGCCGTCCGGGATTTTAAGTGTCGCCACCTTCTTTTTTGCGTCTTCCACGTAACTGCCTACGTCCCTGCCCGCAAAGTCTACGAAGACATAAGATGAAAGAAGCCCTTCCTCGCTTTTTATCATGGTAGGACCTGGCACAATTTTGATGTCTGCGAGTTCTTCAAGCGGTATTTGTGGAACTGACATGCGGGTGGCCCTGTCTCTCTGCTGATTGCCGGACATCGCCTGGCCCTGACCTTCCGACCTGGCTTCTTGGCCTGACATCACAGGCACGAGGACCCTTTTGAGTTTCTCCATGTCATCCCGGAGATCACGAGCATATCTTACATTTACCGGGTAACGCTCACGACCCTCAACGGTAGTCGTAACATTCATTCCGCCGACTGCCGCTTCGATAACTTCCTGCACATCGTCAACAGTCAATCCGTATCTCGCTGTCTGTTCGCGCCTGACGCTTATATCGAGGAAGTAGCCGGTTGTTACCCGCTCAGCATAAATACTCCTTGTTCCAGGCACGTCTCTGAGATGGTGTTCTATGGCAAGACCTATCTTTTCTATCTCTTCAATCTTCGGCCCGAGCACCTTTATACCCACCGGTGTCCTTATGCCGGTAGCGAGCATATCTATACGGGCCTTTATAGGCATAGTGAACGAGTTTGCGACACCGGGTATGGTCAGTGCCTCATTCAACTCGTCCTTGAGTTTTTCAACAGTCATGCCCGGCCTCCATTCAGATTCCGGCTTTAGATTGATAATCGTCTCGAACATCTCCATCGGCGCCGGGTCAGTCGCTGTTTCAGCCCTGCCTGCCTTACCGAAGACCTGCGAAACCTCCGGAATTTTTTTGATTATCTTGTCCTGCATCTGCAGGAGCTTCGTTGCCTCGGAAACGGAAGCCCCTGGCGCAGTAACAGGCATATAGAAAAGCGTGCCTTCATAAAGGGGCGGCATAAACTCGGTGCCGAGTTTCATATATGGATAGGCTGTGCCGGCGAGGACAATAAGCGCCAGAACAATGACTGTCCTTTTGAATCGTAGCGCAATTTTCGCAAACGGCTCATATATTTTGTGCAGAATAATGCTTATAGGATGTTTTTCCTCTGGGAAAACAGTAAAAAGATATTTCACTAAAGGCAGTCTGCTGAGCAAAGGCGTTTTGGGGTGGATGAAAAGCGTCATAAGCACCGGCGTAAGGGTTACGGCAAGAAACGAGGAGAACAGCATCGCAAACGTCTTGGTATACGCAAGCGGCTTAAACAGTCTGCCCGCCTGCGCCTGAAGCGTAAAGACGGGAAGAAACCCCACAGTTATTACAAGCAGGGAAAAGAAGAGTGATGGGCCGACTTCCCTGGCTGCCTCGATAATGACATCAGAACGGTTTTTGTCCCCGGGAGACGCCTCCCATTCCTCCAGTTTCTTATGAGCGTTCTCGACCATTATAATCGAGGCGTCCACCATTGCTCCGATGGCTATCGCTATGCCGCTCAAGCTCATTATATTAGCC
>Ga0209211_10011069_pt1 | contig 11616 bp, 11 predicted proteins | sample RifGroA2_FD_183992 | JGI IMG/M metagenome (GOLD analysis project Ga0209211, IMG submission 183992) | Groundwater microbial communities from Rifle, Colorado, USA - Groundwater A2 (SPAdes) (version 2) | ecosystem: Environmental > Aquatic > Deep subsurface > Groundwater | place: Rifle, Colorado...
CGCCGCCTTTGATGCGCCCGGTCCTACCGAGCGAAAGAAAAAATTTGAAGAATATAAAGCAAAGCGGCAGAAGGCGCCAGACGAATTGTATGGCCAGATTCCAAAAATACAGGAAGCGCTGGAGACATTAGGTGTTCCTTACTACGCGAAAGAAGGGTTTGAAGCAGACGATATTATCGGCACCATTGCAAACACTATTCCCAAAAGACAAGCGTATCCGCAAGTAGAGGTCCTCATGATTAGCTCAGATATGGACCTTGTGCAACTCATCAACGAAAGGACGCGGCTGTATTATGCCAAGGGCTCGCAACAAGCTGCGCTCTATGACAGGGCTGCAGTGAGAAAAAAGTTCGGGGGCTTGGGGCCCGAGCGGATCACCGATTACAAGGCATTACGCGGTGATCCTTCAGATAACATACCGGGGGTAACCGGCATTGGAGAAAAAACCGCGATTGAACTGTTGAACGAATTTGGCTCTTTGGACAATTTGTATAAGCTGCTCGCGGCGGGGGAGTTAGGGGGGAGAGTGAAGCCGAGAACCGCGCAGTTGCTTTGCGATTACAAAGAGCAGGCATTTTTAAGCCGACAGTTGGCCACCATTGAGAAAAAGGTGCCTATTGAGATACGGCTGGATGACTTGAGATGGAATGAGGACGCCTCAAAGATACAAGAAATCCTTGAGCGGTTTGGGTTTCGCTCCCTGGTGCAGAGGCAGGAGACAATCTACGAAAAAATTGAGCAGCTGTATCGCGAGCGCGTGCTCCCAAGGCAAATCTATGAACTGGAGAAACGGTTGGTTCCTGTGGTGCGGAAGATGGAAGAAAGGGGAATTAAAATAGACAGAAAGTATTTTCAGGAACTTCAGCGAGAAATGGAGCAAGCGCTTGCTCGTCTGAGGGGGAATATTCATGCGACAGCCGGCAAGGAGTTTAACGTAAATTCAACCCAGCAACTGTCTGAAGTATTGTTCAAAGACCTTGCGCTTCCGGTGAAAGGACTGAAAAAAACTCCCAAGGGAGTGATTTCTACTGCTTCTCCTGAGCTGGAAAAGCTGGCGGGGGTTCACCCTATCATAGAAGATGTTTTGAGGCATCGGGAAATCCAAAAACTTCTCACAACATATGCGAGGCCCCTCCCACTGTTAGCAGACGAGAAAGACAGAGTGCATACCCATTTTGACCAGCTGGGGACTGCGACGGGGCGCATTTCCTCATCGGAGCCCAACCTGCAGAATATTCCCAATCAGGGAGAATGGGGAAAGCGCATTCGCCGAGGGTTTGTTGCAGAGAAAGGGTTTTCATTGGTTTCCTTTGATTACTCTCAAATGGAGTTGCGCATAGCGGCTCACCTGTCAGGGGATAGCACCATGCAGAAGTTTTTCCTTGAGGGGGCAGATATCCATACCATGACTGCTTCATCCGTGTTCGGGGTTCCAAGCAAAGACATAAGTCCAGAGATGCGATTTCGCGCCAAAGCGCTGAACTTCGGCGTGCTCTACGGCATGGGAGCGCATGGATTTGCCAGGTCTGCCGGTATTCCCTTGGAGGAAGCCCGCGATTTCATTGAGCAGTACTTCGCGCGCTTTCCCGGAGTATATGCCTTTATGGAGAAAACGAAAGAATTCGCCAGAACCCACGGATACGTAGAAACCATGTTTGGAAGGCGGAGATATCTCCCTGACGCAAACTCAAGCACGCCTCAGCTGCGCGCCGCGGCAGAACGCATGGCGCAGAATCATCCCATTCAGGGAAGTTTGGCAGACATCGTGAAGATGGCAATGGTGAAGATACAAGAGAACCTCGGTTTCTCAGAGGAGGATACCCGCATGCTTTTGCAAATCCACGACGAGTTGCTATTCGAAATAGCGGATGATAAAGTGGAGGAAAGGGGGCGCTCCATAAAAGAACTCATGGAGCACATAACACCCTTGGTGGTGCCCCTGCAGGTAGATGTAAGGAAGGGGAAAAACTGGGATGATGTGGAAAAAGTTCTCTTGCCGTCTTCTCTTGTCCCCAAAAGCGAGATAGGATAGAATAAAGAAATGAAAAAGGTTTTGGTGGTGGAGGACGAACAGCTCATTGCCGACTTGCTGCAGAAGAAATTAATAAAAGAAGGGTACTATGCGTTTGCGGCAGGAGACGGAGAAGCGGCTTTACAACAGATCAGGGAAGAGCGCCCCGACATTGTACTTTTAGATATTGTGCTCCCCCGGATGAATGGCTTTGAGGTATTGGCAGAGTTGAGGAAGGACGAGGAGTTGCGGAAGATCCCCGTTATTATAATTTCAAACTCGGGTCAGCCGGCGGAGATTGAAAAAGCAAGGGAGGCGGGGGTTCGCGATTGGCTGATAAAGACCGAGTTTGACCCGCAAGAAGTGTTAGAAAAAGTGCGGCGGCAGGTTGGGCCGCCCCAATAATATTTCCTCCTATGGAGAAAATTTTACTTATTGAAGACGATAAATTTCTGAGAGAGCTTATCATTCAGAAGCTCGGGAAAGAAGGATATGAGGTGGTTGAGGCGGCGGAAGGAGAGACGGGGCTCGCAAAAATGAAAGAGGAGAAGCCGAATCTCGTTTTGCTGGATCTTATTTTGCCTGGCATCGACGGCTTTGAAGTGTTGAGCCGCATCAAGAAGGATCCCAGCTTGGTGCAAATACCCGTTATTATTCTTTCCAATCTCGGCCAGAGAGACGATATGGAAAAGGGGATTGCCTTGGGCGCGCGGGATTACCTTATCAAGGCGCACTTCACCCCGGGAGAGATTGTGGAAAAAATTAGAGCTACCCTGCAGCCGCAAAAAGCGCAAAGTCAATGATTTTCTTTCTGCACGGTCCGGATACCTATCGGGCCCGGCAAAAACTCAAGGAGATTCGGGAGAAGTATCAAGCAACCTACCTGCACGCAGTCAACGTGCAGGATTTTGATTGCGCGGAAACAGAGATTCAGGAAGCGAAAAATGCGCTGAGCACCATTTCTATGTTTGAGCAGAAGAAATTGCTGATTTTTAAAAATGTGTTCGGCAATAAGGCATTTGAGGACTTTTTGTTTGCCCAGAGGGTTCAACTGGAGAGAAGCGACGAGATCGTCGTTGTGGTGTTTGGGGCAGGGACGGTGAAAGAGAAGGGAGTGCACCCCCTCTATCAATGGCTTAAAAAAAATGCTCGGCAGCAAGAATTTCTGCCCATCTCGCCTTCCAAGCTTAAGCTCTGGATCGTGCGGGAGTTTGCCTGCTACAATCTCAAAGCGACCCTTGTCGCTCAAGAGGCCTTGGCTCAGGCCGTGGGGAACGATCTTTGGCGGCTTTCCAATGAAGTAAAAAAAATCGCCGCGTGGAAAAGTGGTGCGCGAGCATCCATCTCCGATTCCGGCCGGGTGAAGGAGTCAGATGTGACCTTGTTCCTGAGCGTAGACGAGGAGGCAGATGTGTTCTCTACAGTTGAGGCCGTTGCCGCGAAAAACAAAAAGCGGGCGCTTTCATTTCTCTATCGCCATCTCCAGAAAGGCGACTCGCCTGCATATCTCTTGAGCATGCTGCACTATCAATTCAGAACCATTCTGCAGATTCAGGACATGAGAGAAAAGGGGTTCTCGCAAGGCGCAATACTGCAGAAAACGAAACTGCACCCTTACGTGCTTAAAAAAGGGTTGCAGCTTGCACAGACATTTTCGCTGCCAGAGTTGAAAGCTATATACGAGCGCCTGTTTACGGCTGAAAAAAATATAAAGACAGGCGCAAGAGAGCCAGAAGCAGTCCTTGACCTTCTCGTGGCTACGCTGTAGGGATTGCTGAGGTTTTGCCGGCAGCACTCTTCTGGATGAGTTTGGCAAAGCGAGCTTTTTTTCTCGCTGCAGTATTCGGCTCCAACACGCCTCCGCGGACCGCCTTGTCTAAGGCCCTGGAGAGTTGGGGGAAGAGCCGTTGTGCCTCCTCAAGGTTTTTTTTAGCAATAAAGCCCTCCGCCTGCTTTACCAAGTTGCGGTAGTCCCGTTTTCTTTTGAGGTTTCGCACCCTTCCTTTGGCGCTCTGCCTTAAAGCCTTTTTCGCCGATTTAGTAATTGGCATACGAAGGAAGTGTGAAACGGAAAGAGAAAAATGTAAAGAGCAGCGCTTTTTATGCTTCACTCGGCGCCCCCAGCTTTTTTATGAGGTCTCTAATTTGGGCGGCACGCTCAAAGTCGAGGTTCCGGGCAGCGTCCCTCATCTCTCTTTGGAGAAGCTCAATGTCTTTGATGGGACCGAATTCTGCGACAGTTGTCGCTTTTGCGTCGGCAAACCCCCATGGTCTGATATCCTTGCGCACGGGCTGGGGAATAATACGATACTTTTTATTGTATGTCTCCTGGATGCGCTTTCTTCGTTCAATCTCTTTGATGGCGTTTTTGAGCGAAAACGTAAGCGTGTCTGCGTATAGAATTGCCTTGCCTTCAGGGTGTCGAGCGGCTCTTCCCATGGTTTGGATAAGCGTGGTCTCATTTCTGAGGAAGCCCTCCTTGTCTGCATCAAGAATTGCCACGAGCGCGACCTCGGGCAGATCAAGGCCTTCCCGCAAAAGGTTAATCCCCACGATCGCGTCGTACGTCCCCCGGCGGAAATCTTCCAAAAGTTTTGGCCGTTCAAGCGTCTTTACCTCAGAATGGAGCCATTGAGCGGAGATGCCCCGCTGCGCCAGATACTCTGCGATGTCTTCTGCCAAGCGCTTGGTGAGCGTGAGCACAAGTACTCGCTGTTTTTTTGCTTTATGCTTCTCAATTTCTTTAATTACATCTTGAATTTGGTGTACGGTTGGGCGAATTTCAATGGAGGGTTCCAGCAATCCCGTCGGACGGATAAGCTGTTCTGCGATATGCGGTTTTGATTTTTGCATTTCGTAATCGCCGGGCGTCGCAGAAACGTACACTGCTTGGGGAATGCGCTCAAACGCTTCCTCAAACGTGAGCGGGCGATTGTCCACGGCCGAAGGCAGGCGGAAGCCGTATTCAATGAGGGCGAGTTTACGCGCCCGGTCCTGCACCGCCATGGCGCGCATTTGAGGAAGCGTAAGGTGACTTTCGTCAACGAACACCAAGAAATCTCCCTGAAAGTAATCCAACAGCGTAAAGGGAGGAGAGCCCGGCGCGCGAAATTCCAGGTGCCGGGAATAATTCTCAATTCCGTGGCAGTATCCGGATTCTTCTATGAGTTCCAAATCGTAGTTGGTGCGCTGTTCCAGGCGCTGCGCCTCCAAGAGCTTCTCCACTTTCCGCAATTCTTGCAAGCTCTCTTGAAGCTCGGCGCGTACATTCTCCATTGCGATGGCAAGTTTATCTTGCGGCGTCACCCAAAATTTCGCGGGGAAGAAACGATAGCTGTCCGCCGTATTCCAAGAGGGCTGGATGATGTTCTGAGAAACGGCGAGTTCCTCAACGCGGTCCCCGGTCATCTCTATGCGCACCAGTTCCGTTCCTGTTACGCTGAAAATTTCAATGCTGTCGCCGCGCACCCGAAAAGTGCCCGGCGCAAAATCCATATCATTCCTTTGGTATTGGAGCGACGCAAGATGGGCGAGCAAATTCCGCCGCTGAATTTTTTGACCCTTTGTGAGATCAAGGGCGATATCCTGGTAATCCTCGGGAGAGCCGATATTGTAGAGGCAGGAAACGGATGCTACGACAATGGTGTCTTTGCGCGAAAGAGCGTCTTGCACGGCTTCGTGGCGCATGCGGTCAATTGTCTCGTTTATTTTCGCGTCCTTTTCAATGTAGGTATCGGTCTGAGGGATGTAGGCCTCGGGCTGATAGTAGTCGTAATACGAAACAAAATAATGCACGGCGTTTTGCGGGAAGAATTCTCTAAATTCTTGGTAGAGCTGAGCAGCCAGGGTTTTGTTCGGGGAGATTACGAGGGTCGGTTTTTGCGTTCTCTCTATGACGCCGGCCATGGTGAAGGTTTTGCCAGATCCAGTTACGCCCAGAAGAACCTGGTGCCTTACTTTTGACCCTATGCCGGCCACGAGCTTTTCAATGGCTTTTGGCTGGTCGCCGGTCGGCTTGAATTTTGATACGAGGCGGAATTTCATTTACTATGAAAGTATGATCTCTCATATTAGAGGCAAGGTTTTATGCAAGGGCTCTGAGTATATCATACTTGAAACAAACGGAGTAGGGTACAAGGTATTTTTGCCAGAAGCGCTGCGGGCGCAATTTACGGAAGGGCAAGAGCAGGCAGAAATCTTCTGCGCGCTTCAGGTGCGAAAAGACGAAACATTGGAGCTGTACGGCCTACCCTCTTTTGAGGCGCTAAAGCTCTTTGAGGTATTTCGCGATGTTTCCGGTATAGGGCCCAAAGCAGCCATGGTTTTAGCTTCTTTGGGGAAACCGGAAGATATCAGAAAGGCAATTGCGTCCCGCAATACCGGGTTTTTCCGTGGCATTAAAGGAATTGGGGAAAAGAAAATCCAGAAAGTTATTGTGGAACTTACCGGAAAGCTCGGTGTCTTTGAGGAGCCGCGGTCTTCAGGAGATGAGGCCGTGGACTCGCTTGTTTCGCTCGGATTTTCCAGGGCGGAAGCGCGGAACGCTCTTTCCCGCGTTGCGCCGGAAATAACGGATCTGCAGGCAAAAATAAAAGAAGCACTCAAATTCCTCGGGCGCCGTTAATCCCTTTATTTCCGGGCAAAAAGCGGCTATAGTTGGAGGATGATGGCAACGGGAAAAAATCTTTTGCGGCGCGCGCTGCCCGCATTCCTTTTGAGCTGGTATCACTTTGTATGGGCGGTTTTGGGCGCGGTTCTCTGCGGGTTTCCCGCCCGGCGCATGACTGTGATTGGAGTAACGGGCACGGACGGCAAGAGCACCACCGTGGAAATGGTTACGCGCATTTTGAAAGAGGCAGGGCGCAAGGCGTGTTCTACCTCTTCTGTGTGGCTTCAAATCGGAGACACGAGAGAGAAAAACGCTCTTAAGATGGGGATGCCGGGTCGCATGTTCCTCCAGAGGTTTTTGCGCCAAGCTCTCAGAGAGGGGTGTACTCATACGGTCATTGAAGTGAGCTCTGAAGGAATTCTCCAGCATCGCCACCGTTTTTTGAATTTTCATACCGCCGTTATCACCAATCTTTCTCCAGAGCACATTGAGCGTCACGGTTCCTTTGAAAATTATCGCAAAAGCAAGCAGAAGTTGTTTTTAGTTGCCAAGAACACGCACGTTGTGAACGGAGACGACGAGAACGCAGAATATTTTCTCCGGCTCCCCGCAAACCGTACGTATGTGTACGGATTGCAAAAAGTGCCGAATTTGCCGGAAATTACAGCGTATCTTACCGCGATAGATATTCAAGAACATCGGAGCGGCACCAGCTTTCAAGTGCGAGGAACGCAATTCAATCTTCAGCTTATCGGGGGGTTCAACGCCTATAACGCGCTCGCCGCGATTTGTGTTGGTTTGACTCACGGGATTTCGCTTGAGACCTGCAAAGAAGCACTGGAGAAAATGCCGCGGATGCCAGGCCGTACCGAGCCCGTGATTACAAAACCCTTTTTGGCGATGATTGATTATGCCGTAACTCCCAAGGCCTTAGAGAACTTGTATCGGGGAATTCGACGCCTGTTTGAGCCAAAGAAGCTCATTTGCGTGTTCGGAGCTTGCGGCGGCGGCCGCGACAAATGGAAGCGCCCGGTGCTCGGCAGTATTGCCTCTTCCTATTGCGACGAAATTATCCTTACGAACGAAGATCCGTACGATGAAGACCCGGAAACAATTATCAAAAACATTGCAGAAGGCGCGCATCACCCCGTCCAAAAGACAATAGACCGGCGAGAAGCAATTCGTGCCGCGCTTTCCATGGCGGAAGAGGGGGATGCGGTCGTGGTGAGCGGAAAGGGGTCTGAAGATGTAATTGCTGTGGCCGGTGGCAAAAAAATTCCGTGGGACGAGCGGAAAGTGGTGGAGGAGGAATTCGCAAAACTTTCTGGCGGAAAAGGAAAGGCCACGCGCTAAAGGCGTGGCCGGCTTACATGAGACGGGAGCGGGGGTTAGAGGTGGGTTGCCTGCAGTGCCTCCCACTTTCTACTGACGGCCTTCTTAATCTCCTCCTGCGATGGGCAGGGGAAACCATAGGCCCTGCAGTATCCCTGTATAGCGTGGGCCGTGGATTGCATGAGGCCCTCGGGAGGAACCACGAGGTCTCCGGTTTCGCCAGAGAACTGTTGCCAGTTATCGAACGCCTGTCGCCAAGCGATTTCGCATAGGCGTTCCCCTGGATCTTTCCGGGGCCCAAACTGTATCTTTAACCAGAGGTCTCGGATTTTCACTGCTATCCTCCTTTGCCAAATACTTTACGGTATTTTCAGGGTAAAGTCAAGCCCCACGGCTGGACAATTTTCGGGCAAAATGATACCCTTAAAAAGTTATCAACCTTGTATTTTTATGAGTTTGCCAAAGAGCACAAGGAAATATATTCGCAGAGAAAAAGCTCGCATTCGACGGGAAGTTTCAGATAGCGCAGAGCAGAAAAAGCGCATAGAAGAGCTTCTGCAAAAATTCGTAAAAAAGGAAGAAAAACAGCCAGCAGGGCCGGAAACGAAAAAATCTGTCCCGTCGGCAAAGAAGAAACAAGAGCTCGTAACCCCCATCAAGGAATGATGAAAATAGAGGACATCTACGCATTATCCATACGAAAAGGGATTGAGGCGGATCCTCGAGGGGAGGAGCGCGTGCAAAAATCGCTTGAGCGAAAGCGCGAGAAGTTTGAAAAACTTGCAGGGCATGAAAAGGAGGAGTTTGATCAGGAGTCGCTTAAGAATCCTTACTCTGACACGCGCGTGCTTTACGTGGCAGAGGACAAGGAGATAAAAAAAGTGCTCGTGGGCATAGACATTGAGGCGGCAGAAATTCTGCTCGCAAAAGAACTCGGCGACATTGACTTGGTCGTGGCGCACCACCCTTCGGGCCGCGCCATTCAGGATTTGCACGAAGTTATGGATATGCAGGCAGACATTTTGTATTCCTACGGCGTGCCTATCAATGTGGCAGAGGGTCTTATGAGGGAGCGCAAGTCCGAAGTGTTTCGTACGTGGAACCCTCGGAATAACTGGAGGGCGGTGGATGCCGCCCGCCTGCTCGGCGTGAACTTTCTGTGCATGCACACGGCAACAGACAATCAGGCGGCGAAGTTTCTGCGCGAAAAAATTGAGGCAGAAGGGCCGGAGCGGGTGGAGGACGTGATGAACGCACTCCGCGCCATTGAAGAATACAAAAAAGCAATTGAGATGGGGGCGGGGCCGGTGATTCTTTCCGGCAAGCCGGAAAACCGATGCGGCACTGTGTACGTGGGGATGACCGGGGGAACCGAGCCCCCGCCCAAGCTCTATGAGAAAATGGCGCAGGCGGGCATTGGCACCATTGTGGATATGCACATTGGAGAAGAGCACAAGAAAGAGGTGGAAGCCGCCAGCATGAACATTGTGGTAACCGGGCACATGTCCTCTGACTCTATTGGTATGAACCTTATTTTAGACGAGCTGGAAAAGCAGGGGATTGAAATTGTGCCCTGCTCCGGGCTCATCCGTGTCTCCCGCAACGCAACCCAGATGCTATAATGGGACTGTGATGTCTCCGTAGCTCAATTGGATAGAGCGTTGGCCTCCGGAGCCAAAGATTGCGCGTTCAAGTCGCGCCGGAGACACCCTAACCCTAGTAGGGGCCACCAACAAAAACCACGGCAATTCTCTGCCGCGGTTTTGTGATATACTCTAAGGCATGGGAGGGCTGTTCAACAATCCTTTTGCACTCGCATTGGCCACGCTCGTGGGCACCATAGTGGGAGCTGGCATCTTTGGATTGCCCTACGTTACGGCAAAAGCCGGCGTGGCGCTCGGAGTATTCTACCTTGTGCTGCTGGGAGTTGTGGTGATGCTGCTGCACTTAATGTTTGGGGAAATCGCCCTGCGCACGCAGGCAAAGTGCCGCCTCATCGGATATGCTTCCCTGTATCTTGGCGGCTGGGCAAAGAAATTGGTAACGCTCTCCACGGTGGTGGGAATAGTAGGCGCCTTGCTTGCTTACACGATTCTCGGCGGGGACTTTTTGCGTATTGCTCTCGGATCCTTTATCCCCATTCCCAATTTCGCCTTTGCGATTGTGTTCTGGCTCATCTTCTCGCTTTTTATCCTGCGCGGCATCCAGACAATCGCGAGAATGGAGCTGTTTTTCAACATCGCGCTCTTTTTGGTGGTGGGAGCTATCTTTGTCTTTGCATTTCCGTATATCCAAACAAAAAACCTTATTCTCTTAGATCCGCTTCTTCCATATGGCGTGGTGTTGTTTGCGTATTTGGGATTGTCTGCTATTCCGGAAACTGCAGAACTCTTTAAGCGTAGCTCAGAAAAGCAACATCTGGACAATCTTATCGTGTGGGCGTCTATCATTTCAGGTGCGCTCTTTTTGGTTTTTACGCTTGTTGTGGTTGGGGTTTCGGGCGCGGCAACTTCGCAAGATGCTTTAACGGGGCTTATTCCGTTTCTTGGAGAAAAGGTAGCGGTGCTCGGAGCCTTGTTCGGCTTGATTGTCATAGCTACCTCGTTTCTCGTGTTGGGCAATTATTTAAAAAATTCTTTGAGGTACGATTATCACATGCCCTACGGACTGGCTTGCGCGCTCACGATTTTCCCGCCCATCTTCCTTTTTCTGATTGGCTTGCGGGAATTTATTTTGGTAATCGGACTAGTGGGGGCGCTGGTGGCGGCTTTGGAGGGTTCGGTAATCGCACTTGTCTATCGAATAGCGAAAAAGAAGGGGGATCGTGAGCCAGAATACAGTTTGAGCATCCCGCGGCCCTTGCTCTTTACTATGGTAGCGTTGCTTCTGCTTGGAGCCGTTTTTGAATTTTTCTTCTGATAAAATCGTATGGAGAAGATGCGGGTTCATCTATTTGTCTATGGCCGCGTGCAGGGTGTGTTTTTCCGCGCGGGCGCCCAAAAGCGCGCCCGCAAGCTCGGTCTTACCGGCTGGGCCCACAATCTCATAGACGGCAGAGTTGAACTAGTCGCAGAGGGAGAGAAGGGGGCTGCGGAGCAATTTGTACAATGGTGCCGCGAAGGTACGCCGCTCGCAAAGGTGGATCGGGTGGATGTGCGGCAAGAGAAGTGCACGGGCGAGTTTGAGGATTTCTCCATCCACGAGTTTGGATTTTAGCGCGCACCCGGCGCGGGAATTTTGTTTCGCCGTATTTTGTAGTATAGTCAAATCAAAATGGCAGATGAAAAACTTCAGTTAGAGCGAAAGAAAAAAGAGCGTTACCTTGCCTTGCGCGAGAACCGAAAACATAAAGAGGCGGAGGAACTGTGGCATCGGCTCCGTCAAGGCACCTACATTGGAGATTTTGTGTACGGTGCAAACGACGGTATTGTTACAACCTTCGCCGTTGTTTCAGCGGCGGCGGGAGCGGCGCTTTCTCCCGGGGTCGTCATTATCTTGGGTTTTGCGAATTTGTTGGCAGATGGGTTCTCCATGGGGGCTTCAAACTTCCTTTCTTTGCGATCGGGGAAAGAGTTCGTGCGGATGCAGAGGGGGAAAGAAGAATGGGAAGTGGAGAATTTTCCTGAAATTGAGAAAGAAGAAATACGGGATATTCTGCGTACGT
>Ga0209211_10011070_pt1 | contig 11615 bp, 11 predicted proteins | sample RifGroA2_FD_183992 | JGI IMG/M metagenome (GOLD analysis project Ga0209211, IMG submission 183992) | Groundwater microbial communities from Rifle, Colorado, USA - Groundwater A2 (SPAdes) (version 2) | ecosystem: Environmental > Aquatic > Deep subsurface > Groundwater | place: Rifle, Colorado...
TACAAATCAAGCTTATTTTCAACAAAACACCCACTCATATTGAGCGGGTGTTTTGTGATTAAAATTATTTTGTTTATAAATAATTATCTAATGTTTGTATCTCGAACAACTGTCGCATCTATATATTCGGCTTGAGCAACCATGCTATATGATTCTTTTTGTATGCGCGAATGACGGGTGCTGACCCCGCGACCTCCGCCGTGACAGGGCGGCGCTCTGCCGTTGAGCTACATCCGCATTTTTATGTACCTTTCAAACACATCTTTTTTTTCTCTAAAAACAAGGGGCACTTACTATTATACATAAAATCTTATGATTTCAAAGTTTTTTACTTTTTGTGTCGATGCGTGGAATCGGACCACGGTCTAAGGCTTATGAGTCCTTCGTTCTACCATTGAACTACACCGACAAAAAGCAAACTGCTCATTTACCTAAATGACCTACTGGGTTGGCTTTTTGATAGCTTGGGCCACCGAGTAAAGCATTAAAGCGATGTGAGGCAATAGCCGAACCGCTCTTTCTACAATCTACCAAATTACAATAGCATATTCCAAGATTTTTTCAAATATATTTGCAAAAAATGCTATTTTGTAATACAGTGTCATATATACACCGCGGGGTAGAGAAGTGGTATCTCACGAGGCTCATAACCTTGAGACGACCGTTCGATTCGGTCCCCCGCAACAAAAAAACACAACTCTCTCAATCCCCCTTGTCAGGGGGAAAAGAATTTATCTCCCTTGATAAGGGGAGGCAGGAGGGGTTAAGAAGATATATAGGTCTCTATATATACCCAAACTCTCTAAATATCTGCTCATATAGGGCTATGACTCTCTTTGCTTCCCGCTGGGACAGTTCATAGGCACTCCCCTCGTGAGCTATTCTGTTTCTCACTGTATGCACCTCCCATGCTGCAGATAAGTTTCGAAAGTCGTCTCGGTCAACAACTTTGAGTTTCTCGCCGAGTGTCTCCCCTTTAAATCCAAGCTGTTCCATCAGATTAAAAAGCATCTCGTCTGCATCTATGATAGCGAGCCTCCAATCAGAAGAAGTTTCAGAAAAAAGATGTTTTAATATATTTTCCCATTTTTCATTTTTTATTCTTCCACTTTCTACACCTTGAGCTTTTTCTTCGTGTTCTTTCTTTTTATGGGCAAATTCTGCTATCTCGTGGGCTAAATGTTCGTGTTCTTTTTTTCTGATTTCAAATAATCTGATTATACAATAAGCAATGACGGTGATTAAAAAAACTAAAATAAAATACAACAATGACTTTACTATCCCCCCCACCACTACAAAATGAAGTCCCGAGTCCACTGCACCAGATGTAGTAGCACTCGGGGTAGGATCGGCGTTGGAGAAATTCTTTAGAAAAAGATAAATCTTATTAAAAAAATATTCAACATTTAAAAAGTCAGGTTGAAAAAGCAGATTTTGATCTGAATAGACATTGTTATTGAGGTTTAATGGATCTGATGGATTCATATCACATTCTTAATTTTTATTAACTTTGCAAATTATCTCAAACTCTCAAACTTTTTTCCTATATCAAAAAGCATATCTTCTCGAAAGTGTGGCGCCATAAACTGAATAGACATAGGCAGTCCAGTTTCAGTATATCCAGAAGGCAAGGCTATAGCTGGTATGCCGGTCAAGTTTGCTGGAGCAGAAAATATGTCACACAGATACATAGAGACTGGGTCAGACATTTTCTCCCCTATCTTAAATGGTAGCACTGGCACAGTAGGAGTCAAAATAAAATCTACTTTTGTAAACGCATTTTCTATTTCTCGTTCAAGTGCATGGCGTACTTTCCAAGCTTTGTTGTAATACGCATCATAATATCCATGAGAAAGTACATATGTGCCGAGGATTATCCTCCTCCTCGCTTCCTCTCCAAATCCAGCAAGGCGAGTCTTTTTGAACATCTCCCAGATATTGTCCCCTTCCACGCGTGTACCATAACGCACACCATCGAACCGAGACAAATTTGTAGATACTTCCGCAGGCATGATGATGTAGTACGCAGCCAGAGAGTATTTCGAATAAGGAAGATCTATTTCTACTATCTCATAACCTGCGTTTTTGAATTTTTCAACTGAAGCTTTAAAATTTTCCATTATTACATCTTCTACACCGTCTTCAAACAAGTGCCAAGGTATGCCTATCTTTTTACCAGCAGAACCCATACTCTTGTTTTTCATTTCTTTTCGCAATTCGTCTTTTATAGAAGTACTGTCGTATTTATCATACCTAGACAAAGATTCAAAAACTATTTCTGCATCACGCACTGTTTTGCCAAATTGGGAGACTTGGTCGAGTGAGTTTCCCATGGCTATGATCCCATAGCGAGAAATTGCCCCATAAGTAGGTTTGAGCCCTACGAGTCCACAAAATGCCGCCGGTTCCCGTACAGATCCACATGTCTCTGTGCCGAGAGATACTAGGGTCATGTCTCCCGCAAGTGAAGCAGCTGCCCCACCAGAGGACCCTCCTGGAACTCTAGTAAGGTCTATGGGATTGCGAGTGATACCATACGCAGAAGTTTCCGTAGAAGAGCCCATAGCAAATTCATCCATATTTGTACGGCCGAGAAACACAGCACCTGCTTTCTTTAAATCTTTTATAACCGTAGAGTCATAACTCGCTGTATAATTTTTTAAGATATTTGAACCAGCAGAAGCAATATGCCCCTCAAATAAAATATTATCTTTGACAGAAAAAGGGATCCCTGTCAGTAATACTGCTTCCCCTCTGTCAAACATTTCCTGTGCTTCATCTGCTTGAGCCAACACATCATCAAAAATTTCTAAATACGCATTTAGTTCTGTATTTTTTTCTTTTATAATATCCAAATACGCCTGTGCTAATTCACGACAAGAGTATTCTTTGTTCGTGAGACTCTTGTGTGCTTTTTCTATTGTCAGATTTTTTAAATCAATCATCATAAAATTACAAAATCTTTTTTACCTTTACAAATCCATCTTTTGCATCCGGGAATTGCTCTACGATTAAATCTCGAGAAAAATCTGCGGGAATTATTTCGTCTTCTCGCCAGATATTCCGCTGCGGATACTCGATGTCAATATTTGGTACATCCACCTCTTCGATCTGCTTTACATACGCTAAAATACCCTCCATATCTTTGATAAGCTGTTCTGCCTCCCCTTCTTTTAGCTCAAGTTTTGCAAGCTCGGCGAGGTCTTGCACATCCTTTATATTCATAATTTTATTATACTACAAAAAACAAAACCCCCTAAATCCCCCTTGTCAGGGGGACTATGCATTTCTTCCTCCCCTGACAAGGGGAGGCTAGGAGGGGTTTATTTACCCATAAGCGCTTTTATTCTATCTTCTACTGGTGGATGAGTGGCGAAAAGACCAGAAATTCTCTTCCCCATTTTGTAACCTTTCGGATCTGCGAGGTATAAATGCGCGATAGCGTTTGATTGTTTTTTCATTGGCTGGCTATATTGTGAAATTTTCTTCAGTGCATTCGCTAGTCCATCCGGATAGCGAGTGAGGAGTGCCCCGGAAGCATCGGCAAGAAATTCACGCTTTCTAGAAATACCGAGCTGTAAAAGCATAGCAAATATCGGAGCTAAAATAGACAGGACAATACCTACTATCATGAGAATGCTTCCAGCTTTGCTGTCGTTGTCACTATCTCTGTGTCCGCCAAACCACAAACTCCTCATAAATACATCTGAGAGAATAGACACAAACCCTACAAGCACCACAGCCACAGTGGATATGAGCATGTCTCTGTTTCCGATATGAGAAAGTTCATGGGCTATCACCCCTTCGAGTTCGTTTTTCTCGAGAATAGCAAGCAGCCCTGTGGTAGCACATACTACTGCATGATTTTTGTCTCTTCCTGTTGCAAATGCATTTGGGGCAGAGTCATTTACCACATACACCCGAGGCATAGGTAGTCCTGCTGTGATAGATAAATTTTCTACGCTTGTATATAGATCAAAGTACTCTTCCCTCTTTGCTTCTTTTGCGCCAGCAAGACTCAGCACTATCTTGTCTGAGAACCAATAGGAAGTAATATTCATGACTATACTAAAAATCACAAAAATATATAAAATATTTGGGTTGCCATAGTAATAACTAAAGAACCACCCGAGCCCAATAACCACGATCAAAAACATGGTCATCAGTACCCAAGTCTTGGTAACATTCTTTGATTGTTCGTGGTAAAGAGTGGACATAAAATTATTAAGACTCTTTAGTATATCAATTGATAAATATCTTCTTATACCTTCGTATTCCAAAGTGATGATAGCTTTACCAGATTTATTTGGCATAAAATGAGCAATATAATTTATGTTATCGAGCCCAATAAAAGAAACTAAACTAGAATCGTTAATAGTGTATTTTAAATAATTAAAAGGTATTGCTCGAACTGAACCATCGTTATATTTTATACTAGGGGCGATATAATTAGAATCATTGCCAATCATACCAACAAAATCATTAAATATAGGATCGTCATAATCTACCTTAGTCCCACGATCACCAGTCCAAGTAATTTCAACTGGTTTTATATTACTAGGTGCAACGACTTCTAAATTTATTGTATTTTTCTCTGCGTCAGCTTCTGACATTTTTGAATTTATATCGATAGCCAATGCTTTTATTGGACCTAATTTCTTATCATCTATTTTACATTCAAATATATATTCACCTTCCGGCTTATTTTCAATATTCTCAATACAACCACCGAGCAGGATGAGGCCTTTTGTATTGTTGCCAGTTACTTTATAGCGAGCCGTAATATTAGAGCCAGAAATAACTTTCTCGCCATTCGCTGGAGACAGTAATACAATAGAAACGACTGTTTCAAGTTTTTCACTGTCAATTGGTATTTCAGTATCAATATCAAACTTTAATTCAGGTGTTTCGAGATTATTGATAGACAACCCTAGTAAACTTTTAATTTCTGGTTCATAAAACTTCCATCCCGCAAAGGCTGACCCTCCAACAAGTACTATGATAAGAGGGATAATAAAAATTAATTTTGATTTTTTTGCACCAATTGGAGTATTGTGTGAAATTGCACTAAATGCTTCTTCTAAATCAGAAGGACTCCACCCCCCTGTATTTATGAGAGAAGCTTTTATAGCATCTATTGTGTGCCCCTTGGCTAATTCACTTTTGATATAATTTACTAATTCAGTATTGATCATGTATATGTTTATATTAACATATTTAAACCATCTTTTTAATCTCTCTGGCTTCTACTAAGAATTTGACTCCTCTGAGTAAGAAAGAAAATCCAATCGTAAATAGAAAGGGGACTACAAGTACAATCCACACCCCTATCACTGCTGCTCCTCCGTATGAATTTGCTTTAGCTTGAGTAGAAGCATCTGCGATAAAAAAAGATGCAATTAAACTAGCTAAAAACATAAGACCAACTACTAAAAATATAATTCCATTATTCTTATATCTTGCATAATTCTCTTTATCCCTAACAAGTCTTCTTGGGTATAAGAGAAGTATGGTGATTATAAATACTGGTAGCCAAATTATAACAAATCCCATAAATTTATTTTAGTAAAGAAATATTTTCACTTACTATCGGAAAATAAGTCCCTTTATCTTTATACATTATTCTCAAAGCAAAAATCATCAAAGTAACCAGAACCAACAAAAGTATTGTATTTAATTTTGAACCATAAAACTTTGAACCCCAGTATTCTTTTCCCATATTATTATAATACACAAAAATAAACTTAACATCAATCAGAATCAGGCATATAGAATCAGGCACAGTTACCACAAAATGTCCATTTTAAAGTGCGATAGCATATTAAATTTGACATAATATTTTTAATTAAAGTATAATATAAACTATGAATGACCTTGAAAAAGAATTAAAACAAAAAGAACGCATTGGTAAAACTCAAAAAATAATTCTAAATATTATTGCCACAGCAGGTATTGTCAGTGTGGCAGTCCTTGCTCCAAATGCTCTGCAGGTTTTTGGAATGATTAGTAAAGAAATAGAAAGAAGAAAAAAATACGAAATAAAGTCTTCTCTTTCTAAACTCGCCAATCGTGGTTTAGTAAAATTTAAAAAAAATAAAAATGGGAAGACTTTCACAAAATTAACACAAAAAGGAGAAAAAATTTTACGACTGGCAGAGATAAATAATTATCAAATAAAGAAACCTAAAAAATGGGACGGTAAATGGCGTGTTATAACTTTTGATATAAAAGAAGCAAGAAAATCAACTAGAAATAAAATTCGTCATACTCTAAAAACTATTGGTTTTTGCCAACTTCATAAAAGTGTTTGGATCTACCCATATGATTGCGAAGATTTTATTACGTTATTAAAAGCTGATTTTAAAATAGGTAGAGATTTATTGTATATGATAGTCTGGAAACTTGAATATGAAAAACCACTATTAAATTCTTTTAAGTTGAAAAGAGAATAAAAAATGTCTGATTTAATGTGCGATAGCATATTAAAATGGACATTTATTCTATGATTATAGGTATCAACACGCTCTTGTCATTCTCTGGAAGGCCTGATGCGTTGTCGTTGTGGATTTCTAGATATGCTTCGCCTTTTGATAGCCCCGTAAAATCAATATTTCCTTCGAAGGTCACTGGCTCTACTGTCATCCAGTCACTCGTTGCCGTTGCATTACTATTCTTCAATACATTTTTATTTGCATCTAAAATATTTATCAAAATATTTGCCTCAAAAAAGTATGCGCCTTTTATAGAGCCAACATAAGAAACAACTCCATGCACCTTTGTATTTGGTAGAATAGAAAAACTTATTAAGTCAGCAGTATTGCCTAGTATTTCTCTATTTTGATTGTAGTTATTGAGCGGACTAGGATTATAATTTTGTTCTACTATCGTAGTAGCTGGAGTTTTTTGAAGAAAATACACTACAACCCCTAAAAAAACCAAACACCCAAATATCACCAAGAATTTTCCAAATTTAGTCATACAATTGTTTAGCCCTAAGTCGGACTTAGGGCGACTTAACTTTTAAAACTTCACTTCCACTGGGTTCTGAGCGGCGTGGTCGTCTGGGATATCAAAGAATTCCATCTTAGAGAAACTAAACATGCCGGCAATGATGTTGCCCGGGAATTGCTCTACAGAAGTGTTTAAGTCTCGGACATTGCCATTGTAAAATCTGCGTGCAGCCTGGATCTTGTTTTCTGTATCTGAGAGTTCGCGTTGGAGCTCCAAGAAATTTGTATTCGCTTTGAGTTCTGGATATGCCTCTGCTATGCCGAAAAGTCCAGTGACAGCTTGACCTAGTATTGCCTCTGATTTAATATGCTCGCCGACAGTTTTTGCACTCATAGCAGCGGCACGCGCTTGGGTGACTTTTTCGAAAGCTGTGGACTCATGAGTGGCATAGCCCTTTACAGAATTTACTAAATTGGGAATCAAATCATAACGCCTCTTGAGCTGGACTTCTATGTCCGCCCAAGCTTCTTTTGTGCGATTTATAAGAGAAACAAATCTATTGTAAGCGACAACTACCCACAGAACTAAAACACCTAATATAATTAAAATGTATTTCATATGTTTTAAAAAATTAAATTGATAATATTCCCCTCTTGAGGGGTGGCTCGGTAATCCGAGACGGGGTGGATAAATACTTCCACCTCCCCCTAAAGGGTACTCCTCAAGAGGAGAATTAAATTCATTATACCACAAACTTTAGTTTATTTTTTATCTTGCCATTCTTGTACCAGTACGAGCAGTGGAGAAGCGAGGAATATAGATGAATATGTTCCAAAGAACATACCAGTCACGAGCATGAGCGCAAAATATTTAGTGGTCACAGGACCAAAGAAGAACAATGCGAGTAATACGAGGATAACAGTGAGTGATGTAGAGATAGAACGGACGAAAGACTGCTCTAGACTCTTGCCAACTATCTCACTAAAGTTTTCTTTGTTTGCTTTTATTTGTGTGCTCAAATTTTCGCGAACACGGTCAAATATAACTATAGTATCAGACACAGAAAGTCCGAGTATAGTAAGCACAGCCACCACAAATAGTGTGTCTATTTCTGCCCCAAAATAATGTGATAATACTGAGAATAGACCCACAGGGATGATGACATCGTGAAGAAGAGTAACTATAGCAATGAAACCATATCTCCAAGAACTCACCGGACGAGAGACCTTTCTAAAGGCATAAGCAATAAAGAATATTATAGCAAGTGACACGAGCACAATCGCAACCACAGCCTTTCTAGTGAGCTCACGCCCTACAGACGGACCAATAGAATTGAAATTTATTTCTTTTAAAGTGCTCTCCCCTCTTTTTGACAACACACCAAGGAGCATGGAATGCTCAGCATCAGAAAGATCACGAGATTTTACTATATAACCCAGCTCTCCAGTAGGCTGTAACAATACTCCCCCAAAATTTAGCTCTTCAAGTGATTTTGATAATTCTTCTTGAGAAGGACGGACAGTGTCATATGCTACTTCTGTGAGTGCTCCCCCTTTGAAATCAATGCCTATTTTTAATCCAAAAAATACAATAGAGAAAATAGACAATACTACCAATCCAATAGAGATACTGAGGAATATTTTTTTGTTTTTTATAATAAACATAATTTAGTTGAAAGTTATAAAGTTCATAAAGTTACAAGTTATTTTGATAATCCTGAGCTAAATAAAAATCTAGACACCTTACCTTCTCTGATAAATGAAAGCGTCCCCAAGAAAATCTTCGTCATCATAATAGCAGAAAACAAAGACACCAGCACTCCCATACCGAGTGTCAAGGCAAAGCCTTTGATCAAAGATGTACCAAACCAGAAGAGAATAACAGCGGTGATGATATTTGAAGTATTTGAATCTCTAATAGAGAACCATGCCCGAGAGAACCCAGCAGATACTGCGTCATTTATAGTTCGCCCCGAACGAAGCTCTTCTTTGATTCTCTCAAATATGAGCACATTTGCATCTACTGCTATACCCATGGATATAATAAATCCTGCAATACCCGCAGCAGTGAGGGTGACTGGTATGAGTTTAAATAGCGCAAGTATGATGACGATAAAAATACATAGAGAAATAACTGCCACGAGTCCAGGAAGTCTGTACCAGAGTATCAAGAAAAGTGCTACCAAGAGAAAACCAATAATGGCAGATTTTACTCCAGATGCTACTGCATTTTCTCCGAGAGATGCACCGATACTTTGTTTGGACACCAGGGTGATCGGCACAGGCAATGCTCCTGAGTTTAGACGGCCGACGAGTTGCTTTGCTTCTGTAGGATTGAAAGACCCAGAGATAACAGCTTGACCGTTTAGTATCTCTTCACGAACAACAGGTGTAGATATGGCTGCACCATCTAAATATATAGCCACCAGTTTGCCTACATTTGCTTTGGTAATTTCTGCAAAGAGTTTTGTGCCTGTCTCGTCAAACTGCAAGCTCATGCGTGGTTCACGAGTAGTTTGGTCAAATTCCAAAGTGGCTTTTGAGAGGTATCTACCTGTGAGCTCGGTAGAGACAAATTGGTCGGGCACACTTAGATTTACATTTCCGTCTTCATCTACTTTTACTTCTTGCGGAGCAGTATTTGATGCTTCAATTTTAAATTCTAGAAGTGGTGTCTGACCGATCATGGCTGTGGCTTTTTCTACATCTGTGATACCTGGTAGGTCAACGATTAACTTTTCTTCACCACCTGAGATAATACTTGCTTCTTGGATTTGCACTACCGGCTCAGATACGCCAAACAGATTTACTCTGCGCTCTATCACATCTCGGAGGGCTTCCATAGAGTCAGATACTTCCCCTGTTGGTACAGCTGAAACATCGGCTTTGTATATCAAGTGACTTCCCCCAGAGAGGTCGAGCCCTAGGCGAAAAGGGTGATTTTTGAAGAAAGCTTTTTCATTTTCAAAATTTGCATTGAGCTTGGGCTCTGATTTAAAGACAAAAAAGACCACGCCGGTGCCCAAAACTAAAATTATTACTGATAGTATTATTTTCTTAATCATAAATATAAAGCTATTCTAGCTTATTCTGTTTAAAATGCAAGCGTTAGTACCTATTTACACCAACCTTATAAAATCTTCTTCGTTTAGAATCTTTATACCCAACTTTACAGCTGAATTAAATTTAGATCCTGGGTCATCCCCTGCTACTAGATATGAAGTATTTTTTGACACCGAACCAACTACTCTACCACCTAGACTGAGTATCTTTTCTTTTGCTTTTTCACGAGACATAGTAGCTAAAGTGCCAGTGAGCACAAAGTTCATATTTATAAACTTCCCTTTTTTTTGAACTTCTGCATTTTTTACAATTACTCCATTATTCTTTAATTTTTCTATAAAAAAGATATTATTTTTGTCACTAAAGAAATCTTGCAAACTTTTCAATACTGTGGGACCGATGTTTTCTATGCTGTCCACCTCTGCCAGCCATAAGTCCGACTTAGGGCTCTTATTATATCTCTTGTCAAGTAATTTATCTAAAGAGCCAAAATGTGTAGCCAAATCTCGTGCTGTCTCCTCCCCTACATGCAGTACCCCGAGTGCCCAGAGAAACCGTGCCAGAGAAACATGTTTTTTGTCTGATATTTCTTTTATTATATTCTCGGCCGACTTTTCTCCAAAGCGTTCAAGTGGGGCGATGTCTTCTTTTGTAAGAGTAAATATATCTGCTGCATCTGTTATCAGCCCTTCGTCTTTGAAACGACGCAAGATCTTTGGCCCTAATTCATAGATTTCAAAAACTTTTACAAAATGTTCTAGATACCTCTCGTTCTTTGCAGGGCATTTTTTGTTTATACAGAAAGATGCGACAGAAGAACTCAAACCCCCTAAATCCCCCTTATCAGGGGGACTTCCGAATTTTTCCTCCCCTGACAAGGGGAGGTCAGGAGGGGTTTTTGGAGGGTTTTTTATCTTCTTTTCAATTTTTCCCCCACATGTCGGACATGTGGGTGGCATTTTGAATTTCTTTTCTTTGCCTGTGCGCATTTTTACCAAAACTTCCACCACTTTGGGTATCACATCCCCTGCTTTTTCTATCACCACGGTGTCCCCTATTCTCAAGTCTAATCTTTCTATTTGATCCATATTGTGAAGTGTTGCTTTTGACACCGTAGAACCAGCCACCAATGTGGGCTCAAATATGGCAAGGGGTGTCAGCACTCCTGTACGGCCCACATTTATTTTTATATCTTTTACTATTGTCGTGGCTTTTTCGGCGGGGTATTTGTATGCCACCATGTAGCGCGGAGCCTTGCCCACGACACCCAAAATTTCTTGTAATTTTAAATCGTTCACCGACACCACAATGCCGTCCGTCCCAAATGGAAACTTGGCACGAATTTTCTCAAACTTTTTTATAAAATTTATTACTTCTTTTAAGTTATGACAAACTGCTTCAGTTTTCTCTACATTAAATCCTAAATTTCTCAGGTACTCGTGCTCAGCTGAATGCTCTTTGAAATTTATTTGTGAATACATATCATAAGCAAAAAAGTCTAAATGCCTTTCTTTTACGAGCTGTGGATCTAGCTGACGGAGGCTTCCAGCTGCTACATTTCGTGTATTGGCATAGGGAGGTAAGCCTTTTTTTTCTTGAGAT
>Ga0209211_10011071_pt1 | contig 11613 bp, 13 predicted proteins | sample RifGroA2_FD_183992 | JGI IMG/M metagenome (GOLD analysis project Ga0209211, IMG submission 183992) | Groundwater microbial communities from Rifle, Colorado, USA - Groundwater A2 (SPAdes) (version 2) | ecosystem: Environmental > Aquatic > Deep subsurface > Groundwater | place: Rifle, Colorado...
TGATACGCCTGCTGCTGGGTTTTGAAGAACCGGATTCCGGCGACATTCGATACGGGGAACACAGCATGGCGGAGATAGATCGCGAAGCCGCCCGCCGCTGGATGGATGCAGTCCTCCAGGATGAGACGCTTCCCCCGGCCACTATCCGGTCTCATATCGCCGGGCATTCACCTTATACCCTGGACCAGGTATGGGAAGCGGCCAAAATGGCCTGCCTGGACCGTGACCTGGCCAAGACCCCGAAGGAGCTTCAGGGCCTTGCGGACAGCGACAAATTATCCACCGGCCAGACGCAGCGCATCCAGATAGCCCGCGCCCTGCTGCACCGCCCGCGCATCCTCTTTCTCGATGAGACGACCTCCGGCCTTGAGCCTGAGCTTCAGCATGAGATAATGTCCAGAATCCGAGCCATGGGAATAACCTGTATTATAGTCACACACCGCCCGGACGCCCTGGCAGCAGCAGACCGAGTCTACCTGATCGAAAACGGGAGAGTTGTTACGGGATGAACAATGAGTTAAGCGGGGTTGGGCACTGATCGAAGGTAATTTGACATCAGGCGCATGATGGGCGTATATTAGGAGCATAAAGTGTGGAGGTGATCATATGCTTAAAGGTAAGGTAAATATAACGCTAGATAAGGATTTGATAGAGTATATAAAGACTTATGCTGAAGAACAGCGGACCACAATTTCCGAGGTTTTTACCCAGTTCGTATTGAACCTGAAAAGGACAAAGGAAAAAGATCCAACCGAAATAATCATTTCCGACCCGGATTTCAGGGAAAGTCTCCTCGACACTGTCTCAAAGATTAAAAGCGGAAAAATGAAATGGCATACCTATGATGAGGTCTTCAAGTGAAGGTTGTTTTCAGCGATACGTTTCTTCAATCCCTTAAAAAACACAGTTCAATAAAAGAAGCTATACAGAAAAAGACGGACATGATAATGCAGGACCCCATTGCCTTGGGAGAGCCGTTAAAAGGCGATTTTAGGGGGTATTACAGTTGTCCGGTCAAAAAGAATTTCCTCATAATCTATCTCTATTGCAGGACTTGCAGGGCAAAAGACGATGATGAAATAGTTCTCTGTTATGACTGCCGCCAGTGTACGGACGATACTGTCAAGTTTGTTAATTTAGGCCCGCATGACAAGACATATACAAAAAAATCTCGCTGGAGCTGAGTATGCCGACTGCCGGCAAGGACTTTCAGATGTATTTCAATATCTACCAGCAGCTTGGTCTGTCCTGGGAATTTCTTGGCCGACAGTGCAAGCACTGGGATGGTTATAAGAAGACGAGGGAAAAGCGTGAAGTCTGCAAGATATGCGGGAAGGTAAAAGGTGTTAAGGACAGATAAGATGATGCTTCGCCAAATGCCATAATGCCAGGCCTGGCACGCCTACATCCTGGATAGTCTACAATTTTTCTTCTTTTTAAATAGGTAGTTGTCCCTCTTTATTCTTCAATTCCAAATGCCATAATGCCAGGCTAGGTACCGTCACAGGTCGCCTCGAATGCAGGGTTAGTCGCGCGCATCGGAGCCGCCCATGCACGACTTGAGCTCTTGCATCATACGAGCCTCAAGGTCAGCGACATGTTGAAGCATGTGAACCAGCTCATTGCCAACATCAAGTGAATCTTGAGCAAGTTGAGCCCTGGACTCAGCAGAGGGGCGAAGCCGCAGACATTGTGCCTCTGCATGAGCGGCTTCAATATTCCTCCGCCGATTTACGATCTTCAGGTGCTCAATGAGGCAATGATCAAACGCGAGACAGAGGCTATAGCGATGTGCCAACGAGCCAAGCATCGAGATCTTATGCCGTGGCTTGCCGGCCTTTTTGCACTCGTTGCACTCGACCGAAAGCAGCGCCCCGAGTGCCGCCTTCTTGTAGTAAGGCTCTGGAATCTGTGTGCAATACAGCAGTTGCTTGATCGTCGCTTCACAGAGGCGTGCCGTGTACAGCACCTGTTCGTTGTAGATGCGTATGCGTTCTATGTCGGCTTCCATATCGTCTAACAGCTCTGAGCCGGTCGCAAACTCGTGCGATGCATTAATACTGCGAGCTAAGATCGCCGCGATTACAGAGGCGTGATATGAGTACGGGTTCGTGAGAGACAGGAGCGTGCCTTTGTCTTCCTCGGCGAACACCGAAAAGTGCCCCTGACGTAGAAGCCAATCGCGAAACTCCGTGGCAAGGGGGTGGAAGTTGACCCCGATTGCGCGTTCACCGATCCACAATGCTGCCTCGCGCCGGAAGTCCCAATCGAAGTGATACGCGACGCTTGGATCTGGATGCGATTGATGATGATCGCCGTTGGACATGGCGCGCCTACCTATAAGTTCAGCGGCTTGGCCGCTGGAACTGCTGGTTGTGCGTCCGTATTGCACTGTATCGCTCGCCATTCCGTAGTCTCAGTCAATTCGCAATGCCATAATACCAGGATAGGTACCGTCCTTATTTGCTGTTCTATAATCAGCTTGGCCAATCCTGCTTTCACCGCTTTCTTGGTGTCCATTCTATACGGCTGAAAGAATACCAAGGTGTGCAATTCTTCCAGACAATTTGCTCAAACTGTGTTTTCTCAGCATCGCACGCAGCAACGATCTTAGTGATATCCCCTTCAACACAATCCGTACCGAATAATACCCCTGCTATCGTTCCATCAATGTTCAAGAAGAGATTCTCCTCTTTTTCCCCAAATACGACAACCCGAAACTCGTTTTCACTGCTCCAATCAGCTACTTTTTCAAAGAAAAGGACCTTATGGTAGTTTTCTATGTGGAGCTTTAAGTACTCATCATAGCCGAGTTTCTCCAAATAGTCGGCGTCAATTGTGAATCCGTGTATCGGGTTGTTGACCTCCGTAATAAGGTGGTTCTTGTAAATCACCGGGCCACCATAAAGAGGATATCTGCCGTTCCCGAATTGATCGGTTGCTGCTTTGCGAATAGCAGACTTCTCAAAAACTATGCAGACTCCCTTATGGTTATCCGCATATTGAGCCCACATTCTGGACTTACCAAACCCTCTGGCGTATATGTCCCTCATATGGTCTCCTGTGAGCACCTCGTCCTGAGAAAAGCATGCAAGGTTCGTCTTGTGCTTCAAAGCCTGTGTGAACCTCTCCGATATTTCCGGAAGGTTATACCCGGAAAGATCGCGCTTCTCATTGGTACCAACGGAGAACTGCCAGTTTTTTGTCTCTTTCGGGTCATTCGTGTTGATGTACCTGCCGAGCTTTAACTCTCTATTGTTTAGGATATGTTCTATGGCTGTATTGGCCGAAGTGTAATGATATAGAAACCTATCTTGGTCCTTGAAGAATTGGAATATACTTGAATCTCCTATACCTTTCTTGAACTTCTCAATCAGATCCATATGTCTCCACCGTATTTTGCCATAACCAATTATTGAACAGGTTCCTGGTTGATATTAGAAAGTCTCAGGATGCCTTTTTAAGTCGTTCAGCCACCCAGACTTTTATAATAGATTGCCTGGGAACACCTAAACGTCTTGCCTCTTTATCCAATAGTTGAATCATCCACAAAGGGAAATCAACATTAACCCTTTTCTGCTCCTGTTCCGGTCTTCTTGCTTTGGCTATGTCAAGGTGTTCGGAAATATCTTCGCCTTCATTAAATTTCTTGTCCAGTTCTTTAGCTTTCATATATATCCATATGGATGCCATTGTTAGGCATAATTCACTTTATAATGAGACGACCTCAATGCTTAGACCAAGCTTTGATGCATCATCAATAACCGCTTTACCCATACCACGACTGAGCTTTGAAGCACCTTGGGCGGGAGTGAGGAAAACGAATCTCTGAAGATGCGAGAGGCGATTATCACGGGCAAGGATAACTTTGAAAATATCACGATAAAATTCCATATGAACGTTATTTGGTGATACCTTGAGTTCGTAGGCTATCCCTGAGACAAGATCAACAACGTCAATTCTTTCTTTGAGGTGACTTGCAACCTGATACTCGATGGCAAAACGTTCTTGATTATGATTTTTTAGTGTAGATTGCCATGTATCAGTAATGAGCTTGGCAAGCTTATCACCAGTACCTTCATCACCACTCATTCGCCAATGGGTGGCATGTGCTTCATATGCGGCTTTAACTACGAAATCATGCAACTTGTTCTCCTTAATGCATAATCTTGAAGCTTAAGGGGAGCGCAGCAGTTCCGCGCAGTCCCATGAGCGCATCGTTAGACATTAATCTCTCTTAGGGTATAATTCCCCGCTGCTTGCGGCGAATTTCATTGCCTTTGTTTTTAGATACCCCGCAGGCTTGCCTCGGGGAGTAAGTCATTCATATAAATATCTAAGCATTTATTTCTCCTTGTCTAACCAGTTATTGAGCAGCTTTCTGGATAATATCAGAAAGCTACAGTCAGGTCAAGGAAAACATAAGATTGATATTGCCGTAACTACCTAATTTAATTATGCTTTTTAGATTGGATGATCTCCAGTTTTCTCTTCAACATCCTATGCTCAATATACTGGCCTATGCCAACTGCCAACTATGCGTATGCAATTTCGCCTGTTTAGTTGGCACTTCGGATATATAATATTTTCCTCGTCGGATGATAACTGCCTGATAATACACGTTTCAACCGACTGGCACATATGTTGCTTTTCTAGTGGTAATGTTCCAGAAGATTTCTGGCCCAGAAAGGCTTATGACGGAGGTGAAATGTACCTTGCTGTATTAATGGGGCTGTAATATAATTTCACATCAACTTAGGCATCGGTTTCAGCAGAGGACCAAATTCAAAATAATAAGGAGGAAACAAAATGTCGGAGAACAAAGAACTTCAGGAAAGATCGGAGATGTTGGAACAATTAATCGGAAGGGCATGGAGAGATGAGGGCTTCAAATCAAGGCTCGTGCAGAATCCTGCCGGGGCCGTGCAAGAAGAGTTCGGTTTCAAGGTGCCGGACTTCATCAATGTGAAGGTGCTGGAAGAGACTGCCGACACCCGCTACATCGTGCTCCCCTACAGGGCAGCGGCCAATGACGAACTGATGGACGAAGAACTTGAGGCGGTTGCCGGGGGCTGTTCGAAACAGAATAGAGCGCAGGCTATTGATGTAATGGCAGGCAAATAACTAATGCAACCCGAAACAGCTATAAAGGAGGAATCAAAATGTCAGAGAACAAAGAACTTCAGGAAAGATCGGTAATGTTGGAAAAATTAGTCGGCAGGGCATGGAGCGATGAAAGCTTCAAGTATAAGCTCCTACAGAATCCTGCCGGGGCTGTGGAAGAAGAGCTCGGCTTCAAGGTGCCGGACTTCATCAAAGTGAAGGTGCTGGAAGAGACTGCCGACACCCGCTACATCGTGCTCCCCTACAGGGCAGCGGCCAATGACGAACTGATGGACCAGGAACTTGAGGCAGTTGCAGGAGGGACGGCATTGCCGGGAGCTGGATATAAGGCAGGATCGATATAAAGGAGGGGACACGGGAAAATGAATTTCAACCTGCTTGACGCAGGCGCGGCGACGGCTTATTCAGGGCTGACCTTTCCGCTTTTTTACAAGGCACTTGCAAAGGTTTCAGCCACAGGGCCGACCATCGCGGTCGGCTATCAGGCGTTTGGAACTCCAATGGGGCTGATCATCGCTCATATGGACGAAAACAAAGGGGCCGAAATCCTCTCAATCTTCGTGGATAAGTGCTGCAGGAACAGGGGCGTCGCAACGGCGCTCCTGGAGCGGATGGAAGCGGAACTTCTCCGTTGCGGATGCAGGAATCTTCATGTCTGTTATAAACGGGACAGCGCAAATGTCCCGGTCCTTGAGCGCATACTCAATAAGACCGGATGGGGAGCGCCCCGTCCGTATCTACTCACCTGCAAAGTACAGGGGAAGGAAAATGTTGACGGGTTAATGAAGGCGGACTGGATGAACGGCCATCGCCTTACCCCCGAGTTTGAACTCTTCCCATGGCAGGAGGCGACAAAAGAGGACCATGCAAGGGCCGGGGAGATAGCGGGAAAGCTCTACGTGGCCGATGGGGTCAGTTTCATCGAAGACAGCATATTCGATCCTCTCAAGTTCGACCCGCTCAACAGCCTCGGTCTTCGCCACAAAGGCAGCGTCATCGGGTGCATGTTGACTCAAAGGATTGGAGAGGGAATGATGCGTTATGATAATATGTTCGTGGCGCAGGAATATCTACGTTCGGACAAAGGGATCGTCATGACGGCTGAAGCGATCAAGCGGCAATATGCCGTTGACAAAGACAGCCCGACGGTCGGCGCGGTCTGGCGAAGCCGGGTGAAAAATGTCCCTATGATCAGGTTCATAAAACGCAGGCTGGGGCCATATCTTACGTCTGTGATGGAAACAAATGAAGCTGTTAAGCAGTTGACCAAATAAGCGGGGGGCGGCATGAAAAAAGGGCTTTACATTCTCGGGAAATTAAACGACTCGGATGTCGAATGGCTTATCGCCAAAGGGAAAAGATCATCGCTTCCAGCCAACACGCTCCTGATCCAGGAAGGAAAGCCAAACGATGCGCTCTATATTGTGCTCGACGGTGATTTTTCGATCACTGTCGGCGCCCCGAATGGCCGTGAACTCGGAAGGACCGGGGCAGGAGAGGTGCTCGGGGAGGTCTCCTTTATAGATTCCAGGCCACCGATGGCGACTGTTACGGCTACTCAGCCTTCACTCGTCCTTTCAATCAGCAGGGCCGCACTTGAGGAGAAGCTCAGGACAGACACCGGGTTCGCCTCGCGCTTCTATCACGCACTGGCCTCTTTTCTTGCAGACCGTCTGAGGGCAGGCGCATCTATTATCGCGTACAACAAAAACGAGCAGTTGCGGGATGACGTCGAATATGAAGATGAACTCGATACGGACTTCCTGGACAATGTCGCAATGGCCGGGGCGCGCTTCGAGACGATACTGCGCAGGCTCCGGGGCAGCGGATAAGCGGTGCGTCTCCTGATGCGTGGTCTGCGGCAAACCTTGACACCAATTATATTTCTTCTTGTCGGCTGCTTCCTCATGCCGGTGGCGATCAGTTACGCCCAGGAGCAGACCGGCCCGGCCCAGGACCTCGAACTGTTGGATGCCGTGCGTATGGCGATTGGCCTCAACCCGGCTGTCCTGCTCCAGACAGAGCAGACAAAATTCTATCGCGGGGCATATGATGCCGCAGGCGGGCCGTTCGATACACTGCTGAAAGGCGATATCGCCAGGGATGATCAGCGTTTGTCCCTGACAAAGTCAAACCAGGCGCTCGCAGGAGGGGAAACCGAAAGCGTGACGAGGACGACCAGTTATACGCTGGGTCTCCAGCAGCAACTCCGCACAGGCACAGTCCTGAGCCTGGGAGGCGGGATGACCAGGAGCGATGAAAATCTCTTGCAGGTATTTCCTGAAAACCGATCCTCAGTGAGCTTCCAGGTTGTCCAGCCGCTCTTCAGGGGACGCGGCAGTTCTGCCGCAGATGTAACTGGGGAAAAAGCGGCTGGGAAGCAATACGAGGCGAGCTTACAGGACCTTTACTTCACCATCAACCGTAATGTGCTCGACACTGCGGAAGCCTATTGGGACTACGTTGCAGCCTCGAAAAACCTCGAAATCCTCAGGGAGTCGGAAGCCAAGGCAGCGCGCCTGATCGAAGAGATAAAGGAACTGATTGCCGCCGATGAACGCCCAAGGTCAGACCTTGGACAGGTTGAGGCAAACCTTGCCGACAAGTCGGCTGCACGGATCAGCGCTGAGCAGGCGCTCTTTCAGGCCCGGCAAGTTCTCGGTCTGAAAATGGGGGCGAGTTCCGAACAGATCGCGGCGCTCGGGTATCCTAAGACGACGTTCCCTGTTTCAGACGAAGCAGCTTCTGCTGCGATTAACTCAGATGGACTCCAGAAATTGGCCTGCTCCCGCCGGCCTGACCTGAAGGCCGATGCAATACGGGAGGAAGGAGTCGCCTTTCTCGTGGCAGGGGCTGAAAACGACCTGCTGCCGAGAGTTGACCTGCAACTCGCCATGGGTTACAGCGGACTTACCGAAGGCAGGAGCACCCGGAATTTCTTTACACCTTTTACGGATAATACAGCCGGACCCAATGTAACGGCCCGCCTTAGCATGGCGCTGCCGCTCCGCAATTCAGGGGCCAGGGGCACACTGATACAGCAAAAAGCGGTCCTCGAACAGCAGAAGATCACAAGGAACGAACGTAAACGGCAGATCTCCTCAGATGTTTCCGTTGCGGTCTCGGCTTTGCTTACCAGTATGAAAGGGGTTGAGAAATCTGAAAGGGCGGTCAAATTTTACAGGGACGCGATCGAGGACGAGAAGGCCAAGCTTAAGCTCGGACTTTCCACTCTTATCGATCTGATCTCCCTGGAAGACCGGCTGACGAACGCGCTTGTAGTCAATGTTGCACAGCATATCCGCTACTCAAAAGCGGTCATTGAATTACGCTTTGAAACCGGCACACTGATCGAGTGCTCAGACAAGGGATGCCTGATAGGCCCTGAGCAGCTCAGCCGCCTGCCGGATGGGAGGTCATAAAACATGTCGCTATTTTCACAGGACAAACGGCAGATATTCCGCCAATCCGCGCTTGATCGTCTCGCTTCAGCCGATCAACTTGACAGCCTGGTATCGGTCACCGATGCCAAGGGATGGATAGCTCTCATAAGCCTGGTTGTTCTCATTGCCGCTGCGCTTGTATGGTCGTTTTTCGGGAGTATTCCGACCAGGGTGAAGGGCAAAGGTGTACTGCTGGCCTCGGGCAGCGTGGTGAATGTCGCCAGCCAGAGCACCGGCTCCATCGCAAAGCTGTACGTGCGACCGGACCAGATTGTCAGGAAAGGCGACATCATAGCAACTATTGCCCAGCCGGAGCTTGCAAAGGAGATCGAGGACAGCAGGGAAAGGACCGCCGAACTGGAGGCCCAGAACAGGCAGGCCTTAAGCTTTGCGGAAAAGAATAAGAGGTTGCAGAAAGAAGTCTTTGCAAAAAAAACAGAGAACCTGAACGGGACCATCCGTATATTGAACGAACGAAAAAAATGGCTCCAGGAAAAGCTCGCGGGCCAGACAAAGGTGCTCGAAAGAGGGCTGATTACAAAACAGGCCCTGATCGAGACGCAGCAGGGGATACAGCAGGTAGATAGCGAACTCCAGGACGCCTTGAACCAACAGAAGCAGCTTGCGGCCCAGGAAATGGAGATCAATAACCGTTTTGAGCAGGAGGCGATGTCCAGGCAGCTCCAGATCAACGAATCCAAAAGGGCCGCGGAGTCATTTACAAAGAAACGGGAACAGATGGTCAGTGTCCTTGCGCCATGCAGCGGACGTGTGCTGGAGGTGATGGCAGCGGAAGGCAGCCTCGTGCGCATGTCCATGCCTGTGATCAGCATAGAAAGCCTGGATGGTCAGAAACAGGGGCTTGAGGCGGTCATATATGTTTCTATGGGTGACGGCAAGCAGATCAATTCGGGGATGATGGCACAGATTACGCCGGGGTCTGTAAAAAGGGAGGAATACGGCTTTATATACGGAAAGGTGAAGGCGGTTTCCCGTTTTCCATCTACCACGGAGGGGATGATGAGTGTCCTGGCCAATGATAAACTCGTCGGCACTCTTACGGTGGAAGGCGCACCCATCGCTATCAGGGCAGCGCTTGAAATCGATCCGGCCTCAACGAGCGGCTATCGGTGGTCCTCCGGCAAAGGCCCGAATATCCAGGTCACGAGCGGTACTTTATGCGACGTTTATATCACGGTGAGGGAACAGCCTCCCCTCAGCATGATCATTCCATTTATGAAGAAGTCCCTGGGACTCTTATAACAGATGGCTTTAAATCTTTTTCAAAGGCTTAAAACCTTCCTGCAAAAAACTCCGGCGGGGCGACGGGCGAAGACCCCTACCATCCTGCAGATGGAAGCGGTAGAGTGCGGGGCCGCGTCACTCGCTATCATGCTCGGTTATTACGGCAGGTTCGTTCCCCTCGAACAGCTTCGCATTGATGCAGGTGTATCGAGGGACGGCACAAAGGCGACCAATATTTTGAAGGCCGCCCGCAACTATGGGCTCATCGCCAAGAGTTTCAAAAAGACCCCGGAGACGCTTATGCAGATGCGTATGCCAGTGATTGTCTTCTGGAACTTCAAACATTTTCTTGTCGTGGAAGGTTTTTCAGGGAAGAAGATATATCTTAACGATCCCGCAACCGGTCCCCGCACTGTGACACCTGAGGAATTCGATCAGGCCTTTACCGGAGTAGTGATCGCCCTGGAGCCGGGGCCGGAATTCAAAAAGGGTGGAAAGCAAAAGAGGCTCATCACCGCGCTTGCAGCCCGGCTCAAAGGCTCGCGGGCCGCATTGTACTATGCCGGTCTTGCCGGTCTCGCCCTCGTAGTGCCGGGGATTGTGCTACCGGTTTTCTCAAAGGTCTTTGTAGACAATATCCTCCTGGCCCATATGGAAGACTGGCTGAGGCCGATGCTGTTGGGCATGGGGATTACAGCGCTTATAAGGGGCGCTGTCACCTGGCTGCGGCAGCATTACCTGCTCAGGCTCCAGACAAACCTTGCAATGGAGACCTCAAGCCGGTTCTTCAGGCATGTCCTGCATCTGCCGGTCGTTTTTTTTACGCAGCGCTCAGGCGCAGAGATAAGCAACCGTGTCGGGTTGAACGACCAGGTCGCGACGCTCCTTTCAGGGGAACTTGCCGGCCACTTTCTGAATGTCATGACCGTGCTTTTTTTCGCGGTCGTCATGTTCTTCACAAGCCCTGAACTGACCTGCATCGGTCTTTTCATAGCGGCCCTGAACATCGTACTGCTGAAGGTGATAGCAAGAAAGCGCGAAGACGGCAACCAGAGGCTGCTGCAGGACAGGGGCAAGCTCATGGGGACCATGATGTCAGGACTTATGTCCATTGAAACCATAAAGGCAGGTGGGACGGAATCCGACTTTTTCACCAGATGGGGAGGTTGCCAGGCCAAGGTCATGAGCGGGGAACAGGACCTGAGCGTAACCACCGAAATCCTGAATGCAGGCCCTGCCCTCCTGTCATTGCTCAACACCGCTTGCGTTATCGGCATCGGCAGTCTCAAGGTGATGAACGGGAGCATGACTATCGGCACGCTCGTCGCTTTTCAAAGCCTGATGAGCAGCTTCATGGAGCCTGTGACACTACTCGTAGGGCTCGGGACAAGACTCCAGGAGATGAAAGGCAACATGGGCCGCATAGATGATGTGCTCAACTACAGTATAGATCCGATATTTCAAAAAGGAGCGCAGCAGCCCGCGGCAGGTCAGCCTGTTTCGCCCGATTCCCCTGTCAAGATGGGCGTCAGACTTTCAGGTCGCCTCGAACTGCGCAACGTGACCTTCGGATACAGCCGCCTGGAGCCACCCCTTATCGAGGACTTCAACCTGGACCTCACGCCCGGCAAGCGGGTAGCGCTTATCGGCGGCTCGGGCTCAGGCAAATCAACCATCGCCAAACTCGTAAGCGGACTTTATCCCCAGTGGTCCGGCGAAATACTCTTCGACAACATGCCGCGTCATGAGGTGCCGGGATGGATGATGACAGGCTCTTTCTCAGCCGTTGACCAGGACATCT
>Ga0209211_10011072_pt1 | contig 11613 bp, 14 predicted proteins | sample RifGroA2_FD_183992 | JGI IMG/M metagenome (GOLD analysis project Ga0209211, IMG submission 183992) | Groundwater microbial communities from Rifle, Colorado, USA - Groundwater A2 (SPAdes) (version 2) | ecosystem: Environmental > Aquatic > Deep subsurface > Groundwater | place: Rifle, Colorado...
TGTGTGCGGATGTTGGTGTTGAAAGGGCTAGCAGAGCTTCTGTCGCATAAGTGGTTTTGACAGCTACCAAAACAGTGGTAGAATCTCTGCAACCTTAATTTTATAATTCGAGCGTAAAACTACGCGAGAATTTAGATGTACTCATCGGCTGATGCGCAGCGTCACACAGCAACCACCTGCGTAAGCTGGTTGTTGGTTACTCTGCCCGGAAATGGAGTTTTGCTATGGTACCTAGAAATGATGCGAGTACTATAACGGGAGAAGCTCAAATTACCCCACCGTCATATGCTTTACAGCAACTGTGGGAGGATGCTGGATACCTTCAAAGGAGTATAAAAGGTCTTAGGGAGGATGCTAATCAGGTGTTGGGGGATTATAAGTTGCCTGTTGATAGAGCACAGCTAACTGATACAGAGCTTAGAGAGGCGAGTTTAAAGGTTGTTGACGGTTTTTTGACCTATGGGGATTATCTGGGAGTTGTATTTCATAGACTGACTGCTGGTTTTGCTCAAACCAACTTTTCACCGGAAGCAAATCGGGGGGACGTGCTAAATAGGGTGATTAAGCTTTACGAGAATGCTTTTAGGGTGTTTTCTCTGCCAGAGGCCGCAGCGGCAGATATTGAGCTCCGGTTTGATATTACTGACATGCAAGGCACGCTTAACCCCGCTTACCAAGGGGTGGTTGGTATCCATTGCAAGGGAATTGAAGTTGGCGGCTTTATTCTCGTTGACGCTTCCGGGAGCATCTTTCCGGTTAATTCAGAAGGTGCTATGTTAGGTGCCCAAGCCGTTTTTTGTGGTTATTGCGCTAGCTGTGCTAAATATTTTGCTAGTCAACCGGCCGAATAATAGCGTCCTACTTAAACCGCTTTTGGTGTAAAGCCGGTGGTGTTTGCCACTTTCAGTGTTTTTCACACTTACAAAAATAGTACAATGGTAGTAGAGTAGAATAGTTGTATATGAATAATAACAATAAACAAACTAAATTAGCTGTATTTCAGGACAAGAAGATCAGGAGAGTGTGGGATGAAAAGTCAGAGCAGTGGTATTTTTCTATTGTTGATATAGTTGAGACACTATCAGGTAGTGGTAATCCAACAGACTATTTGAAAAAAATGCGAAAAAGGGATCCAGTGTTGGGATCTTACCTAGGGACAAAATGTCCCCATGTAGAAATGGCGGGGGAAGGCGGAAAAAAGAGAAAGGTGCTTGCGGGTAACGTAGAAAACATTCTTCGCTTGGTCCAATCAATTCCTTCTTCAAAAGCGGAGCCTTTTAAGCTTTGGCTGGCTAAAGTTGGCTATGAGCGACTGCAGGAAATGAATGACCCAGAAAAAGCCATAGACAGAAGCCGAGCGTATTGGCAAAAGCTAGGTAGAAGCAACAAGTGGATCCAGCAAAGAATGATGAGCCAGGAAACCAGAGCCAAGCTCACAGACTACTGGAAAACCCATGGAGTTAGAGAAGGCAACGAATTTGCTTTGCTTACAAATGTTATTCATCAGGAATGGACGGGCTTGACTGTAGGTCAACACAAAGAGCTTAAGCGTTTAAAAACAGAGAATTTGCGCGACCATATGTCGGAAGCTGAACTCATTTTTACGGCGTTGGCAGAATACTCTACGCGGCAAATTGCACAAACGGACAAAGCAGAAGGCTTGCCTAAAAATATTGTCGCAGGTAAAAAGGGCGGAAATGTTGCAAAAAAGGCTCGGCTCGATTTGGAAACACGAACCGGCGTTAAGGTTGTGACCGGCGATAATTTCAAGCCCGCTTTAAAAGGTCCTAGGAAAAGCAGGTAGCCGAGTCTGCTTCCAACTTCTTCCAAGTCCATATATAATCAGTTCATGCCTAAAGACGCAACGGACACGCAAGACGAAAAATATTTATACGCCGAACTCGAGTCGCTTTCCCAAAAAGTCCAAAAAATAGAGGGCATGCCTATTGAGCTTAAGGATCGCTTGAGCAAAATGCTGAACCGGCTAAACCGAATGGCTTCCACAGGAGGTTACGCGGAGCAGTTTGACACTGTTTCTAGGTACATTGATACGGTTGCGTCAATCCCGTGGTTGGCGGCAACCAAAGATCGGTTGGACTTGGTAAAAGCCAAGGAGCTACTGGACAAAAACCACTATGGTATGGATACCACCAAGGAAAGAATTTTGGAGTATTTGGCCACTATGAAGCTAATGCAAAGGCAAGGCGAGGATGTAGTGGCGCGTTCGCCCATTTTGCTGTTTGTTGGTTTGCAGGGTATTGGTAAAACAACTTTGGCCATTTCCATTGCGGATGCACTGGGTCGCAAGTTTGTGCGTATTGCTGTGGGCGCTATTGGATCGGTGTTGGAGCTGCGGGGCAGAAGCAAGGTGTTTCCAGAGGCGGAGCCGGGGCAAATAATTAAGGCGTTAATTAAAACGCAGGTAAAGAATCCAGTGATTTTGCTGGATGAGATCGAAAAAGCCAGTGGCGAGGCGGGGTTGCGGGCCGATGTTATGGCAACGCTGTTGGAGATTTTGGATCCGGCGCAAAATATTGAGTTTAGGGATCATTATGTGGACTTTCCGGTGAATCTTTCTGATGTGATGTTTATATGTTCGGCCAACAATTTAGGTACGCTGTCTACGGCTTTGTTGGACAGAATGGAAGTGATTAAGCTTTCTTCCTATACTGATCCAGAAAAGATTGCCATTGGCCGGGATTATCTGCTGCCTAAGGTTATTGCCAAATCAGGGCTACAAACGGGCGAGCTTACGGTTGACCCTGATTTGTGGCCAAATATTGTGCGGCCGTTTGGGTTTGATTCCGGGATTCGTAGTCTAAATAGAACTTTAGATGCTATTTGCCGAAAAGTGGCTAAGGAGATTGTGGATGGTACAGCAACTTCGGTAACTATTACTGCGGCGAATTTAAAGAACTATTTGCCTAAGTAGTTTTATATACTATCAAACGTGCATTTTAGTTTCCTCGACATTGCAGAGCAGGTTTGTTACTATTTTAAAAGGTGACAATAGGATGACTAAAATCTGGCTAATTCTGACTGTATTTTCGTTTGTATTAATCTTTCCTAAAGCTGTTTTTGCTGCCTGTTCACCCCCCATAGTTGAGGATTATAGATGCACAGCGGATAGCGGTTGCAACTGTAACATCTATTGGGGACCCAACGAAAAGCTTTGCATTAATGATAACCCCGACTATTCAACCACATGTCCACTTGGTGGAGGCAATTACGGACACTGGTCACAGCATCAGGAGTGGGTGTGTTCGGGCGGTGATGTAGCTTGTGGTGGTGGCGAACCCGCTTGCTTTCTCGCTGGTACAAAGGTAGATACCCCATCCGGCCAAAAAAACATAGAGGACTTAAAAGAGGGTGACAAAGTCTTGAGCTTTGACAAGACGACCAAAAAGGTGGTTGAAAATTATGTGTTAACACCTGTTGTAACAACTAAAACCGGCTATTATCTTATAAAAACAGTTTCCGGCAGGGAAATAAAGGTTACGGCAGAACACCCTATCTATGTGGGGACGAAGTCGAGTTTACTGCGCCGCATATTCGGCTACTCTAATCCAGTTATAACATCATACTCATTAATAACACCGTAAGATGGGGCATAAGTATCGTTAATATACTTCCTAAAAGACTCGAGTGGCATTATAAACCCACCTGTCGTTTCCAAAACCCAATCTTCCCCTAGTGGTGTGCCAAGTCTTAGTACTAAGTTAGTGTGTGGAACATAGTACAAGGGTACATTTTCGCCTAAATCATTTTTTGACGCAATAAATTCATACATTCTAACAACAGAGTGAATCCCAAGTTCATGCAAACCGTATTGTGTTAAGAAACTCATATCTGCACACGTTGCTTTGCCTGCCCAAAACCTAGACATGAGTTCTACCATGCTTTCACTCTTAAGCGGTTCTACAGTTTCTGACAGGTTGTGTGGATAATTAACGTGAGTGTATGTGACCACAGCGTTAAGTAAGTCCATTAAACTTACTGACTCACTTTGAATATTTAGTAAAGCCCTTACGTACTCCTCGTACGCCCTCCCGTAAACCGGGTGGTTTGGGGTTATAGCTAAGGAGTTTTCATAAAATGTAAATTCGGGTATAGTTGCTACTTCTCTAGCTACATCTACATCTGCGGTATTACGCATGCTTTGCTCACTGTATTGTCCTGAAAACTCCGGTTTAGCAGGATCCGTGGACGCTTTGTTCGCTATCATTTCAAAGGTTCTTAACGACTCCTCGTATCTACGCTGTAATACGGCTTCTGTTATTTCCCAAGTGTAAAATGGTACGACTACGGGGGTTTCTGCAATCGCAGCTGGGATTTCAGAAGTATGTCCGTCTGATTCTTTGTTGTTATAGGCGCCGGCGGAAGTTGATGCAGCAAGTATTACCATTGCTGCACTTAATGCTATAGGAACCGAATAACCTAAATGAGTATATCTTTCCAGAAAATCAGATAACCCCGCCTCCGTAACGTTTCTATTGGTTCTTCCCATGCCAACAGAATCACGTTTTGTTTCTCGGCGATCTGGCAAAGCAGTGGCCTCTATAATGGCGGCTCTTGCGTATCCTTCATGTATGGTGTCAATTGGGATTGTAGGTGAAATTTGTGTGTGCATTAACAATATAGCTTATAGTATTGTACACTGGAACTGGCAAAGGCACAACTTATAATATCAATGCTTGACACCAAAAGACCTCGGATATACAGTAAATATGTGCGCAAGGTTATTATTATCACCGCGAGTTTTTTTATTCTCGCTTCCTTTATCTCAACAGCTCACGCTGCGGAGTCAGTGCCTGCCAGCGAGTCTATTGCCATGCCCAATTACAAAATACTGCCGCCGGGGCCTTCAGATCCTACAGCCCTTACCATTCCATTCTTTGGTCAGGATCACAACTACTCGGTGACTTTTAGAGGTAACGGCCTAGCCGTAGTCTTTTTACGGGCAGCTTTTTACAATGCCGGAGATACACCGCTTAAAGAATTAACCCTTAGATTTCCGGCAAAAATCCAGCCCGAGGGGATTGCGGCCTATCAAATTGTGCGCGATAACGTCTGCAAAACCTACGATTACACCAAGTACAACCAACCTACCGGCCAATATGCCTGCTTAACTTATACCGAGCCGAATTATTACGACTATTATTATGGCGCCAACACCTACAAAAAAGCCCAGGTTGCCCTGGCAAACGACACCTTAACCGTAACTATTCCAAGCGGCATAGCCTCACAAAAAACCGGCAGCGCACTTGTGTATTACAGGGCATTTGGCTATGCAAAAAAGAACAGTTTTGGCGCGTACCCCTATACTTTTGAAACAGTAAGAGTTGACGACACTATTAGGGCTTTGCGGGTGGGAATTTCTACCGATAGTGATCTGGTTATGAAAGGCGTCATCGGCGGCGTTGACTATTTTAGGGAAACGGCGCCCTTAATGGAATCAACCAAGGTAATGTCATTCGGCAGTTCGTTTACAAATACGTCGATAGACACCTCTTTGCAAAGTATCGGTTACGGAGCGGTCAATAAAGAGGCTTACAATTTAATGCCGCTGGACGCTTACACTGTAGCCGGGGCGTACGCCAAAAACCCCGTTGCACTTTACGCTAAAGAGCTTGTTATTGGAGTGGCTACAGTGCTCGTACTTCTGGTGCTTGTAGTTTTTGCCGGAGTAAAAATTTACAAGGTGGCTCATAGAGTCAAAACCAGTGGGGTTGAAGGCTCCACTAAGGGCCATGTTGGGCTAAATATTGCTATTTCGGCCCTTTCCGGCTTTTTGTCGTCCTTTGCCGGATCGGTGTTTATTGTGCTTGCGTACTTTGTTCTCCAGCTTGTGAGCTCGTGGACTTATTCTGGCGACATTTTGTCCATTATGCATATATTCGCCGTGCTCGTCATTATTGGTCTTGCGGCGCTTGTTATGCTGCCACCGCATTTTATTGTTGGGGCAAAGCGCGGCATGTGGTGGGGTTTTGCATCGTTTGTGTTTATGCTTTTTTGGTTTTTGTTTAACTTACTTGTTTTGGGTTTGATTTATGCAACTGTTAAATACAACCCGCCTTTTTACCCCGACAATCCAATAGTTTATTAAGTCTTTCAATCTGCTATATTATATTTGAGAAATAAACATATCTGCAAGATGAATATATTTGTAAGAATAAATATTACTGTATGACTAAAGAGGACTTGCTAAAGGAAATAGAAAAAAATATCCGAGTTTGTGCAAAGTGCCGACTCTGCAAAACGGCCAAAAACCCCGTGCCGGGTGAGGGCAACCCCAATGCCGAAATTGTGTTTATTGGCGAGGCCCCCGGTGAAACCGAAGACTTAACCGGTCGGCCCTTTGTGGGACGGGCGGGTAAGCTGCTGGAAGCCGCCTTGGCAAAAATTGGCTACACCAGGCAGCAGGTGTGGATCGGAAACATTATCAAGCACCGCCCGCCCCAAAATCGCGACCCCTTGCCTGATGAAATCCTCGCGTGTCAGGGCTACCTTGCCGAGCAGCTCCAAGTCATAAGTCCAAAACTGGTAGTTACACTTGGCCGGTTTGCCTTGTGTTATTTTTATAATGCAGGTAAAATATCCCGTGATAGAGGAAGACTTATTAAAACCCAAAGGTTCAACGTTTTTCCTGTTTATCACCCGGCAGCGGCATTACGGAGCACAGAGATGCTAAAAGATTTTATGTCTGATTTCATCAAAATTTCCACCGTGTTAGTAAACTTAAACGAACCGGCAATAAAAAATTTAGGCCACCAACCGGAGTTGGATGCTCCAGACGGCCAGCAAGGATTGTTTAGTTAATGCAATTATTTGAAGATGCAACAAAACCTCCGTTAAAGATTCTAACTTTAAGCGGGACAGAGAGCGTAACAAAAAATTTAACCGTGTACGAATGCGGTGACAACATTATTATTGTGGACTGCGGCGTAGGCTTTCCCGATTCAGAAATGCCCGGCGTGGACTTGGTTATTCCCGATTTCACTTACTTAAAAGAAAACGCCCATAAGGTTAAGGGTCTTTTTATCACCCATGGCCACGAAGATCATATCGGCGCAGTTCCATATCTGTTGGCGGAGCTAACTGTGCCAATTTTTACCTCGCAGTTGGTCCAGGGCTTTTTAGCGGAGCGGTTAAAAGAAAAAGTCAATGAAAAATTGGCCAATATTAGTATGCATACGCTGGACCCGGAATCTGGCGAGGTTTCTGTTGGCTGTTTTAGGGTTTCCGCTTTTAGACTAAATCACTCCGTGCCCCGATCTATGGGTTTAGCCATTAAAACGCCCCAAGGCACAATTATGCACATGGCCGACTACAAAATCGACTGGACGCCGGTTCTAGATAAACCAATTGACTTGGCAAAAATTGCGCGGTTGGGTGAGGAGGGCGTGCTATGTTTGCTGTCAGACTGTTTAGGCGCCACAACCGAAGGCTATTCTAAGTCCGAAAGCACGTTAAGTGATACGTTTCACGACTTGTTTGAAGCCAAAGATGGCAGGCAAATCTTTGTTACTACCATATCTTCTAATATTTCTAGAATGCATCAAATTATTGTGGCGGCTATGAAACACAATCGCCGGGTGGTGTTAAGCGGCCGATCTATTGACCAAAGCATGCGGGTAGCGCTGGGGTTGGGTTATGTTAACTACGACAAAAGCGTGTTTGTACTGGAAAAAGACTCGCAAAAGTATGCGCAAAACGAGCTAGTGTACATTATTGCCGGCTGTTATGGTCAAAGCGGTTCGGCGCTAGATAGACTTGCCCGCGGTGAGCATGAGGGCATTGCTATGCAAAAGGAAGCCGTAGTGATTTTTTCGGCTGACCCAAGTCCGCCAAGTGTACGTGAGGATGTAGAAAGGCTAATCGACACACTAATTTTGGGTGGCGCCGAGGTTATTTACGGGGCCATTCAGGAAAACCTGCATGTTTCCGGCCATGGAACAAAAGGTGACTTAATAACAATTGCCGGTGTTGTTCGCCCCAAATATTTTATCCCTATTGGCGGAACGGTTTCTAAGATGCGGGCATATACCAATATGCTTGAGTCTTTGGGCTATACCAAAAACTCCGTGTATGAGTCGCTGGAAGGCGAGTCCGTGGTGTTTGAAAACGGCTCCGCTAAAAAAGGTCCAACAATAGAAACGCAAATGGTAATGGTTGGGCAAAATGGCGGGGGCGAAATTCACGAGGTGGTAATAAAGGATCGGCAGCGGCTGGCGGAAAACGGAGTGTTTATTGTAATTTTGCCGCTTGCCGAAGATAAAAAGAGTTTAGCCGGCAGGGTGGAGGTGGTTACCCGGGGGTTTGTGCTGGTAAAAGAGTCCAGGGGCCTGTTGGAAAAGTCCGCCCAGGTTGCGGCAAAGGCTTTTGCCAAACATGTGGAAAAGGGTTCAGACCTTGGGTTTATTCGGTCCAAAATGGAAAAGGATATCCAGGGTTTTTTGCACAAGGAAACCGGTGGATCACCATTAGTAGTTGTTTTTCCGGTTCGAGGTTGACTCTACTAAACTTATTTCGTAGAATGCAATACCTACATGCAATTTTCTTATAAGAACGGAAGTACCCCGCATAAAAACTTCTAAAAATAGACCTTGTAAATGTTATAATCTAGACAATGAAAAGTAGTAAATGCAAAAATTTACATGTTTATTTTTCCGCGTCTTCTTCGGGACTAGATAAAAAAAGACCTTTATACGCAGATATAATTGACTCTATAGAAGCAACGGCGTGTACCACAATGTTTCCAGTTTAGAAGAAATGTGTGAAGCAATTAAAGAGACGGGCAGGGTTCTTAGAAAAGGTGGATATGTTTGTTTTAATCTTTTCTCGTCCAACTATATAGACCCCTCGCTCGTGAAAATCTCTAATCGCGTCTTTCTAACTGAAGAGAAATTGCCAATGGTGTTAATTTCAAAATCGGAATTTGTTAATTACTTTAATAAGCATGGCATGGTTACTAACGGCGACATTACCGAATACGAACGAGTAGTTACTACAGGTAAAAGGTCGGTTATGCGTGGTATATTTAGGAAGGTTTAGCGATTAGATATTTTGCCACAGTCTCATACCCCTGACTCCAGATGTGCAGGCGTTCTGTTTCAGGGTATTCGGTTATCGCTTTCTCCTCGTTATTAAGGCGTATTAACCCATTCCAACCTTTTGGGTTATCACCTTTAGGTTCTTTACCAAAAGTCATTGGTACCTGGAAAACATGTTCAAAAGTCTCACCGGAGGGGTAGGCAAGCACCGTGGCAACTTCAAAATGCCCGGTTTTATCGCCCAAAATGTTAATTAGTTCCGCAAGTTTGATGGCTGAAACCTTTTTTTCAATATAGTTTGTGTACGGTCCGGGGATGCCTAAAGCATGAATAAATAAACTGTGATCCTCGCGGACGGCAGGAAATCCCATATCTTTCGCGGCTTCTATTGCAGTAAACTTGGCTATTTCTAAACTCGTATTCGCTTGGATCTCTGGGTAATCTCTTTCGACACCTTGAATTTCAATGCTGTATCTGTCAAAAACACTTTTAGCGGCAAGAAGTTTTCCTGTATTGCGTGTCACTAGATATATTTTCATATTTGTTTGACCTTTGCTACATAGTATATATCTATTTAGCTATTCAATCTATTGGCAATTATAATTATTTAGTGCTATATTACTGCTACCACTTCTACTGGACCCACAAGAAAAGGAAGCTTAAGCCATGTCAGGACCAGAAGATCGCGATCAGGATGAAGGTGGCGATGATAGAGATGACGGACTCGGAAGCTACAGGGAAGCTGCGGAATCGCAGGAGCGCACGGATAGCCGTGATACGGAGGGTGACTCCGACGACGGCGAGAACGACTGAAGCAACTGTCCAGTAGAAGGACCGGGGGATTGTATTGAAAGGCGAATTAGCCATTCTGTATAATATGATCCCCCGCACCCCTTTCAATAGGGAAAATGCATTATGGAAATATCTTTGCTAAAACTTCGCAGGGGTTCGTTGTATTTACCCCCACCAAATAGGGAGCTTACTTTAAGTTCGGCTCTTGCCTCTCAAAATGTGGAAGAGTGGTGGAAGGCGTCTTCGGAAGAATTTAAGAAGAAAGTACTAGCTAAACAGGATAAGGTGTATGATATTGAGGCTATAGGGATTGTTACAGCTAAGCTTGATGATGTTACAATATTTTCCCATGAGTACGGAGAGAAACACGATAAACACACCAACCCACAAGTTATTGCCAACGAGGATGTTACAAGCATTACCACGCTAAAGAAGACAAGTCGCGCGCCCAAAATAGGTGAAATGGCGTATATGGTGTGGGTGGATGCAACCCACAACAACTCTCCCGCCACCCTTAAAGATCTTGAAACTGCGGAGGGGATTGTAAAGGTTATCCAGCTGGGTTTTCTTTTGCATAAAAACGACGAGAGGATTTTTACTGGTGGGAGATACACTAAGGGCTTGGATAGGTATAAATACCTTAGTGCCGTTCCTGCCTGCAATGTTAAAGAGCTAGTGGCTTTAGAGATATAGATACGCTGTTCTTTGGTTTGTAAATCTATCTCTCTACCAAGTAATTTCCTCACTACTGTTTCTGTTTTACTATATACTTTTTCAAACATCCGTTTCGGTGTTCTGCGCTCTGATATTTTCGGTAAAAATAGGGAAATGCCTGCCAAAGTTATGTAATGTCGTTAAAATAACATTATACGACATCGCGTAAATGTTGTTATATCGCTATCCCCCGCTTATTCTGTGTCAGCTCTTTAAGGTATTAAAAAATTTTGTCCGGTATAAATTAAATTCGGGTTTTTAATCATTTTTTTATTTACCTCGTAGATCCTAGCCCATAAATATCCTTATTTCACGGCTATCCCCCATAAAGTTTCGCCACGGGTCACTGTGTGGCTTCTGGGGTTATTTCCTGCGGGGGGTTCAGTTGTTATTACTTTGTCAAAAAAAGGATTGGGGTCGCACCAGCCTTTCATGTTTGGCAAACCTTGCCCGATTATTTTAATTCCAAAGTGCAAATGAGGACCGGTAGCCCACCCGGTAGCACCCGATAATCCCAACTTTTGCCCCCTTACAACCTTTTCTTGGTATTTAACAGCCAACTTGCTTAAGTGCTAATACTGGGACATACCCCCACTCGTGAGTTATGTTTATTCCGCATCCATCGGCGTCCGGTACATTATCTGCGTAGGTTAAAACCCCGTCATCACAAGCTAATATAGGTGTTCCGGTGGGCATGGCAAAATCCATGCCGTTGTGTGGGTAGCCGGCAATTTTTACATACCATTCAAGATCCGCGCCAAAGCTTTGCGTTACAGGGAACTCCCCCTTAAACGGTTTTATTATTTTAACTTCCATATGGGCTGATTTTACTTTTGTGTGGTTAACCCGTGTCAAGGTCTTAATCCCCCGCCACCCCCCGTGCTTGCCTTTTATGAAGATCTATGGTTATATATAGGCATAATCTCGCGGTAGCGTTCAATTTCTGGCACCTAGGATTTAGAATAGAGGCGGTATGACAACATCACATTTTTGAGTTTGCTCAATCGATTTTTTGCCATTTAAATGCTTGAATTTTCCCCTGCAGTCGGTGAAT
>Ga0209211_10011073_pt1 | contig 11613 bp, 11 predicted proteins | sample RifGroA2_FD_183992 | JGI IMG/M metagenome (GOLD analysis project Ga0209211, IMG submission 183992) | Groundwater microbial communities from Rifle, Colorado, USA - Groundwater A2 (SPAdes) (version 2) | ecosystem: Environmental > Aquatic > Deep subsurface > Groundwater | place: Rifle, Colorado...
ACTCCTTTTACTCTAGCACACCGCTATTGACAGGGGATGGTTTGGTGGTGAGAGGTGTGGATACTTACCGCTGTTCAACGGGAGTGTCTGAAAACTACCCCTCAAAAAAATCCTCCCTCCAAAAAATTTTCGGATTGAACCTCTCTCTTCACGCGCGCACCGCAAGCGGAAATGCCTATTCCCCCTATGCGGCGCTCCGCGCCGCGAAATCTTCTGACGGCGAAACTGACCTGACTTTGAAACTGGAGTCCCTATTAAAGCACGCTAGAACCTATTTCGCCCAGCACCAATGATCTCTCGCGCCTCGCGGATTCGGCGCTCACCGCCCGCTCGCAGACTCGCGGTCGGCCCCGAGCCCTTGCCGCGCATTTCTCTCTTCTGTCCGGTCGGGATTCGCGGGGGGTGTTCGGAATGCATGGAGCGGCAGGGCTCGGGGAACGGCTCATCTTCCCAGCCTAACGGCTCACATGGGAAGAAATGAGCCGTTCAATACAAATTCATTCAGTGTGGTCTCGGGCTGTTTGAGTCGTTTCGAAGCGTCCATTGCTATGGGAGATTCACCCTCGGCATCCGCCTCGGGCTGTTTCCGCTAGGGCTACGAACTCCTTGTTCCTTTGTGCCGCCTGTTCCTCGCCACTGGCGCTTGCTAGCGCCTGGCTCGGGGCGGCTCTTGTTTGGGGGAAGGAAGGAATCCTTCCCCCAGCTCGGGCTCCTCCTCGTTCCTTCGGAGTCCGCCCTTCGCACAACCCCCTTCCTCGTTTTCATTAGTGTAGGTGGTGGTGTGCTCTCGGTTCCGTGCCTTCGACCGGGGAGGAGTTCGTCCAAGCGCATGGACGCTCCTAGCGGAAACAGCCCGAGGCGAAATGCAAATGCTTGCCCCAAGTCCGTGTGAGTACACACGGACTTCTCCCACCCAGTATGAGAGAACCTCTACTGGCCATTTCTTTTCTTCAGTAGAGTGTACAGCAGGGAGTCGGCATCGCCTCACCCGCCCGGCCACTCGTCTTTTCGAGCATGGCCTCGCACGGATCGCACCGGCTTCCTTCTGTGCACGGCAATGAACAGATAGCGGATTAGTCGGCCACATTCGTGGTGATGACGCGCGCATACTGGGGATTCTGCCGATTGCACGCCTTATACACGTTAACCGCATATCCTATGACCACGCAAGAAAAACAACGGACTCTGTTCGTTGGCATTGATGTCCACAAGGACACGCACACGGCGGTCGGCGTTTCCCCCTTCGGGGAGAAACTCTTCGAACTCACCGTCGGCAATTATCAGAAGGACTTCGACTCGCTCTCGACACGCATCAGAGAGGTTGAGTCGGAATCGTTACTCTCGCCATACATCGGACTTGAAGACTGCCACGGGTACGGCGAGCGGATCGCCTCCGCTCTATACAATCATGGATACCCTATGGTGCACGTACCGCCTATCTTGGTCGACCACGCACGCAAACGCCAAACGCATCCGGAGAAAAACGATTCTCTGGATGCGCTGGGGGTGGCTAAGGTCATGATGAATTCCCTCGACAGCCTACCCGCCTTTAGCATAGCGGAGAGCGATACGTCTGCCAAATATCTGAAGGAACTAAGCCATGATCGGGCGTTTCTGGTGGAGGAGTGCACCCGTCTCAAGAACCAACTGCATCTCGCATTGCATCGCATATACAACACCGAGTATCGTACGTACTTCAAGAATCCGTTCTCACCGCAGGCGCTCCAGCATTGGCTACGCATACGCCCAGTATGCGATCCATATGTATTGCGAGCGCTGAAACGCAAGGTGAAGCGGATGCAACAGCTACTCATTGAGATACGAGAGCTGGAGAAAGATATGCAGACACTCATGGACGAAGCTGGGTATACGCTCACCACCGCTTCCGGATGCGGTACCGTGCTTGCGGCAAGTATCATCGGCGAAGTTGGAGATATTCATCGCTTCAATAGTCCTGCTGCTTTGGCGAAGTACGCGGGATGTGCGCCGCGAGAGTGCTCATCGGGCAAAAGCACCCGCTATCGCAAGACGAGAAGCGGCAATCGTACCCTCAACTGCGCCTTCCACCGCATGGCGCTCTCGCAGATTTCAAGGACCGGCAATCCGGTCGGTCTGCGGTACTGGAAGAAGAAAGTGTCTGAAGGAAAATCCAAGAGCCAAGCGTTAGTGTGTCTCAGACGGCACATGGTGAACGTGGTCTATATGATGCTCAAACATAGCTCTGTGTATCGCCTGCCTGCCGAAGCCTAGGCGCAGGCAGGTTGTCCACAGTGAAAAGTCGTTGACTTTTTGCCATAGCGGATCTGTGCGCGCACACTTTCGCTGAAAGCGTCGCAATCAGCGAAGCTCCCTAGAAATCGACTCATTTCAGCAAGTCCTCAAAATCGCAACTGATCAAATCTTCTTTTCGGAGTACGATCTGCTCTTTCTGATTCAGCTTGTCGGCGGTCACACGAATAAGTTTCGTCGTTAGTGTGTCGCCAACAAGTTCGTGATTGACCTTTTTCAAATAGGTCTCGATTTTTTCGTAGAATAGTGAGGCGTACTCTTTCTGTTTTTTCTCCGATGTAGGCTGACCACTCACTCCATTTGCCGAGAATTCTATGTGGTCGCTCACAGTGTTGTTGATAATGAACGAGACCTCAATATCCTTAAATAGAAACCAGTACTCGCTCAAATTGCATATAATCCGCACGTGGCCGCCTTCTTTCGTGCTGTACTCGAAGATAAAAGAGAACACATCTGTACGGAAGTCCTCGAACACGCGCACATTTTCAAACTTTGATACAGTTCTAATCTTATATGCATCGCGCAACTGGAAGAACATGTCGCGCCAATTTGTCAGCCAGTTCGTTACGTATCGAGGGTCAAGAAAGAGCGGCGTAAGATCGTTCTTCAAGTTTTCTTCGCTCACATTGTTCATCTTCACAGCGAGCTTTGTAAAAAGCGTTCGGTAGTCCTTCTCCTCTCCGACTTCCTTTGCTTTGAGGTAATCGAGATCGGGTACGATTTTTTTGCTCATGTACCAGAGCAGGTCATAAATATCGCGTCCTTTTTCCTCATAAACCGCCTCGCCAACACCGCGCGTTCCGCGCAGGAAAATCGCTGCGATTTTGCTCGCCATAAGAGAAGAGAGGTTGTATGTCCGAATTACGAATGATAACTGCCCATGATTCTGTGGCATTCTCTCCGTCACAACGCCGCCGGGCGGTGCAAACTGGTTGAGGTCAACTTTCACATGGACCCATTCGGAAGCGTAGCCATCGATTAAGCTACCTGCTCGGAATTTAAGCGTTATGCCGCGGTTATTCGTGATAGAGATTTTTAGAAATTCCGAGTCAACTCCATAGACCTTTGAAAAATGTTTCTCCGCTTCCCCCTTCAGCTCATTAAGGAATTCGTTATCAATCTTGTGGCCCACTTCGAAATCCAAATCAACGGACATGCGGTCGAGGTCGTAGCAGATGCGGAGCGCCGATCCACCATACATTATCCATTTGTTGTATTCCTGATGGTGATAGATGAAGTCGAGAACGTAGAACTGCAACTCTTCTTTCAGAGCGTTGAGTCGTGTTTCGGAGTCTGTAATGTTAAAGCCGTAGGACAAAAGGCCATCAAGTTTACTTTTCAGAACCGTGAGTATCTGGTCATTCATGGAAATATGCTTTTACCTTCTCATAGAACTTATTCCGCTCTGATTTATCCATTTCGTTAATGTCTATCCGTAACTCTTCTACCATTTTTTTGATATCACCAAACTCGACGCCACGAAACTGATTCGTTCTGAAGTACAGCAAATCGAACAGTGCTTTTGACGGAGAGGCGATATAAAAATCAAACTTGCCTTTTTCGAGCGAGTAGTCCGAAAACAAATCCTTTTTGATCGACTGGTACGAGAATGTTCCCGCTCTTGTCTCATAGTCCCTTGTTACTTTCTGCGTTACCGAAGTGACAGATCGAATGGCTTCCGTTGTGAGATTGTAATACTGAAGTGCTGTCCATGAACTTACATATGAGGGTGTACGGAGAATGTTCGCAAGATAAAAAGAGTACGAAATGTCGTTCTTATTTTTAGCAAAAAAATCCGCAGACACATATAAACCCCTCTTGAGCTGAAGAATCTCCTTGTGCCTCAAAAAACGGCTTATATAGGTATCAACTGTGCTATTTTTGAGCCCCAACTGGCTAGCCAGCTGAAATACACTGCTCTTGCTGAAATGAGGCAGGTTATCAAGCTGTTCCAAGAGGTTCTTCTTGCTTTTCATAAGTATGACAATAGTGTATCATATATGAAATGCTCAAGTCAATTGCCATGAAATACTTCCTTTATGCGCGCAAAAGCACCGATGTTGAGGACAAACAGGTGCTGTCCATTGACGCCCAGCTCGCCGAGCTTCAGGCACTCGCCAAGCGCGAACGACTCAACGTCGTTGAGGTATTCGTGGAGAAACGCTCGGCGAAGATGCCGGGCCGTCCGATATTCGGCGAGATGATGACGCGGATACAAAAGGGCGAGGCGCAGGGCATTATCTGTTGGAAGATTGACCGCCTCGCGCGTAATCCCGTGGATGGCGGACAAATTCAATGGCTTCTGCAACAAAGCGTGATTCGCCACATCCAAACACACGACCGCTCGCACTTCCCCAACGACAATGTACTGATGATGTCGGTGGAGCTCGGTATGGCTAATGAATATATTCGCCAGTTGAGCGCGAATACTTCTCGCGGACTCCGACAGAAAGCGAGACAAGGTATTTATCCAGGTCTCGCGCCATTCGGCTACTTGAATGATCCGAGCACGAAGACTATCAAGAAACATCAAAAGAACGCGGAGCTAGTTCAAGAAATTTTTGAGCGGTATGCGACCGGCAAAGACACTCTGGACAGTCTCGCCACCATGCTTGAAAAGTCGGGTGTCCTATCTAAAGGCAATCGTCGCATTCATATTTCGCAAATTTCGTTTTATCTCCAAAATCCGTTCTACTACGGCCACTTCCGCTACGCGGGTGAAGTGTATGAAGGCAAGCATGAACCGATCGTTTCAAAGGAGCTATTTGATAGAGCGAACGCCGTTCTCCATAGCCGTGGGCGCGTGCCGAACATCAAGAATGACCCGAGCCCGTATTGCGGCCTGCTCCGCTGTTCCTGCGGTATGAGCATCACATCCGAGAAGAAAGAGAAGCACCAGAAGAACGGCAATATCCACTCCTACATCTACTACCGCTGTACGCGTAAATCGAAGGCGGTTAAATGCACCGAAGCGCCGATACGAAGCGAATTATTAGATACGCAACTTTCGGCGCTTCTTGGCGAATACGCGATGCCGAAGGAATGGATATCGCCGTTGTCTGCCCTACTTGATACAGAAGCCGCCAATGCCTCTAAAACGGCGGCAGGAGCTATCCAAGACCTGCGGGACAAGGTTGCCGGACATTTCGCGTACGCACGCTCGCCTAACCGACCTCTATGTGGCCGAGGACTTGGAGCGCGAAGAATACTTGTCCCGCCGCCGCGCTCTGATGGGCGAACGGAAGACGATTGAGGAACAAATCGTCCGTCTTGAACGAGCCCCTGCCGCGTGGGTTGAACCTGTCAGAGAATGGATTTCAGACGCTTCGCGTCTTGGTGAAATCGCCCATTCTGAAAACTACCCCTCCAAAAAATCCTCCCTCCAAAAAATTTTCGGATTGAACCTCTCCCTTCACGCGCGCGAAGCGCGCGGAAATGCGCATTCCCCCTACGCGGCGCTCCGCGCCGTGAAATCTTCTGACGGCGGGATTCCGTTACCTTTGATCTTTGAGCCGCCCCGGAGGATCGAACTCCGGACCTTCGCGTTACGAATGCGATGCTCTACCAACTGAGCTAGGGCGGCGTGTCTCTTTTCTACCATATAATCCCTATCCGAAAAAGCGTCTCCGACCAATGGCTCAATCCCGTTGAGTTATTGGGTTCTGGAGCCGGTGGTCGGACTTGAACCGACGGCCTGCGCCTTACCATGGCGCTGCTCCACCATCTGAGCTACACCGGCCTAATCAAGGCACAATCTTAATGTATCCATCTTGTACGATCTTCGCAATGTAATCACGACATTTCAATTTTTTCAATTTGTATTCAACTGAACGCGCGTCTTTCAATGTTTGATAATTCTGCTTTAAGACGAGTACTCCTTCTCCTAAACGCTTCGTAGAATTAAGTCTGCCCGCTATATACTCTACCGAAGCCGACGCCCTGCTGGGTCGGCTCCCCGACTTCCGACGTCGGGGCTGAGCTATCTCGGCATTAACGCACAAATCCATACTAACTGAATTTCCGTATTCTTTCAAAGCCGACGCCTCGACCGAAGCATCGAGAATCGGCTCTCCGACTTTACAAAACGTCGGAGTATAACAGCGCACCGACGGCGACAAGCATATTCAGAATGGCGAACAGAACGTGCGCGATGATAATCGGCTTATCTTTATGCGCGACACCGTAAAGCACCCAGAGGACGCTGAAGGATGCGAGCAGCATCCATGTGGCGAGCGATATGCCGGAGGCGCTCTTCGTCGTGTAAATCTGGATGACTTGCGGCAGAAGCGCAAGCGGCGCAAGAACGCCGACACCGTACATCAGGTGGTCAAGAAAACGTTTCCACGAGCTTCGCGCCGGGAAAGGTTCCAAACCTTTCGTGGCGAGCGCTCGCGAACGCAGATGGTGGAAACCGAGCATATCAATCAATTATTTTCGTCGGCGGCAAGCACGAGCGCGCCGCGGAGGCCGGCATCGTCGCCGAGCGCCGAGCGCGCAATGGGCGGAAGCACGGGGAGCGGGACCGACAGCGAGGCAATCTCGCGCGCGACGGCGTCAAGCGGGTACCCGGTCGTGTCATTCATGAGAGAACCGCCGAGAATGAGCATATCCGGCGACCACAAACGCAGGATGTTGTAGAGACCGATGGCAAGCGCGCGGACACGCCCTTCAACGACGGCATGTTCCAGCTCCTCCGGCGGATGTCCAAATTCTTCAGTAAGCGACGCACCGCCGGCGACCTCTTCAAGGGTCCGCATGCGTTCATAGTCAATAACCTGCTTCCCCGGCTCGTATCCGACCGCATGCGGCGCGGGACGTCCGCCGACAATGAGCGCGCCGCCGATGCCCGTACCCACCGTGACATAGGCGACAATATGACGCCCCTTCCCCGCGCCGAGAACAGCCTCGCCGACACCGGCGATTTCTGCATCATTAAAAAGCCGCACGGACGAGATGCCGAACGTATCTTTCAACGCCGCCGAAAGATTGAAACCGTCCCATTCGGGCAGGTATCCGGTACGCACGACGACGCCGTCTTGTACGACGCCGGCAATGCCGCCGACCGCCTCTTCCGCACTCGTTCCTCGTTTCTCCAAAAACGCGCGTATCGCTTCAACACCCTGCGCCGGATTCTGCGGCGTAGCAATCTTCTCCGATGCTCCGAGCGCGCCGCCGTCTGCAAGCGCGACGCGCAAGTGCGAACCGCCGATGTCAAACACGAGTCGGCTCACCCCGTTAGAAACTTCCGTACCCGGGCGCTCGTCATTCATACATTGTTGCAGACACCGGTTGACGTGTTTCTAACGGGGCTCATAGGCGTTTCTTGAATTCTTCAACAAGCGGCACGGTGTCAGGGTCCACGCCGCGTTTCCCGGCGAGAGCAAGCGCCGAAAGATGTACGACGAACCATCCGTAGACAAGCACCTCGGCGCGGGTCGCGCCCCGGAGCGGGACTTCCGCGACGCGGCGGCCGTGCGTGCGCATCATCTCGGCGAAGAGGTCCATGCGCCGTATGACGCGCGCATCGTCGCGTGCATCGCGCAGGAGCACGAAGCGCGCGAGCGCGGCCGCCGCGTCCGGCGCTGGCGTATCAAAGGACTCCATCTCATTATGATTCAGCTCTGGAAAAACATTTGCAAACGCAAGCATCTTCGCGGTCTCATGTGCGTGTATCTTCGCCGCGTGCGCGAGGAATCCGTTTGTACGCGACGCATAAAACAGCGGCAATCCGCCGGAGAGTTCTTTTGCAAGTGACTCCGATGCGCGGTGTGCGCCACCCGCATCAATGGATACCGCGGCAAGCTCTTCCAGAAGCGCGCTTCTGTTTGTAAGCGCGAGGAGCGCCCGAAGAAGATAGAAGAGCGCGTTTCGAGGCGAGAGACCTTCCGGAACGACGGCGATCGGCACTCCGGCTTCACGCGCGAATACGGAGAGCTCGCCGCCCGACGCGATTACAGCGAGGGGGTAGCCGCGCCCATGTACCGCCTTCGCGAAAGAGAGCGTCTCTTCCGTATTTCCGGAATAGGAGATTGCGATACAGAGGGCGTCGGCGGGCGCGTGCTCCGGCATCTCGTAGTCGCTGTGCACGCTAATTGAAATCGCATTATCCAAGAAGCGCGCCGCATGCCCCGGCAGCGCCGACCCGCCCATGCCGCCGACAATGACGCGCTTCTGCACCCCGGAAACAGTGCCCTCTATCGGCGGTATCCACGTGAGCTGCGCCTTGAGCGTCTCTTCCGTCATGGATCCATCATATCAGCCACGAGCGCGCCCCACGTGAAGTTATGTGCGCCGTATCCTTCGCCGGTTTCCGGATTGAAATATTCGCGAAAACCGCCCCGCTCAACAAGCGCCATTGACCTCTCGCGCACGAGCCGCGCCTCTTCGCTGAAGCCGTAGCGCATAAGGCCCTTATAGATGAACCAGTGCGGCGCCATCCATGAAGAGCCTCTCCAGTAGCCGTCAGGGCGGTACGCTTTCTCTCTGCGCGAGACCGTGCGTACACCGTGCGGCCCCCAAAATGTTTCTTCATTCAGAAGCTCATTGTCAACGAGCGTTCGCGCTTCTTCCGGCGTGTACAAGTCGGCGAACAACGGAGCGAAGTGCGCCCAGGTAGCAACCCGAAGCGGCTCGTACTCGGTCATCGCTACCGCCGACCAATACGCGCCGTCGGCAAAAAGACGCTCACGCATCGCGGCGCTCATGAGGTCAATGTTGAGCTTGCAAAAATGCTCGTCATCCTCCTTTCCCAGAAACGAAGCCATGTGTTCAAGCGTACGCAAATTTTCAACGAGAATCGCGTTGAACGGAACGTCCTTTACCCAAAAATGGCGGTTCATGCAAAGCTCGGCGTCAAAATGGCAGGCGCGATTCGCGTCCACGAGCTCCAAGCGGCGCGCAAGATGGTCCGCAGGCGATATGTCGTCCGGCACATGGAGGACACTGTCAAAGCGCGGCGAATTATCTTCGCCGGATTCGTCCGGATTGATGATGCCGACGAGGTGGTGGTCGCGCGGGTCGCGTTTGGATATCAAGTATTCGTAATAACGCATGAGCGCCGGATAGAGCTCGGCGAGAAATGCATCGTCGCGCGTCTCCTTATAAATCTCCCATACGGCGTACGCGAGCATCGGCGGTTGAGTGAGCGCGCTTGTGCCGTCGGTTCCCCATTCGTAGCGGTGCAAATCTCCCGGCACCCAGTAGATGATGTGCGGAATCATGCCGTCGGGGAGCTGGCGGGAGACGAGCGCGCGCAACTCACTCTTTGCGGCTTCCGGTTCGCTCTTGGCGAGTATGATTGCATGAAAGCAGGAATCCCAGAACCACTGGTAGGGATAGGCGTCAGGCGACGGAACCGTGTAGGTATGTCCGTCGGTCGTTCGGCGGTTCGCGGCAAGCAAAGCGAACACCTCGTCTCGAATGGTCATACCGGTACTATACCAACTCGAAGACCGTTATGGTCGCGCGTAATTCATTTTCCATACATCAATTAAGACGATGAACAGCGGAACCGCGAGAAGCGCTGCGGGGAGGCGCAAATCGACCTGCGCCCACGAAAGAAAACTAACCTGCGGGGAAAGGAACGGCATATAGGAGATGAGCGACGTCGCCACAATAAGAATCGGTATGTAAAAACGCGAAGGCCGGAAAAACGCGTACAGTACCGCGATACTATCCGCGAGATAAAAATACCGTTCGTGCATGCGCGGCAAGAGGTACGGGATGACGAGCACTGAAGCGAGTGATGCGGCCGTGACAAACAGCGCGGAGAGCTCCGCTTTGCGCTTCATTAGGTAAGCGATGAAGAGCGCGAACATCCCTGCCGCCGCAATGCCGAGCCAGAACAGAACATTCGTTGCCGCGGGAGCGAGCGTGAGCGGCTGTGCGAACGCGAATATGCTCTGGGCGGACACGGATAAATATGGGTACTTCTCTGCTTCTACGACATATATGAAGAGCCAGTACGAAAGCGGTCCGCCGGCGATCCACGTCGGCAATACGGAAAGAATGAATATACCGGGCGGAATGGCGAGATACTTCCACGTTTCTTTCCGTCGGAGTAAATAACCGAGTAGTACTGGTGCGAAAAAAATAGCCTGAATTTTGAAGCTGATAGCGAGCCCAAAAGCCACTGCCGCCCACAGCGGCGCTCCGATAAGTATGAATAGCAGGCTCGCGATCACACCGGAGGTATATATCGCGTCCGACTGGCTCCAGAGCGAACTGTTCATCATCACCGTCGGGAGGGACATCAACACCACGGCCGCAAGAAACAGGATGTCCTTACGCATCCCCCATTGCGATTTCTTCTTAAGAATCTGATACCCCAGGTATGCGATGAGCGCATCGAAGACGAGTGACAGCGTCTTTGCACTGATCAGGCTCGAGAACGGGAACACAGACAACAGCTTCAGCAGGTAGAGATACATGGGCGCATAATCCGCGAACGGATATGCGAATGCGGTCAAGCCGGCGTGCGATTGCATCTCATCGAACCACGGTTTGATGAAATACGTGTAGTCCGAAACGATAACCGGATACCAAAGCGTCCTCACAATAAGCGTTATCGCAAGTATCGCGAATGCGAGGGCATACCATCGACGCGACCGAGAGAGGTCGACCGTCTGCGCGTCCAAAAAAGTATCTGCCGGCATGGACAATTAATGAATTTATATTGTGCGCTTCCGCAAGTGAATTGTGCATGAACGCCGCGGCGCTTCAGAAAGACTTAAGGAGCATTTGGATATTGTGGAGCCTAACGCCACCATGAGTACGAAACCTTTAACGCTCTCTGTATTTTTCCCCGTCTATAACGAGGAAGAAAATTTACGCACGACGGTCATGGATACCGTACGGATGCTCAAACAATCTCCGTTTGTGAGCGAATACGAGATCATTATCGTGAATGACGGCAGTGCCGACCGATCCGGTGAGATTGCGGAGCGTCTCACGAACGAACAGCATGGCGTGCGCGTCGTACACCATCCGCACAATATGGGCTACGGCCAAGCGCTTAAGACCGGCATCGCGGCGGCGACGATGGACTACGTCTTTTTCACGGATGCTGATCTGCAATTCGACATCGTGGAGCTTCATGCCCTCATCGTGCATGCGGACCGCTACCCAATCGTCATAGGCTATCGTGCGCCGCGGCGCGATCCGTTCATGCGCCTCGTGAATGCGTGGGGCTGGAACGTGCTCAACCGCCTGCTCTTCGGACTCCATATTCGCGATATCGATTGTGCATTCAAGCTATTCCGGCGGCCGCTGGTACAGAATCTCGAGCTGCAATCCCAGGGCGCAATGATTAGCGCCGAAACACTT
>Ga0209211_10011074_pt1 | contig 11613 bp, 10 predicted proteins | sample RifGroA2_FD_183992 | JGI IMG/M metagenome (GOLD analysis project Ga0209211, IMG submission 183992) | Groundwater microbial communities from Rifle, Colorado, USA - Groundwater A2 (SPAdes) (version 2) | ecosystem: Environmental > Aquatic > Deep subsurface > Groundwater | place: Rifle, Colorado...
AATCGCGGCATTCTCACCAACGGCCCCACATGGGTGGACGGAAAAAGAGGCAAGGCGCTCAATTTTGATGGGGGGGATGATTATGTGGAAATCGCTTCTTCTGCTGTGAACGTTTCCGGAAATGTTACGGTATCTATGTGGGCAAGGAAGGGCAGTGTCACTTTGACATTCTTTTCCATACGAAATAACAATACCAATGTTCAAGTATCCGCAAACGGCGATAGTGGGAAAAATATTGCGTGCGTATCATCTACTGGATCGACTAACGCGAGTGGATATAGAGGCAGCGCAAACGATAATCAATGGTACCACGTTGTGTGCGTATATAGCTCGGGTACAGTCAGTGCTGCATATCTAAATGGCATCTCTCAAGGTACCGCAACCTCAAACTGGCTTATTCCTGCTTCAGACACATTTAGGATTGGAAATAGGAATGGCTCTAGCTTATATCTAAATGGAAGTATCGACGAAGTCCGCGTCTACAACCGCGCGCTGTCGGCTTCGGAAATTCAAGCGCTCTATAAATCCGGCGCGCAAAAATTCACCGCGCCTCCCACCAATTTAGGATTGGTCGGCTATTGGTCTATGAACGAAGGCACGGGCACTGTCGCGGGAGACGGAAGCGGAAACGGAAATCGCGGCACATTAACAAACGGCCCCACATGGGTGGACGGGAAAAGAGGAAAGGCGCTCAATTTTGATTATGTAAATGATTATGTGGAAGCTGCCGATAAAGTCAGTTTACGAGTCGGGGTGCCGTCTTTTACTTTTTCCGCATGGCTTAAACCGGGGAATGTTAGCGGATGTGGAGCTGATGGCACCGGTCCTAATTGTATAATTTTTAACAAAGAAAATAGTTATGAGTGGGCGATTAGCAATAATAATAATATCAATTGGGCCATTCGTAATACCAGTCCCGGCTGGGCTTGGAGAAGCAGCGGACTAAGCGCACCTACTAATACTTGGACGCATATCGTAATTACATATAACGGTTCAAATATAATCACGTATAAAAATGGTGGGGCGTCTACGAATAGTCAGAGCGGAAGCGGCAACGTGGATAATACGACATACCAAAACGCATTACGCATAGGCGCGAGGAACGCGCCCGGCGCTGCATCAGCATTTTTTCCCGGCCTCATTGACGAAGTCCGCGTCTACAACCGCGCGCTGTCGGCGGCGGAGGTTCAGGCGCTCTACAAATCCGGCGCGCAAAAATTCACAGCCCCTCCGACAAACCTCGGTCTTGTCGGCTATTGGTCAATGAACGAAGGCACTGGTTCCTACGCCGGCGATTCGAGCGGGAACAGAAACCAAGGAACTCTCACCAACGGCCCCACGTGGGTTGATGGAAAACGAGGCAAGGCGATTAATTTTGATGGGAGTAATGATTTAGTTAACGCTGGCTCTGATGCTAGTCTAGACCAATTGTCGGCTATAACTGTGAGTGCGTGGATTTATCCGCGGAGTGTTGCGGCGGCAAGTACTGACACATTTAGTAAGCGCACGGCCGCTGGCGCTTCAGGGTGGAAGTTCGGGCCCTCTTCAACCGGCGCGGGAAGGTTATCATTCGTTGTTGATTACTCTTCAACCGATTTAAATCGCACATCGAACAGCAGTGTCGTTGTTGCCAATGTTTGGCAGCATGTCGCAGTTACCTGGGATGGATCTACATCTGCATCAAATGCGAAGATATACATAAATGGCATGGAAACGACCTACGCGCAAACTACGAATGGATCAGTAACAAGAGATAGCGATTCGGCAAATCCTTTAACCATTGGAGCGCAGTCAGATGGCGGCAATCCATTCAACGGCCTCATTGACGAAGTCCGCATTTACAACCGCGCGCTATCCGCGGCGGAAATTCAGGCGCTCTACAAATCCGGCGCCGGCCGCATCGGCCTATGAGTTTTAAACTTCTAAATAAACTTCTGAAGTCCGACTTCAGAAGTTAGTAAGCAAAAACATGGAAAGACCAAAGTTTGTCACAGGCGAAATATATCATGTATATAGCCGCGGAGTGGAGAAGCGGAAGATTTTTATGAATGATAAGGATTATTTTCGGGCAGTGCATGACCTTTTCGAGTTTAATGACGTTGCTCCGGCGCAGTCCTCTTATCACAATATCCAATCTTCTGAAGTCCGACTTCAGAAGATTGAACGGAAGCCGAGAAAGCTGCTTGTAGAAATTCTTTGTTTTTGTCTTATGCCGAATCATTATCATTTGATGCTGCGGCAGAAAGTTGACAGTGGTATTACCGAATTTATGCGTAAATTCGGAGCAGGTTATACCAACTATTTCAATGTAAAATATGATCGCGTAGGGCATCTTTTCCAAGGAAAATTCAAATCGGTCCATATAACAAAGCAATCGCATTTTCTCTATCTTCCCCACTATATTCATTTGAACCCATTGGATATGAAGATGGGAGAGTGGCGCAATAAAAAAATCAGGAGTGTTCCGTCAGCATTAAAATTTCTGGAGTCGTACCGATGGAGCAGTTATCGGGATTTTATAGGTAAGAAAAATTTCCCCTCTGTCACGCAACGAGATTTCCTATTGAAAATCTATGGAAGTCCGACTTTAATAGATTACCGAAAGGATTTAAAGGAGTGGCTTGAAGATTTTGATTTGTCATCTATTGAAGATATTGCGCTGGAATGATTATTCAATTTGAATAACTTCTGAAGTCCGACTTCAGAAGTTTGACTTTTGACTATTATACGGAACGGTATCAAATACATTATGCGAGTATGGAAGTCCGACTTCAATAGATTACAGAAGATAATTCACGGAATAGTTCTCGGAACGGCGATACTCGCCCCGTTAGAGATAAATTTATGCAATATACTTACCTAATGCAAAGCAAAAAAGATAAACGCTGGTATACCGGATGTACAAACGACTTACGGAAACGCTTCAGCGAACACAACAAAGGATCTGTAGTGGCGACTAAAGGTCGTGGACCGTTCCACTTTTATACTATGAGGCTTGTATAGACCAAAGTGATGCGTTTGCCCGTGAGAAATATTTGAAGTCTGGTCCTGGCAAACGCTATCTCAAAAATCGCCTGAAGCGTTTCCTGGGCCCGTTAGAAATTCTATAAACATTCATTTGTCAGTATGACGTTGTTAAATCAAATAACATACTATATATCAAGGTTGGTTGCGTTTAGAATTTCTAAACGGGGCCTATCTCTAACGGGGTTGGTCATTATGTACGCAACCATGGCTCAATTTATGTGGTGGGGTGATATACACGCCGCTACACTTTCTAAACCGCCAAGTAACTTAGGGCTGGTTGCGTACTATAGTTTCAACGAAGGCACGGGCACTGTCGCGGGAGACGGAAGCGGAAACGGGAATACTGGGACGACAACAAACATATCCAATCCCTCAACCGCCACTAGCGGCTGGACCGACGGGAAACGGGGGAAAGCAATGAATTTCGACGGATCAAACGATCAGATAATCATGTCTCCCAATTCTTCTATGGATTTTGGCACAGAGAATTTTACTATTTCGGCGTGGGTTTATAACCGACAAGTATCAGGAATGTTTGTTTCAAAAGACGGAAGTGGTTCGACCGGTTGGAACATAGACTGTACCTCGAGCGGGAGATTCACTTTAGAAATTGCCACTGCTCAATATTTTACGGTTGGTGGTAAATGTGTCGCTAGGGTGTGGCAACATTTTGTCGCGGTCAGAACCAATGGCGCCACTGTCGCTTTATATATTAACGGTGTTGCGCAGTCTGTAGCTGTAGGTGGTTCGGGTACGTTTGCCAGTGATGTGGGTGTAGTCGAACGGATTGGCGCAGGGTTCTTTAGAAACGCCTCTAATCCGTCGTTTTTCAACGGCCTCATTGACGAAGTCCGCATTTACAACCGCGCGCTGTCGGCTTCGGAAATTCAAGCGCTCTACAAATCCGGCGCGGCGAAGATTGTAAAGACCGCTGTTACTAATCCGATTACCGCGAAATTACTCACAAGTGGTTCAGGAGGTGGTGCCAGCTCGGACGTGACGGCATCGTTCACGCCAAGTCCAAATGCGCTTGTGCTTGCGTTTGTGTACACGCTCGCGGATACGGCGCAAGTGCCAACGATGTCGGGCAACGGGTTGACTTGGGATAGAATCTTCGGACCCTTCGCCTATACGGAAAGCGGTACCGTCTCCGTCTTTCGTGCAATGGGGGCGGCGCCGTCAAGCGGCGCAGCAACGATCAGTTATTCGGTCACCAGCAGTTCAGGCCGATGGGTTATCATTGAGTTTGCCAATGTTGACACGTCGGGCACAAACGGGTCGGGTGCGATTGTCCAGACCGCGACTAATGTTAACTACGGCGGATCGTCGGTAACTGCAACGCTCGCGGCATTCTCCAGCGCGAACAACGTGACGGTGGGAGGGGCTTTCAAAGACACGGCGGCAACTGCCGTCGCTGGTTCTGGGTTTTCACTCCTTGGGAGCGCCATCGCCAACGCTCGGGGAGTTCATGCTGAATGGAAGTCGGCAAATGATACGTCCGTTGATATGTCATTCACTAGCACCAGTAACCAGTATATGTGGGCAGCCGAAATCAAAGGCAAACCAGGAGAGACAAAATTCTCGGCTCCTTCAAACACCGGGCTTGTGGGGTATTGGAGTTTTGACGACGGCGCGGGAACTTCCGCAACCGATTTTTCTGGGAAAAATAATGCGGGAATTCTCACCAACGGCCCCACGTGGGTAGACGGAAAAAGAGGGAAGGCGCTGAATTTTGACGGGGTGGATGATGAAATAAATATGGGTGCGCCGTCGGCTTTAGACATTACAGGAAATATAACCATATCGGCATGGATTTACCCTATTTCATTTGGTGGTGGCAGTCGTGGACGAATAATAGATAAAAGTAACGGAACGACGGATGGTTATAATTTTTTTGTTGATAACTCCAATGTCACAAATGGTCTTGGTTTCGCCTTCAACGCTGGGACGCAAGCAACAAATAGTCGGTGTGACACAGCTAGTAACACTATCCAACTCAATAAATGGCAACACGTTACCCTCACATATACTGGGGCTGCTTTGTTCTATGTAAATGGGATTCAATTTAGTGTGGGTAGTGGTAGTTGTTCAGGAACTATAAACAGTGTCGCTTCCAGTTTCAAAGTTGGACGCGCCACCATTGCAACTCGCGAGTTTACCGGCCTCATCGATGATGTCCGTATCTACAACCGAGCCCTGTCCGCCTCCGAAGTGCAGGCGCTGTATAATAGCAGATGACGGTGAAAGTTTAAATATTTAAACCAAAAAACATGGCAACGGTAAAACAATTTGAAGATTTATTAGCGTGGCAAAAAGCCCGCCTGCTTGTCCGCGAGGTCTATAAAGCGTTTCGCGACTGCCGCGACAGGGGATTTACCGATCAAATCCAGCGGGCTTCAGTTTCGGTTATGAGTAATATAGCCGAGGGATTTGAGTCCGGGACGCGCCAAGAGTTTCTAAACTATCTTTATATCGCCAAGGGCTCTGCCGGCGAAGTCCGCGCCCAATTATACGCCGCGTGCGACATCAGATATTTAAATATTGAAACGTTTAAATATTTAAACTCTCTTGCGACGGAATGTTCTCGTTTGATTGCAAGCTTCATTAAGGGGCTAAAATCTTCCCAATTCGCAGGAACGCAGTACAAACGCGAAAAATCGAAGCGCGAGCTCGAGCGCGAAGAGTTTGACCAAGCAATCACTGCCTATCTCGAAGAGGCGAAAGAAAATCCCAACGCTACATTCGATCTGTCTAAATTCCAAAAGGGCGGCTAAATAATATTAAATCTTTAAACATTAAATATTTAAACTAATTATTATGCAAAAATCAAAACTCATCGCCATCATAGTCGTATTAGTTGCAGTTGCCGCGGGCGCGTATCTTCTTTTCAGCCGCGGCGGGCTTAAATCTTTGAACTTTAAATCTTCAAATCCAGAAGATCAGCGTCAAATTAGCGTCCCTGCGGGCGAAGAATCAGCGGTGTATGAAAATCCCGATTATGGCTTCTCCTTCAAATATCCTAAAGGGTTCAACGCGACTGAACTCGACGACGACTCCGGCCATACCGTACTTGTCCAAAACGCGGAAGAAAAATCGGGATTTCAGGTATATATCACGCCGTTTGACGAGGCAGATCCGCTGACTGCGGCAAGAATCTTGGAAGATTTGCCTGCGTCCGAAGTGATTGACCCGAAAGACGTATTGATAGGGGAGGGGAAGGCGATTAATGCCGTAATCTTTCTATCAACCAACCCCTCGTTCGGCAAAACCCGCGAAGTGTGGTTCATCCGCGAAGGATTTTTGTATCAGGTGACGACCTACGAAGGGCAGGACAATATGATTGGGCCGATATTGGAAACATTGAAATTCAATTGAAACGAATGGAAATTCATTGAAACTTATGGAAAAGAATTTTGATCAGTGGAATATAGTGAAGAAAAAAACAAACGCGGAACATCCTCGTTTATATACAGTGCGCGAGATATGGTGGTGTCGACTCGGCGTGAACGTTGGTGCAGAACAGGACGGAAGCGGTCAATCGTTTCTTCGTCCCGTTGTTATCGTGCGTGCATTCGGGCCTGACACTTGCGCAATTATTCCATTTACCGCATCAGAGCGGCGACATCCTCTTCGTATTCCCGTGGGGATGATTCAAGGAAAAAATGCATCGGCACTTCTTTCTCAAATTCGCGTGGTTGATACGCGTCGATTGGTTGAAAAAGTCGGTTTTTTGGACAAAGAAATATTCGCACAATTAACAAAAGCCGTCAGAGCATTGTTCTGACAGATTTTGAACTTGAGTTCTCCCCCTTACGGGGGTAAGGCCGAAGCCACTTGTACTCCTATGATAGCAAACCCATTATTTATGTCAAGAGGATCAGGTAATGTGCACAGACATATGACTCACGAGCTTTTTCAAGAAATAAAGAAAAAAGCCAGCCTAGTAAACTTTGGCTAGCTTTTTCCCTTTTACCTCGCTTTTTAGGGCGAGGCGAGCCCGAAGGCCATCTGTATGTTTATGATAGCAAATACAAAAAATATGTCAATAGTCCAATACACATCCGCAGATAATACTTTGATGGCTGCACAGAAAGGTTGCCGCTATCAGCGTCAATTCGGCGTTCTCATCAGCGTTCTATCGGCGGTTATTTCCCTGTGGCTTTTGAGTTTCAATATGGTAGATGCCGCTCTCATCAGCAAACCCCCCGCGAACCTAGGCCTTGTCGGTTATTGGTCAATGAACCCCGTTAGAGGCCGCGATAGCGTGGAGTATGATAATAACAGTATGAAAAATAACCATTACAAATTGGGAAGTACAGAAAGTGACGGTTTTATACGATCGCGATCTGCCTCTAACGGGGTGAACGAAGGCACGGGCACTTATGCCGGCGACTCGAGCGGAATAGGTTTTGGAATTGTGAATGAAAAACTATGAATTATGACATAGCCGAAGTTCAAAACAATGCAATTTTGAGAGGATACTGGCTAAATCAAAAAAACGCTCCAGCAGAGCGGGTGAGAAGTATATCTATAGATACTTCTGGAATTCCTCGGGGCTTACGCCGATGTCATCGAGGATCTCGGCAAGCAAGCTTCGATCGATTTCTTCTCTTGCGTGTACCGGGACGACGGTGGTCCGTTTCGTATCTGGATGGCGGAGAAAGACATGGCTCCCTTTCTGACGGACACGGACAAACCCCGCGCGGAAGAGTGCCCGTAGGAGCTGTCGGGCTTTCAGAATCGGGAGTCGTGTCATGCCGTAACCACGATTTCCTCAATGCCAAGGAATGTTGGCTCCGGTATCCGGCTGTAGCGTTGATTGTTTCTGGAAACCTCAATGCAGAGGAGAATGGCCTCCCGGATGCGCCGCCGCAGTTCCTCGTAGGTTTTTGCTTGGGTGTGACAGCCGGGGAGGGAGGCGACCGATGCCACGAAATAACCATCCTGCCCGCGGCGGATAATTGTCTTGAAGGTGGCGAGATGTGGTTTCATATCGGTCATGATACTACTCCGGCGTATAAGCGTCAATACTACATAATATCTAATACAGAATACTAAATAATCTAAATAATGTAAATATCAAAAATCAAAATGGAAAATGACAGTGTAAAATTCAAAAATGAATTCAAGCGGCGGCTCTATAATTGGGTTCTTCGCCTGATTAAATGCATTGATAAACTTCCGAAGGATTCCGTGTGTTTGGTGATGGGGAAACAATTATTACGAAGCGGTACTAGTGTTCTCGCCAACTATATTGAGGCAAATTCCGCAAGTTCAAAGAGGGATTTTATTAACTTCTTTACCCATGCGTTGAAGTCCGCGAATGAGTCAAAGGTTTGGCTGACGTTGCTACGGGATACTGACAAGGGTGATCGCACAGAACTTGAATGGCTTCTAAAGGAATTGGGCGAAATTGCCAACATTCTTGCTTCAAGCATTCTCACACTTAAAGGAAAAAGATAAAAAAATGAAAGATTTAAAAATCAAAATGGGAAATCATAGATTAAAATTGGAAAATAGGAAATTCATTTTGACATTTTGCATTGTCATTTTGATTTTTGATATTTACATTTTACATTTGCCTTCGGCAAATGCCGCCCTCATCTCCAAACCCCCCACCAACCTCGGTCTGTCCGAATGAAATACCAAACCCTAATATCTAAATCCTAAACAAATCCCAATGACCGAAATACAAAATTCAAAACACTATGATCTTGAGGAACGAACGTTTCGCTTTGCGAAGCGCGTGAGTGAATTTTCAAAGACAGTGCCTAGAACACTTGAGAACATTGAATATAGGAAGCAATTGATTCGATCTTCCGGTTCGCAAGCCGCAAACTATATTGAAGCGAACGAGTCATTGAGCAAGAAAGATTTCGTAATGCGTATCAAGATTTGTAGGAAAGAAACCAAAGAAAGCGAGCTTTGGTTAAAGCTTATTTTTCTGAATAGTAACGATGTTTTAGAGAAAGAGTGTGCGACACTGATTCAAGAGTCAGTCGAGCTTAGGAAAATATTTGGTTCAATCTTAGAAAAATCAAAGTGATTATGTTTAGAATTTCGAATTTAGGATTTAGGATTTTGAAATTAGGATTTCGAGGCCATTTGGTATTTAGGATTTTGAAATTAGGATTTCGTAGTAGTTTAGTATTTAGTGTTTCGGACTTGAGATTTTGGATTTCGAATTTTGTATTTCGAATTTATTTAGGATTTAGGATTTTGAAATTAGGATTTCGAGGCCATTTGGTATTTAGGATTTTGAAATTAGGATTTATCCTAACTCTCTTGTTTATTTTCATGCCGACTCATATAGCCAATGCCGGAATTATTGGTAAACCCCCCGCGAACCTAGGCCTTGTCGGCTATTGGTCTATGAACGAAAACACCGGCACCATCGCCGGGGACTCAAGCGGCAACAATAACCGCGGAATCCTCACTAACGGCCCCACATGGGTGGACGGAAAAAGAGGCAAGGCGCTGAATTTTGACGGGAGTAATGATTATGTGGATGCGGGAGGTGGATCAGCCCTTAATTTTACTGGAAGTTTTAGCATATCCGCTTGGATTTATCCAAGATCATTCGGCGGCGGTTCCAGAGGGCGAATTGTGGATAGAGACACGGGGAGTCTTGGTTATATGTTCTTTGTTGATAACGCTGGGGGGGCAAATTCGACAAATGGACTTTCAATGATTAGAAATGCCGCAGGATCTAACAATTTTGTTGGGTCAAATAATTCTATAAACCTTAACCGATGGCAACATGTTGTGGGTACGTATAATTCGAGTGGAAATGTTGTAAGTATGTATGTAAATGGCGCGGCGGTCACGACATTTGATAGCTGGACTGGTCCACCAAGTTCCGCGTCTGTCAACTTGCGTATAGGAAATTCCCCCGCAACGGCAACTCGCGAATTTAACGGCCTCATTGACGAAGTCCGCATCTACAACCGCGCGCTGTCGGCGGCGGAAATTCAGGCGCTCTACAAATCCGGCGCGGCGAAGATAAAATTTCCAGCAGTCACCCGTACGAGTTTAACGAGTGGTTATGATAATGCGCCAGCGGGTACTTGTACAACCGCCTCGATTACTCCAACTTCAAACGCGTTGGTACTCCTTGCCGTGTTTCACAATAATGGTGCTGATCCAGCTGTTTCGGGGAACGGTTTAACATGGGTGAAAATAGATAGACAAAACAGAAGCGGCGGTAACGGCAATGTTACTATCTATCGTGCTTTAGGCGCGTTCCCAACCGCAGGGGCTATCACAATTACCACCGGTGCCTCTCGTTGCGCGTGGTCTGTTGTAGAATATACGGGCGTTGATACAAGTGGAGCAAATGGATCGGGGGCCATCGTTCAGGCGGTAAAGGGCCAGAACGGTTTCAGTGGTTCTCTTGCCCTTACCCTTGCCGCCTTTAGTTCTACATACAATGTGACGTATGGGGCTTTGTTTCTTGACAATGATTGTAATTCTATGGGTATTACCCCAGGATCAGGATTTACGCAAATCCATAAAACTTCCGGCTCGACATCTAACTGTGGACAAACGCAAGATCAATTGGCAAATGACACAACCGTAGATTGGACTCATACCAATGCGTGGAACGCAGGAATTGCGTTGGAAATTAAAGCCAAACCCAGGACTTCTAAAATCAACGCCTCTCAAAACTCTAAACTCACCAACGGCCTCGTGGGAATGTGGTCGTTCAATGGCCCCGATTTAACCACGACCACCGCCTACGACCGCTCTGGCCAAGGCAACAACGGCACCCTCACCAACGGCCCATCCCGCGTAGCCGGCAAAGTCGGCCAGGCGCTGAATTTTGACGGGGTGAATGATTATATAAATGTGGGCTCGGGTAGCTCACTTGATAATTTGGGGCCAATGACGGCCAGTGCGTGGATTTATGCAAAAAGCAGCGGGGAAGGGGGTTTGACGGGAAGAATTTTTGATAAATGTATGACTGGTGGAAGTAATAACTGCTGGATATTTTATCAAACTACAGGTGGCGTAGGAGGTCTTACTTTCTATGTAGATGGGTCTACTATTCTAAGAAGAATATCATCAAATGGCGTCATTCAATATAATAAATGGCATCATGTTCTTGTTACTTGGGACGGCGTTATAACGACGGCGGCAAGCGTACATATTTATGTTGATGGCAATGAAGTTACTTATACGACAACAACTAATGGTGCATCTCGTACAAGCGATGCCATCGAAAGTCTTATTATTGGTAATACAATAGATAGTAATAGAACATGGGACGGTCTCATCGACGAAGTCCGCATCTACAATAGAGCATTGAGTCCAGACGAGGTAAAGAGACTTTATAACATGGGGAGGTGAGTATAAGACGTCCGCCCCGAACCAAACAAGGTTTGGTACGGGGCAAGCATCTATTTACCCCGTTAGAAGTAGGACGCAGACGCAAGCGTCCGCGACTTCTAACGGGGTAAGCCGCGCCCTCACCCCCGACGAAATTAAGAGGTTGTATAACATGGGAAGATAAAAAGCAGAAAAACCGCATTTGGGCGGCTTCCGAAAGAATATAAAATATATGCTACAACAACTTCTTGAATTCTT
>Ga0209211_10011075_pt1 | contig 11612 bp, 9 predicted proteins | sample RifGroA2_FD_183992 | JGI IMG/M metagenome (GOLD analysis project Ga0209211, IMG submission 183992) | Groundwater microbial communities from Rifle, Colorado, USA - Groundwater A2 (SPAdes) (version 2) | ecosystem: Environmental > Aquatic > Deep subsurface > Groundwater | place: Rifle, Colorado...
GGGGTTGGGGGTTGGGGGTTGGGGGTTGGGGGTTGGGGGTTGGGGGTTGGGGGTTGGGGGTTGGGGGTGAGGTGGTGTGGGGATCGCGGCTGAAGCCGCTCCTACACATACACGGTAAACTGTGAGGATGTTGAAGATTGATACCCATGCTCATTACTTGCCTCGCGATTGGCCGGACCTGGCGGCGAAGTACGGCGATAACCGGTTCCCGGTGATCCATCACGGCGACGACGGCCGGCACCGCATCTACAAGGACGGCAAGTTCTTCCGCGAAATCTGGCCGAAGACCTGGGATGCCAGGGTGCGCATCGACGACTACGCGCGATTCGGCGTGCAGGTGCAGGCGATCAGCACCGTGCCGGTGATGTTCTGCTACACCTCGAAGCCGCAGCACGCGCTGGAGCTGCACCAGTCGTTGAACGACGACATGGCCGCGACTTGCCGCGACAACCGCCGCCACTACGCCGGCATCGGCACTGTGCCTCTGCAGTCGCCGCGCCTGGCGGTGCAGGAACTCGAGCGCTGCATCGACCAGCTCGACTTGCAGGCGGTGCAGATCGGTTCCCACGTCAACGAGTGGAACCTGGATGCCGACGAGCTCACGCCGTTTTTCGAGGCCGCCCAGGACCTCAAAGCGGCCATCCTGATCCACCCTTGGGACATGATGGGCACCGACTCGATGCCAAAATACTGGATGCCCTGGCTGGTCGGCATGCCCGCAGAACAATCGCGCGCGGCCTGCGCGCTGCTGTTCGGCGGCGTGCTGGAGCGTTTTCCGCGCCTGAAGATTTGCTTCGCGCACGGAGGCGGCAGTTTTCCGTACACCATCGGCCGCATCGAGCATGGTTTCAACATGCGTCCCGACCTGGTTGCCGTCGACAACCCGCGCAATCCGCGCGAGTATTTCGGCAAGATCTATTTCGATTCCTGCGTGCACGATCCGCGCGCATTGCGCTACCTGATCGACACCGTCGGCATCGACACCGTGATGCTCGGCACCGACTATCCCTTCCCGTTGGGCGAACAGGAACCTGGCAGTGGCATCGCCGCTCTGGGCCTGGACGAAGCAGCGCAGGCGCGCCTGTACCACGGCACCGCGCTGGAATGGCTGGGCTTGAACAAGGCGCGCTTCGACTGACATGCGCCCAATTTCTGAAACGCGCGCTATCGAAGTGCAAGAAGCGGAAGCGCTGGCCCGCAGCCTCGATGCCGCTGATCCGCTGCGGGGCTTTCGCGACGAATTTCATATCCCACTGCATGGCGGCGACAGCCAGCACTATTTCTGCGGCAACTCGCTGGGCCTGCAACCCAAGGCCGTGCGCGCGGCGCTGTTCGACGAGCTCGACGACTGGGCGCGGCTGGGCGTGGAAGGCCACTTCCTCGGCAAGCATCCGTGGATGCCGTACCACGAGTTCGTCCGCGAATCGCTGGCGGCCTGCGTCGGCTGCCTGCCTTCGGAAACCGTGGCGATGAATTCGCTGTCGGTGAACCTGCACCTGATGATGGTCAGCTTCTATCGGCCCACGACCGAGCGGCATGCCATCGTGATCGAGGCTGGCGCGTTTCCTTCCGACCGTTACGCGGTCGAGTCGCAGGTGCGTTTCCACGGCTTCGATCCGGCGCGTTCGTTGATCGAGCTGGAACCCGACGAGGCCGACGGCACCATCTCGATGGCGGCGATCGAACGCGTGCTCGCCGAGCGCGGCCAGGAAATCGCGCTGGTGCTTTGGCCCGGCGTGCAATACCGCAGCGGCCAGGCTTTCGACCTGAAGGAAATCACCACGCTCGCGCATGCGCAGGGCTGCGTGGCTGGCTTCGACCTGGCCCACGGCGCCGGCAACCTGGAATTGAACCTGCACGATAGCGGCGCCGACTTCGCCGCCTGGTGCAGTTACAAATATTTGAATTCGGGCCCGGGCGCCGTCGCCGGTTGCTTCGTGCACGAGCGCCATGCGCACAGCGATCGGCCGCGCTTCGCCGGCTGGTGGGGTCATGACCAGGGCACGCGCTTCAAGATGGGGCCGGAGTTCGTGCCCACGCCGGGCGCCGATGGCTGGCAGTTGAGCAATCCGCCAATCCTGGCGCTGGCGCCGTTGCGGGTGTCGCTGGAGATTTTCCAGCGCGCCGGCATGGGCCGCTTGCGCGCCAAGTCCCAACAGCTGACGGGCTATCTCGAAGGATTGATTCGCGCGCGGCTCGGCGACACGCTGCAGATCGTCACGCCATCCGAACCCGAGCGTCGCGGCTGCCAGTTGTCGTTGCGCGTGGTCGGCGGTCGCGCGCAAGGTCGGGCGCTGTTCGAGCACCTGAGTTCTCGCGGCATCATCGGCGACTGGCGGGAGCCGGACGTGATCCGCATCTCGCCGACACCGCTGTACAACACATTCACCGACGTCCTGCATTTCGTGCAGGCCGTCGACGCCTGGCGTCCGGCCTGATGCGCGCGTCGAGCGGGCAGATCACCATCGCCGGCGCCGGACTGGCAGGCGCGCTGCTGGCAACGCTGCTGGCGCGCAATGGCTGGCAGGTACAACTTTTCGAAAAACGTCCCGATCCGCGGCAGCGCGCCTACGAAGGCGGCCGTTCGATCAACCTGGCGCTGGCCGAACGCGGCCTGCACGCCTTGCGCCAGGCCGGCCTGGAAAATGCGGTAATGGCGCAGGCGGTGATGATGCGCGGCCGCATGGTGCACGCGATCGACGGCTCGACACAATTGCTGCGCTACGGCAAGGACGATTCCGAAGTGATCTGGTCGGTGCATCGCGGCCGGCTCAACATCAGCCTGCTCGACGCGGCGGAAGCGGCCGGCGCGAAGATCCGCTTCGACGCGCGCCTGGATGCGGTCGACTTCGCGGCACGCCGGGTGACGCTGGTCAACGACCATGACCGTAGCACCGAGGTCGTCGACTTCGAGGTGCTGATCGGCGCCGATGGCGCAGGTTCCGGCGTACGCGCGACGTTGTCGTCCGAACTGGACCTCGGCGAGCGCTTCGAATCCCTCGGCCACGGCTACAAGGAACTGGAAATTCCGCCCGGCGCCGACGGCGGATTCCTGCTGGAGCCGAACGCGCTGCATATCTGGCCGCGCGGCGGCTACATGTGTATCGCCCTGCCCAACACCGAACACACGTTCACCGTCACCTTGTTCCTGCCCAACGAAGGCGACCCCAGTTTTGCCACACTGCCCGACCTCGTCGCGGCGCGCGCGTTCTACCAGCGCGATTTCGCCGATGCCCTGGCGCTGATTCCCGAGTTCGATGCCGACTGGACAAATAATCCAACCAGCGGACTGGGCACGCTTTATCTCGATCGCTGGCGCCTGGACGGCCGCGCCGTGCTGATCGGCGACGCCGCGCACGCGATGGTCCCCTTCCACGGGCAAGGCATGAATTGCGCGTTCGAGGATTGTGTCGCGCTGGCCCGCCACATCGACCAGGCCAGTGACTGGGACAGCGCCTTTGCCGCCTTCGAGACCGATCGCCGCCCCAACGCGCAGGCGATCCAGGCCATGGCGCTGGAGAACTACGTGGAGATGCGCGATCAGGTCGATGATGCGGATTTCCTGCGCCAACGCCAGCTCGAACGCATTCTTGCCGAGCGTCATCCCGGCCGCTTCGTGCCGCGCTATTCGATGGTCAGTTTCCTGCGCGTGCCGTACGCGCTTGCCTACTCGCGTGGCAAGATCCAGCGCCAGATCCTGCGCGAGTGCACGTCTGGACTCACCGACGTCCAGCAGGTCGACCTGGCGGCGGCGGATGCGCTGGTGCGCGAGCGCCTGGAACCGCTGCAGCTCGGATGAGGCTTCGTTCATGACCGCGATTACGGAAGTGTCGGGTGCTCCACAAGTCCGATGACCCATAGTTTTCTTTGGTACGACCTGGAGACATTCGGCCGCGACCCGCGGCGCACGCGCATTGCGCAGTTCGCGGCGGTGCGCACCGATCCGGAATTGAATCCGATCGGCCTGCCCGTGTCGCTGTATTGCCAGCCTGCGGAAGATCTGCTGCCGTCGCCGGAAGCCACGCTGATCACCGGCATCACACCGCAGCAAGCCTTGCGCGAGGGTCTGCCGGAGGCCGAGTTCTTTGCCCGCCTGCACGAAGAACTGTCCGTACCCGGAACCTGCGCCGTCGGCTACAACTCGATCCGCTTCGACGACGAGTTCATCCGCTTCGGCCTGTATCGAAATTTCTACGACGCCTACGAGCGCGAATGGCGCAACGGCAACTCACGCTGGGACTTGCTTGATGTGATGCGCCTGATGCGCGCGCTGCGGCCCGAAGGCATGCAGTGGCCGATGCGCGAGGACGGCATGCCCAGCTTCAAGCTCGAGCACCTGGCCGCGATGAACGGCACCCGCACCGGAATGGCGCACGAGGCACTGTCCGATGTGCATGCGCTGATCGGCCTGGCGCGCCGGTTTCGCGCGGCGCAACCCAGGCTCTGGGACTATGCGCTGCATCTGCGGGACAAACGCCATGCAGGCAGTTTGCTCGACACCGTCGGCAAGACGCCGGTGCTGCATGTGTCCGGCAAATATCCCGCGTCGCGCCACTGCGCCGCACTGGTGCTGCCGCTGGCTCGGCATCCGCGCATCGACTCGCGGGTAATTGCCTGCGACCTGGATGCGGATCCGGCACAGTTGCTCTCGCTGTCCGCCGAGGAGATTGCAGAACGGCTGTACACGCCGGCCGCGGACCTGCCGGAAGGCGAGCAACGCGTTGCCTTGAAAGAGATCCACAGCAACAAGTGTCCGATGCTGGTGCCGCTGGCGCACTTGCGCGACGCCGATTTCGAACGTCTTGGCATCGATGCGGCCGCGTGCCTGCGCCATGCCGATCAGCTGCGCGCCGATCCGGGCCTGGCCGAGAAAGTCCGCCGCGTATTCGCCAACGAGAACCACCGCGCGCCGGCCGACCCCGATGCCGCGTTGTACGACGGGTTCGTCGCCGAAAGCGACAAACGCACCTTCTCCCGGATTCGCAGTTGCAAGCCAGGTGAACTCGGCGCGCTGGCGGCGGAATTGAAAGATCCGCGTTACCCGGAACTGCTGTTCCGCTACCGCGCGCGCAATTGGCCGGACAGCCTGGACACCCTCGAGCGCAACCGCTGGGATGACTACCGGCGGCAGCGCCTGGGCCGCGACAGCGGGCTGTCGGAATACCATTTCGCGTCGTACTACGAAACCATCGCGGCGCTGCGCTGCGACCGCGGTCCCGGCCCCGAACAGGCGCTGCTCGATGCCCTCGAATCCTGGGGCCGGGAACTCGAAGCGAGTCTGTAGCCCTTCAGCGATAAGCGCATTTCATCGACCGGAGCCATGCCGTGGCCACCTACTTCAGCGACAAGACCTTTCGATTCCTGCGCGCGCTGGCGCGCAACAATTCCCGCGAGTGGTTCCACGAGCACAAGGCCGAGTACGAACAACACTTGCGCGCCCCGTTCCTGCAGCTGATCGCCGACCTGCAACCGGACCTGCTAACCGTCAGCGAACACTATCGCGCCGATCCGAAGGCCGTCGGCGGCTCGCTGTTCCGCATCCACCGCGACACCCGTTTTTCCAACGACAAGACGCCGTACAAAACCTGGTCGGGCGCACGCTTCTTCCATGCGCGGCACAAGACGGTCGACGCCCCGTCGTTCTACCTGCACGTGCAACCCGGACACTGCTTCATCGGCGCCGGGCTCTGGCATCCGCAGCCGGAATCGCAGCGCCGGATCCGCCAATTCATCCTCGACAATCCCGGCGCCTGGAAAGCAGCCGTGCACGCGCCGGCGTTCAAGCGCAAGTTCACCATGGACGGCGATTCGCTGGTTCGCGCGCCGCGTGGATTTCCGGCCGATCACGAGCTGATCGAAGACTTCAAGCGCAAGGATTTCGTCGCCACGATGGCGCTCGACGATGCTGTCGTGCTCGGTCCCAACCTGCGCAAATCGGTGGCCGCGCAATTCGCCGGACTGGCGCCGCTGGTCGACTACCTGTGCGCCAGTCTCGATCTCGAGTTCTAGGCGCCCGCCAACGTTCGAACAGCGGTGGCCAAGCCTTGTCGCGGCTTAAATCACCACTCGCGTGCCGAGCTCCACAAGCCGGTTCGCAGGAATGCTGAAGTACTCGGTCGCCGGTGTCGCATTGCGCGACATCACCAGGAATAATTTGTCGCGCCACAAGGCCATGCCGCCGTCTTTGGACGCCTCCAGCGACTCACGGCTGGCAAAGAACGTGCTGGTCATGGGATCCAGTGGCAGCTCCGCGGGCGCCCATTGCTTGAGGGCCTTTGGAACATTCGGGTTCTCCATGTAGCCAAAGCGCAAGATCAGGCGGGTGAAGCCAGACCCCATGTCCAAGGCCGAGACCCGATCGAGCTCGCTTGCCCTGGGCACATCGAGCATCTGCACGCTCAGAATTACGTTCTGCTCGTGCAACACCTGGTTGTGCTTGAGGTTGTGCAGCAGTGCCGGCGGCAGGTAATCATTGGCTGGAGTGAGGAAGATCGCCGTTCCCGATACCCGATGCGGCGGTTCGAGCATGATGCTGTCGACGAAATGCTCGATGCGCAGGCTGTCCCGATTGATTTGCTCACGAACCAGGCTACGACCCCGTCGCCAGGTACGCATCAGCGTGAATGCGACGGCGCCGAGCGCCAGTGGGAACCACGCCCCTTCCACGAACTTGACCAGGTTTGACGTGAGGAACGCCACATCGATTCCCAGGAAGACCACGGCCATCGGCCACAATATCCACTTGGAAACGTTCCAACGAATTCGGGCAATGATCAGGATAAGCACACCGCTGATGAGCATGGTGCCGGTGACCGAGACGCCATAAGCTCCCGCCAGGGCGCTGGAACCACCGAAGCCAAGCACGACGATCATCACGGCGACCAGCAGCGCGCGGTTGATGGCTGGCAGATAGATCTGGCCGCGCGTCTCCGACGAGGTGTGTATCACCGTCATCCGGGGCAAGTAGCCCAATTGGATCGCTTCGCGCACGACCGAGAAGGTTCCGGATATCAACGCCTGCGAAGCAATCACCGCAGCCAGTGTTGCAAGCACGATCATCGGGTAGAGGAGAACCGACGGCACCAGCAGGTAGAACGGATTCTTCACCGCCTCCGGATCCTCCAGGATCAGCGCGCCCTGTCCGAAGTAGTTGACCAGCAAAGCCGGCAGCACCAGCGCCAGCCAGCCAATCCGGATCGGGCCGCGGCCGAAATGACCCATGTCGGCGTACAGGGCTTCGCCGCCGGTCACGGCCAGCACTACCGCACCCAGTGCCAGCCAGGCGGCGACGCCATGCTGGACGAAGAAATGCACCGCCCAATACGGGTTCAGCGCATGCAGGACAGCCGGATTCGCGGCAATCTTCACGCTACCAAGCGCGGCAATGGCCAGGAACCACGCGATGGTGATCGGCCCGAAAATCTTGCCGACTTTGTCGGTGCCGTGTCGCTGGAGCGAGAACAGCAAGACCAGAATAACCAGGGCGACCGGAACTACGTACCGCGTCATTCCCGGAGCGGCGATTTCCAAACCTTCCACCGCGCCGAGCACCGAAATGGCCGGCGTGATCACGCCGTCGCCGAAGAAAAGGGCCGTGCCGAAAACACCCAGGATGCCCATTCCATAGGCCACCGGCGAGGCGATAGGAAGGCTTCGCTGGACCAATGCCATCAGCGCCAGGATGCCGCCCTCGCCCTTATTGTCGGCACGCATGATGATCATCACGTACTTGATGGTGACCACCAGGATCAGCGCCCAGAAGATCAGGGACAGGATGCCGAGCACATTGGCCTGATCTGGAACCAGCCCGTAATGCGGACTAAATGCCTCCCTGATTGTGTACAGGGGACTGGTACCGATATCTCCGAAAACCACGCCCACCGCGCCGACCACCAGGGGCAACACCCTCGGCGACTTTTGCTCGTCACTCTGAGACATCGATAATGACCTTGCCGGGCCAGCGCCCAATGCGAAGCGCGCATTCTGCCCTCGATTCCCGCGAACGCGCGTATTCCGACCGCAACTTTTACGCAGAATTTACGCGTAAGGTCGGGCCTGCGGCCTGCCGTTCGCCGTGTCGGGACAGGTCCAGACGAATGTGCTGCAATTGAGTTCGGCCACGCGATGCAGAATTCCATGAAACCGGACCGCACCACGCAGACGGATGCACCGCGGGCAGAAGCGCAGCGCGAGCGTGACGGGAGCATTGGAGTAGCTTCTGGCGCGACGGCGATGGCTGAGCTGGCCTACGCCACGGCCGTGACTGCTCTCGCCGTCATCTTCTCGGCGCTTGCCGAGCGCTCGCTTGGCTTTACCGACCTGTCGCTGGTCTTCATTACCGCCGTGTTGTTCGTCGCCGTGCGCACCCGCATGTCCATTGCCGTGTACGCGGCGGTTCTTTGCTTTCTCGCCTACAACTTCTTTTTCATACATCCCCGCTACACTTTCTACATAGCGGCCGGACGCAGCGTTGCGACGGTCGTGATGTTTCTGGTCGCGGCATTGATCTGCGGCCGCCTGGCCAACCGCCTGCGCACACAAGTCATCCTGCTGCGGGCTGCGCACGCCCATACGGAGGCACTTCATACACTCGGCCAGCAATTGGCTACGGCGGCCGACGAAGGCGAGGTTTTTCGCGCCGGTTTGGGCGCATTGCGCCAAGCGATGGGCGCGGAGGTGGTCATCCTGTCGATGGACGATGCAACCGCAACTTTGGTCAACGTGGCCAGCGCTCCGGATGATCCGGACCTGGAGCCGGACGCGCGGGCAGCCGCCGAGTGGCGCCTGTTACATGGACAGACCGCCGACCGCGGCACGGATGCGCGACACAGCCCGTCGTGGTGGTGTCTTCCTTTGAGCGCGGGCGGGCGTTCGTTGGGCATGGTCTGTCTGCGTTTTAGTGACCGGCGAGCCGCGCCGTCGCCTGACTTGACGAACCTGGCTCAGGCGATGGTGCACGCCATGGCCGGCGCGTCGGCGCGCACGCGGCTGGTGACTCAATTGGAACTGGCGCGGGTGCAAGGCGAAACCGAGCGCTTGCGCGCGGCACTGCTTTCTTCGGTCTCACACGATTTGCGCTCTCCCCTCGCCACCATTGTCGGCAGCGCCGAGAGCCTGAGCGTCTATCGAGACAAGCTTTCCCGGGAAGACCAGGCGGTCCTGGCGGAGAACATCCTGATCGAGGGCCAGCGACTGGACCGATACATCCAGAACTTGCTCGACATGACCCGACTGGGCCATGGCACGTTGACGATCCATCGCGAATGGGTCGGGCTGGATGAACTGTGCGGTGCCTTGCTGCCACGACTGCGCAGGCTCTGTCCACCGACGGAAATCGAATTGCAGATTCCGGCGGACTTGCCATTGCTGTACGTGAACCCGGCGCTGATCGAACAGGCCTTGTTCAACGTCCTGGAAAACGCCGCCAAGTTCTCGCCGTCGGACCAACCAGTCACTTTGTCGGCAGCGCGCTGCGACGGTGAGCTTCAGATCAGGATTTCCGACCGTGGACCGGGCGTACCCGAAGAAGAACGCCAGCGCATTTTTGACATGTTCTATTCGGTCGGACGTGGCGATCGGGAGAATCGAGCGAAACCGGGAACAGGCTTGGGCTTGGCTATTTGCCAGGGCATCGTGGCCGCACATGGCGGCCGCGTCGTGGCGTTACCGGGCGATGACGGGCAAGGGACCATGATTCTGATCACCTTGCCAGTGATCGATCCGCCCACCGATCAACCCCGCGAGGAATAGGCCTGATGGAAAGTCCAGGCGCACGAGTACTGGTGATCGATGACGAGCCGCAGATCCGGCGGTTCCTGAGCATCAGCCTGTCGGCACAAGGCTATGAAGTAAACGAAGCGGCGAGCGGCAGGGAAGGATTGAGGATGCTGGCCACGCAAGGTGCCGACCTCGTGATCCTCGACCTTGGCCTTCCAGACATGGATGGACAGCAGACGCTGCGCGAGTTGCGGGCCTGGTCTTCGGTACCTGTGATCGTGCTTTCGGTACGCGCCAGCGAAGCGGAGAAGGTAGCGGCACTGGATGCCGGCGCGAATGACTACGTCACCAAGCCCTTCGGCGTCCAGGAATTTTCGGCGAGGTTACGGGCCTTGTTGCGCGTGAAGCCGGAAAGCGAACAGCCGACGGTTTTCGAAGACGGCCACCTGCAAATCGACCTTGGCCGTCGCGTGGTGAGACGCGATGGCGAGCCGGTGACGCTGAGCCGCAAGGAATGGGCGCTACTGTCACTGCTGGTCAGCCATGCCGGCCGAGTAGTAACCCAACCGCACCTGCTTCGCGAGCTATGGGGCCCCACCCACGAGGACGACACGCACTACCTGCGAATCCTGGTCGCGAAGCTGCGAACGAAGCTGGGCGATGACGCGACCGCCCCGCGCTACATCCAAACCGAATCGGGAGTCGGGCTCCGATTTATCGGCGAAAGCTGATTCCCCCCCGCGGAGCGTGACGCAGCGCACCATCGAAATGCGTTGACGATCACATACTTATGCGTATGCTCGACTCCATACGGCACCGCAGGGATGCGTTGACGCATTGCCGGGGGAGGAGCAGGACGCTCCAGAGAACGGCTCGGGGGTTTTTCGGGGGGGTTACATGCGCTATCTACTCTTGGCTGCTCTGGCAGCCGTGTCTTCGTTGTGTAATGCACAAACTACCGGGGTCGCCTTCGTTCACGGCACCGGCTCGCAAACCAACGCCTACCAGGACTACTGGCAACCAGCGATGGTCGACAACGTCCGCGGCGGCTTGCCGAATTCGGCGAACTACACCGTCATCAATTGCGATTTCAACCAGTACATGTGGGACAGCCGCGCCGCCGGATGCCTGGCCGGGCAGTTGACCAATTTCATCAGCGCCAAGGGCATCACCCGCCTGATCGTGATCACCCATTCCAACGGCGGCAACGTGATGCGCTGGATCCTGTCGAACCCGACCTGGGACAGCCGCTATCCGAACATCATCAACAAGATCGTCAGGGTCAACGCCCTGGCGCCGTCCTCCGCAGGCACGCCATTGGCTGACGCGACCATCAGCGGCAACGTCTTCGAATCATCGGTGGGCTGGCTGCTTGGCTACAAGACCGATGCCGTGCGCCAGCAGCAACAAAGCTGGATGGCCTACTACAACGCCAACTATCTGTTCGGCACCAGCGGCCGGCCGGCACTGCCAAAACTGTTCCGCAGCGTGGTCGGCACCGATGTCGATTCGGCGATCTGGGATGGCGACAGTTATTGCGGCGGCTATTTCGAAAATGTCGGACTGGAGACCACGCAGCTGTGGCTCAACACCTGCTCGGACGGTTTCCTCAATTGCACCAGCCAGTCGGCTGCCGGCAGCGTCTGGTTCCAGGACAAGAGTCGCATGGCCGGCAGCGAACCGCTGAGCCATAACCAGAGTCGTCGCGCCTGCTTCGGGCTCGATTCGATTCTTCGCACCGACATGTCGAATTAAGGATGACTCCCATGCGCACGACTCTGATTGTTCTATTGCTCGCCGCCCCGCTCGGCACGCTTGCCGCCGATCGCGCCACGCAGGCCGCCCACAACAACGATCTTGTAGCGACCCGCACGGTTTCAGTGGCGGCCCCTGCC
>Ga0209211_10011077_pt1 | contig 11611 bp, 10 predicted proteins | sample RifGroA2_FD_183992 | JGI IMG/M metagenome (GOLD analysis project Ga0209211, IMG submission 183992) | Groundwater microbial communities from Rifle, Colorado, USA - Groundwater A2 (SPAdes) (version 2) | ecosystem: Environmental > Aquatic > Deep subsurface > Groundwater | place: Rifle, Colorado...
TTGTCTTAACCACTAAGTCTGAGGTAAAAATGGGAAAAATGAAGAAAGCGCTGATTACCGGTATCACCGGACAAGACGGTTCGTATTTAGCCGAATTCCTGATAGAAAAAGGTTATCAGGTGCACGGTATTGTCAGGAGGGTTGCTCTGGAAGACCCTGAGCACAGACTCTGGCGGATAAAGCATATTCTAAATAAAGTACATCTACATTCGGCATCTTTAGACAGCTATCCCAGTATATTTAATGTGGTTGAAAAAGTGCGTCCGGATGAGTGCTATCATCTGGCCGCCCAGAGCTTTGTCAGCTATTCTTTTGAGGATGAATTCTCCACCATAAATACAAATATAAACGGGACCCATTATGTGCTTTCGGCTGTAAAAGAGAAAGCTCCTAAGTGTAAATTCTATTTCGCGGCTTCAAGCGAGATGTTCGGCCATGTCCGGGAAACTCCTCAAACTGAGAATACCCCTTTTCACCCCCGTTCGCCTTACGGTATTTCTAAGGTGGCCGGTTTTGATTTAACCCGCAATTACCGTGAGGCATACGGATTATTTGCTTGTAACGGCATACTCTTTAATCACGAAAGCCCTCGCCGAGGTTTTGAATTTGTTACCCGAAAAATCACCAGCGCCGTTGCTAAGATAAAACTTGGGCTTTCCAAGGAATTACGCGTTGGTAATCTGGACGCCAAAAGAGACTGGGGTTTTGCCGGAGATTATGTCAGGGCCCAATGGCTTATGCTTCAGCAGGATAAACCCGATGATTATGTGGTGGCTACCAACGAGGCTTATTCAGTGAAAGAATTTCTGAAAACAGCTTTTAGCTATGTCGGGCTGGATTGGAAAAAATACACAACTATAGACAAACAATTTTACCGGCCCTCGGAGGTGCATCTATTGATGGGCGATTACAATAAGGCCAAAAGAAAACTTGGCTGGAGGCCAACCGTTAAGTTTAAAGAATTAGTCAAAATGATGGTAGACGCTGATTTAAAAATACTTCAAGAACCAAAAAATGCCAAACAATAATACTCCTTTAGTTTCAATCAATACCGCAACCTACAATTCCGCGAAAACACTGGTAAAGTGCCTTGATTCCGTAAGAAAACAGACCTATAAGAATATCGAAATTATTATTATGGATTCTTATAGCAAGGATAAGACCCTGGAAATTGCCAAAGATTACGGAGCCAAAATTGTCTTTGCCCCTACCTTAGCCACGGCCAGGAAAGCCGGCTCAGAGGCCAGTCGCGGGGATTATATTTTCATCCTGGATTCTGACCAAATACTTGAGCCGGATGTGATAGGGCGTTGTGTCCGGGCTTGCGAGGAAGAGGGATATGATGGGGTTACTCTCTTTGAGCGCTCGCTGATTACCAAAAATACCTTTGTGGAGAGGGTTATTGCCTACGATAAGGAAATTTTTCATTCCTTGCACGACGACGATCCCATTAAAGGGACTGCCATTCCCCGTTTCTTCCGGGCAAGTTATTTTAAGAGAGTTGAATTCGAGAAAAACCCTCCGATTACCTTTGAGCATACCATAATTCACCATAAAATCGTGGAGATGGGAGCAAAGATAAAATTTGTCAACGCCTATATCTGGCACCACGAGACAACTACTATCCGTGAAGTGGCGCGCAAGTTTTTCAGGTATGGCTATTATTATATTCCAGCGTATAAGTTTAATAAGGAATTGGCTCTTCATCACAGTCTACCCCGTAGGACATATTTTCATTCTAAAGCTTTTAAAAACCCTATCTTATTTTTCGGCTTATTTTATGTTTATATTGTGAAAGCAACATCCGCGGCCATAGGCGCAGTATCATTTTTATTAAGCCATAAAAATGATAAATAATCAAGTCAAGGTATCTGTAATAATTCCTACTTATAATAGGGTAGATGATTTAGAGCGTTGCCTCATTGCATTATCTAAACAGACATTCTGTAATTTTGAAACGATTATTATTGATAATGGATGCACGGATGGCACCGCTGATGTAGTACATAAATACAAAGTAAAAACCATAAAAGATAATGCACGAAATGTTACCCATTTATTTAATGTTGGTTGGCAAAAATCTAATGCCGACATTGTAGTATTTACAAATGATGATGCTGAGCCGGAAAAAGACTGGTTACATAATATCATAGACACATTTAGTGAATATATTGACGCAGGGGCGGTAGGAGGACCCACGATTCTTCCTAAAAATAGTTTAAATAATCAGGAAATGTTGAGATTACATTCAAGGTCCAAAAAATCAATTTTGTTTAAAATTCCGGCATGGATTTACGAAAATATTGTTCTTGAAGGAAAATATCATGATATTGGTGTTTTATGTGAAAGCGGAGCTTATAGTGTAGGAGGTTCACTTTTTGAAAGTACGAAATTAAAAAAGTCTATCGTGGTTGATTTGCTAAGCATTACGAATGTTGCAATAAAGAAAAGTGTCTTAAGGCAGGTTAATGGATTAGATGAGAATTTCCGTTTTACGCATGGAGATGGAGACCTTTTTATGCGTATCAGAAATTCTGGCTATAGACTTGTTTTTAATCCAAAAGCTATTGTATGGCATCATGTTAATCCCTTAGGGGATACCAGAGCCTCATTTTGGAGAGGGAGAGATCAGGCATATTTTTTTAAGAAATGCATAAAGCCAAGAGGAATGCGAGGAAAGTGTAAACTTATTTTAAATATATTTTTCTTTAATCTTTATTGGATTTATAAGTCTATGGAAACGGGTAATCCCGATTTTCTTAAGGGAATTTCTGGTTTTTTGCAAGGGATAAGAGACTTTAAGAGCATAAATAACTGCTAAGATGTTGTTTTCAAAGGACACGAAGTATGATGATTTTAATAGGCGAATCCCGCGGCTGGTGGCCGAGGGTAGCAAGGTTCTTGACGTGGGATGCGCTACGGGAAAGTTGCTTGAATACTTAAGAGATAGCAAGCGTTGCCAGGTTTTTGGCGTTGAGGTAGATAGGGATATGGCAGAGGAGGCAAATGAAAGATGCGGGAACGTTACTTGTGTAAATATAGAAGATTGCGGAAATCTGCCTTTTGAGAAAGGTTCTTTTGATATTATCATTTTTGCGGATGTTCTCGAGCACTTAAAAAGGCCAGATATAGTTTTAAGAAGAGCAATACCTTATTTAAAGGATAACGGATATTTTCTATTTTCTATGCCTAATGTTGCTTTTTTAACCGTGAGGCTTGGTTTGCTGTTTGGCAAATTTGTATATACTGAATATGGGGTATTGGATAAAACGCACTTACGCTTCTTTACTCTTAAAACCACGCGCGAGCTGATTGAAGAAACCGGACTCAAAATCACGCATTTAGAAGGCTATAATCAAGTAAGATTGAGGTATTTTATTCTGAAACCGCTGGGTAAAATATTTAAGAGCATTTTTGCTACAGATTTCGTCATAAAGGCAGTGGTGTATAAACAGAGTGGTCAATAAATCGCTATCAGAAAAGAAAGTTATAATAGCTAGCTATACTCATATAATGAATGGAGTATATACTACAATCGGCGGACCCGCGCTCGCCGTTAAAAATTATTTGCTAGCTAATAGGATAAAATGTTTGGTATGCATTTGGCAGCCTCTTTCCATTTCCGATACTTTATCAACAATTGAAGAAGTATTTGAAAATGGAAAACAGGTCAAAAAAAGAAAATTTTACGTTTTTAATTGGCCATTTGGCAGAGAGAAGGAAATCTCGCTTATTTATATACTTTTAAAGGCCAGGGATGTTATATCAACTATATATTTTGCTTTAAAATTAAAAGGCCGTTTTGATATTTTTATCGGCGTTGAATCCATAAATACGATTATTGGAGTTTTATTGCGCAAAGTTAGATTGGTCAAAACTGTAATATATTATAACCTTGATTATGGTGAAGTGAGATTTAAAAATTTAGCACTTAATTATATTTTTCATGCTTTAGATATGTTTTCCGTTACGCATGCGGATTATACCTGGAATCTTGCAAAAGGTGTAATTAATGCTCGAAACATAAGGGGTAAGTTTAAAAAAGAAATAAAGCCTCCACTGCTTGTGCCTATAGGCATTGATTTATCCGCAATCAGGCCGTTAAGCGTTGAGCAAATTGAACGAAAAACGATAGTTTACATGGGAATACTCGCTAAGACACAAGGAGTTCAGCTTATTATTGAGGCCCTGCCCGAAATATTAAAAAGCATGTTAGACATTAAATTGACGATTATCGGTTCCGGCACGCTTGAAGAAACTCTAAGGCGTATGGTAAACGAAAATAATTTATCCGATTATGTTACATTTACAGGTCTTGTAACAGATGAAGAGGTTAACGATATTCTTTGCAAATCCGCACTGGGAATCGCACCTTATTTCCCTGATCCTTATTCAACAAAAAGAGGCTCTGATCCTACGAAGCCGAAGTTGTATTTAGCGTGCGGTTTGCCGGTTATAATAACAAGGGTGCCTCCGATAGCCTTTGAAATCGAAGAAAATAAGGCGGGTCTGGTAATAAATTATAGCAGGGAAGATCTTGCAGGCGCGGTGGTAAGGCTGCTTAGCGATGAAAAACTTTATCTTGAGTGTAGAAGGAATGCCTTTGAAATGGCAAAGCAATTCGATTGGTCAAACATATTGAATAAGGCTTTTAGTTATAATTATTGAAAACTCACGGAAAAAAATATTAATCCTGAATTTGGAAAGAGAACTGAAACACAAGGTAAAAGAAAAGAATTTAGATGGATGTGTAAAGTTTGCCGGGATTATTTCCGATGAGGAAGCAGAAAAAATATTATCCAGAAGCAGTATCGGACTCGCCCCTTATTTTCCTGATCCGCATTCTACGAGGATAGGTTCTGATCCTACAAAACCAAAGATATATTTATCGTGTGGTTTACCCGTAGTAATCACCCGGGTTCCTCCGATTGCGGAAGAAATAGAAAAAAATCAGCTTGGAATCGCGATAAACTATAATAAAGAAGAACTTGTAGCGGCGATTCAAAGATTAATTAACGATTCTTATTTCTACGAAGAATGCAGGAAAAATATTGTTAACTTTATTTCTAAATATGATTGGGAGATTGTGTTAGGCAATGCCTTTAAGGCTTTATACGATATGGAGCTAACGGAGGAGCTAGGTTGGAAAAAGTAGTAATTCAAAAAAAGCGGGTGCTTTGTATTTCTTGCGGAGCGCATCTTGTAAATGACATCGTGGTTATCGGAGACCAATATCCTAGTGCTATTTTTGTTTCCGGTAATAGCCCTGTTGTAAGCGGGCTAACGGCTACGAGTCTCAACCTTGCACGATGTACCAACGAAAGCTGCGGATTGGTACAACTTGCCAATGAGTACGATTTGCAGTATGTTTTCGACCACTATCCTTACGAAAGTAGCTCAACGGCTACGATGAAGCAGATTTTACAGGATGTGGTTGATGATGCCAAGCGAGTAACTTCGCTAAATAACGAAGATGTGGTTCTTGATATCGGAGGAAACGACGGTACATTGTTGAGTATGATACGTCAACCTGTGCGCGCCCGCGTGAACATTGACGCTGCTTCCGGAGTGGCGCAATTTGTTTCAGCTCCGGATTATCGGTATGTTCATGCCCGATTTAACGCAGAGATATATCGCAATCTAGGCCTGCCGAATCCGCGGCTTATTTTTAGCGTGGCGATGTTCTATCATGTTAATAATCCAATCGATTTTTGCCGTAGCGTCAGCGAAATCATGTCAGATAATTCAGTTTGGGTGCTTCAGATGACTTATATGGGAACTATGCTGCGCGATAACATTTTCGATAACATCGTTCACGAACATACGGCCTATTATTCATTATCTTCGCTGGAAGCTTTATTGTCGCAGGTTGGGTTGCATATCGCCGAAGCTCGTTGCGTCGAGAGTTACGGCGGTAGCCTTCGAGTTTTTATCGTAAAGGATCCAGCTCAGTTTCCCAAGGAATACTGGCGGAAGGATTACCTTAATATCCAACGTTTCGAAACGGAGAACAAGACCAATACCTATGAGGCTCTTTACGCTTTTAATAGTCGTATCCATCTGCTCCGAGATTCTATTAGAGCAATTGTAGATCACCTTGTGCAACGGCACGGACCTTTGTGGGGTTTCGGCGCAAGTACCAAGGGCAATATGATCCTACAGTATCTCGGGATCACGACGGACAGCATTTCGTGTATTCTCGACAACAGCCCCAAAAAAATCGGTACACGCACTACGGGTTCCATGATTCCGATTGTTGATGAAGCAGTTTATTTGGATCGCTTGCCAGAATACTTATTCGTATTGCCCTATTATTATACAAACGCCTTTGTTCAAATTATCCAGAAGCGTCTTGTGATTAAGCATCAAGTTCATCTGTTTGTGCCGTTACCGTATCCACATTTCGTTACAGTTTCGCATAAAGGAGGGGTATATGAAGAATAAACTAGGCAACATCGACATTCTGGAAGCAGCATGTAATATAAGCACCGTTCAGGATGGCCGCGGAGCAATATTCACCTGGTTGCCGGATCAGCCAATCGTTGAATTCAACATGCTTTACTTCCAACCGAACAAGATCCGCGGGAACCACTCTCATCCGGAATTCGTGGAATATTTTTTGATTGTGGAAGGATCGGTAATCATGGTCACAAAAGATCCCGCTACCGGAAAGGAAATCAACATGCTCGCTAGCCGTGGCGTTTGTTTTCGTACGCCACCCAACACGCCTCATGCCGTACACGCCATAACCCAAGCTATCTGTATATCATGCTTGAGCAAGCCATGGGGTAACTGTGATCGACCTATCGTCTATGAGGACTTGATACCTTTTGATTCCGACTATGTTGTCCATATGAAGTCAGTAGACCCGAACTACAATCCAGTTAACAATACTGGTAAGTCCTCAGACAAGACATGAAGACAGTTGCCGTTGTTGGTGCGGCGGGTTACGTGGGTACGCAAATTGCATGCGCCGTAGTTGCCAGTGGTCGTTATAACCTGATTCCCGTGTTGCGGAGCGATTCCGCTGAAGAGCTATTGAATAGCGCAGACATCGTTGTGTATGCCGCCAATCCGGCCCGGCGCTTTCAGGCAGAGAAAGATCCAATACATGATTTTGAAGAGACGGTTGAGAAGATGGCCAGATTTCTTTTTTTGGCAGGTGGTAAACGTTTTGTGCTGGTTTCTAGTTTATCCTGCCGAACTCAACTTAACACCACTTACGGACGTCATCGGCGTGCGTGCGAATTAATAGCTTTAGCAGATGATGCGCTTGTTATCCGCTTAGGTCCGATGTACGGCGGCAATCGTACAGATGATACGCTCCACAGAATTCTATCCGGCTCTCAGGTATTCGTGGCAATTGAAACCCGATATGCCTACGTCGATGTCGCCTGGGCAGGGCAAAAAATCGTCGAATTACTTGAAGCCCCAGGTGGCCTCCGCGAGATCGGCGCCCGAAATGCTGTCTGCCTCGCAGATTTACGTGACTACTTTGTTTCGACCAGCACGTTTTCGGGTATTGACGACACGCAGATTCCTAAAGGTTTCAGCGACGGACCGGACGCCAAGGATGTATTCCGCTTCGCGGAAAAGGAAAAACTGTCTTCCAGACATGACTAATTCATGAGCTCTATAGTTTCAGACAAAGCGCGGGCATGTCACCGGCTTGAATAAAGGAGCAGTATAAATGAAAAAGCATTTTTCATTCGCTATATTATTTTTAATTATAATTATGGTAATGACTTTTCCTTTAGTTTTAAATTTGATGAAGTATTTTCCAGCCTTTTGTTCTACCGATGAACCTTTTGCTGGTTTATGGGATAGTTGGCGTATCAAATATTCTTTAGAAAATAGTTTTTCTCTGAGATATACTTCTTTGATCGCTTATCCTTTTGGTTACGATCCATATTCCTCAGATTATTTTTCTTATCTTTTCTTGGGCCTGTTTCATTTATTAAGCATGCTTACTACACACATACTTACTTGGAATTTTCAGGTTTTTTTGAATATTTTTCTGAATGGTTTCTTTACTTATTTGCTAATTTTTTATTTAACTCAAAGTAGATTAGTGTCTTTTTTGGGCGGTTTGATTTTTGGTTTCTGTCCCTATCAATTTATGCGTATTTGGCAGCATTTAGGACTTACTTATAATCAATGGATACCGCTTTGCTTATTGACAGTCATTTTATTAAAAGGAACGGAACAAAAAAAATACTCTTTGTTATTTTTGATAAGTTTATTGTTACTTCTTTCTTTTGATTTTTCCGTAATGTATCTTGGAGCCGTAAGTTTGTTGACATTCTTTATTTATGTTATTTTCTACCAATGGAGAACAAAATTATTCAAAGATAGAAAATGCATGATCGATAATTTCCGGTATATTAGACAGGTCTTGCTTGTAGGAGTAATTGCTTCTGTTATTTTGTTGCCCCAATTTTTTCCTATAATCAAAAATAGATTTTTTCTTTCTTCTTCTACTCAACCGTCAGCGTTTAATCCTTATCACCGACCTTTTGAGGATTTATTTGTCCAATCTGCAAAGCCCTTAAGTTATATCTTGCCGGCAACGACGCATCCTTTATTTGGAGGTTTTACTGAACAGTTTATTGGTTCGCAGTTATACGGCGCGAGTTTAACTGAGCATACGCTTTATTTGGGTTGGATACCCCTTGTTTTGGCGTTTGTGGCTTTTAGAAGATGGAGAAAAAACAGAAAATCGCGAATCACGAGCTATCCCGCAGTTGGCTGGGCAGGCGAGCCACGAGCCACGAATAATGAGGATTTCTACATTGGTTTTTTTGTATTTTTAGCGCTTGCAGCCTGGCTGTTTTCCCAGCCGCCGTGGTGGAGCATCTTTGGCTTTAAGTTGTATATGCCGTCGTTTTTTATGTATAAAATCCTGCCGATGTTTAGGGCGTATTGCCGGTTTGGGATTGTGGTGATGCTGGCGGTGGCGGTTTTGGCTGGATTTGGGCTGAAGTTTGTCTTGGAGAGGTTTAAGTCGCGAAAGACAAAGACGGCGATGGCCGCGCTTTTTTGCGCGCTTGTGCTCTTTGAGTTTTGGAACTGGCCGCCATATAAGGTGATGGACCTTTCTAAAGTGCCTGCCGTATATTATTGGCTTAAAGGCCAGCCTAAGGATATAGCTGTTGCCGAGTATCCATTAGATTCCGATTCGCCTAATGAGTTATATAAGTTCTTTCAAACGGTTCACGAAAAGAAGATTATTAACGGCACCATCCTGGGAACTTATGCCAATAAGGTGGCCCAGGAAATCAGGTGTTTATCTGAGTCTGAAACCGCGGCTAACTTAAAATGGATGGGGGTAAAGTATGTCATTGTGCATAAGGATGATTATTTAAAGACGGATTTAGTGGAAGATAAGGAAGATTTGGAGCGGATTCCCCAAAGCCCGGGCCTCAAATTCGTTAAGTCCTTCGCGCCCCAGGAATGTCCCGATAAAGATATAATGTGCGTGCAGAAAAGCGGGCCGATTGATGTGTATGAGGTGGTGGCGGAAGTAAGGGAGCCGCGGATTGAAAAATGAGTTAGCGGCGGTTTGTTCCAAAAAACTTGAGGGATTACGATTGGTAGTAAACGGGGGCAACTTTGTTGACTATTTTGGGATTCATGGTATTTTAATGGCGCAGAGGGTTTTTGTTTGGAGCAAGATTCAGAACATACCCTATTAGAGTGGGATATGTTTAACTATAAAACACGAGAGTTAGCAGTCGTTTAATTGAAACAGGAGGATATAAATGGAGACATCTAAGGGAGAAATTACGCTGGTATCCGTATGCCAGCATCCATGTGAGTTTGGCTTAGCTACCCTTTCATCAGTTCTAAAAGAAAGTGGTTTTACTGTCAATAAGCTATTTTTGAAGCAGAGATTAGTAGAGGATGTCTCTTTAAAAATAACAGCGCAGATAAGCGAGTTTGCGAAAAGAAGCCTATTCATCGGATTCTCTATAATGACAGATTATGCCATTCTTCCAAAAAATATAGCAAAGAAAATAAGAGAATTGAATAAGGATTTAATCCTTGTAGGAGGGGGGATACATTCTACAGTGAGGCCAGCTGAAATCTTGGATATCTTTGACTTTGCTGTAAAAGGAGAAGCCGAAGAATCCATCCTGATATTAGCTGATGAGTTGGCCAAAGGCAAAAGAGTCCAAGACATAAGAATTCCTACGATTGATACTAATTATTACCAAGATGGCCAGATTGGTTTTACCAAAGACATTGATGCCGTTCCCTATCCGGATTTCTCCGATAATTTTGTCATCAAGGAAGGGAAAATCTATCTAGAAAAAGATTACAGGAATTTTATCGGAGATTATTACTCTATTTTGACAAGCCGAGGATGTCCGTATGATTGCACTTTTTGCGTAAATAGTTTTTATTCAGAACATATGAATAAACGGGCTTTTTTCAGGAAGCGAAGTGTCGGTAAAGTTATCGATGAACTAATATTCGCAAAGGAAAGTTATAACGTAGAAAAGGTAGCTTTTTTATCGGATAATTTTTTATCTTTTAACGACAGCGAATTTAACGAGTTTACATCGCTTTATGCGAAAAAGGTAAATCTGCCTTTTTGTTTGATTACCTCTCCGAATAACATTAGAGAAACCAATATCAACAGGCTGGTAGAACTAGGGTTATTCCGTCTTTCGACAGGTATTGAAAGCGGCAGCGAAAATACGTTAAGACTGTTTAAGAGAAGTCATGCCTCTCCCCAGACAGTAGTTGAAGCAGCCAAAGTCCTGCATAAGTTTTATCCGAGATTAAAATATAGTTTCGATCTTATTTTAGATAACCCTTATGAAACAACAGAGGATTTAAAAAAGACAATATCTTTATTGGATGCAATGCCCGATAGTTATGAGTTAATCCTTTGTTCATTAACATTTTATCCCGGAACACGCCTTTACGATAAGGCATTGAAAGACGGCTTTATAGAAGATTCTTATTACCTAAAAAGAATTAAATATCTCCATAGGCTGAGCAAGTCTTTTTATAATTCTATTTTTTTATTATACGAATTAAAGGTTAACCATAAATTTATTGCTTATCTTGTACGGTGTGAGTCTAAAAAAAACATGGCGGCTATGGTATGCAAGGTAATAGTCAAAAACGCAACTGATGTTTTATTAGGGTTGTGTTTATTGAAGTTAGTTTTGCGTTCCACGCGTGGTAATAGTAAGAATATGGCGTATCATTATATAAAACTTGGTTTTCTTGTCATTAAGTCAATCTTACTGCAAAGATTCAGAAATCTTAGAAGAGGTTCCTCTTAACACATAAGAAATACATTTTTACTAAAGATAGGCTGACTAGAATTCAGCGGATTATCCTTTTGAGATTTGATAGAAGATAAAGAGGACATGGAGAGTATTCTTCAAAACCAAGGCCTTAAATTCGTAAAAAGTTTCCCTCCCCAGGAATGCCCTGACCCTAAACTGATGTGCGTCCAGAAAACCGGACCGATTGATGTGTATGAAGTGATCGCAAGCCCAATTAAGCCGGAAATTGGCCAGTAAAGCATCCTAAATGTTAATCCTGACAATTATGCAATTGTAATGCATAATATACGATTAACCGTTTGCTT
>Ga0209211_10011078_pt1 | contig 11611 bp, 9 predicted proteins | sample RifGroA2_FD_183992 | JGI IMG/M metagenome (GOLD analysis project Ga0209211, IMG submission 183992) | Groundwater microbial communities from Rifle, Colorado, USA - Groundwater A2 (SPAdes) (version 2) | ecosystem: Environmental > Aquatic > Deep subsurface > Groundwater | place: Rifle, Colorado...
TTCTGCGTGGATACGGATTCTTCCGATGGCAGGATGGTATTCAACCGGACCGTAACGCTCCGAGATACCTGGGCCAAGATTGAGAAAGCGCAGAAGAAAGGGTAGGAAGTATGTCAAATACTTCAGATAACTCTCATTAAAAACTGAAAAACGTTTATTTCCCCCGAACGAAAATAGGGCGCGCATGATCTCAGGTACTTCGTGTATGTTGCGTAAGTCTCTTCGCTTGTGACTTTTATCGCCTCGGCGCGGTTTCTTTCAAGATTGCCTGCCCAAAGGTCCAGTGTGCGCGCATAATGCATGCGCAGGCTTTCCGCATGCAAGAGCTCGAATCCTGCCAGCCGGCTGTGACTGACTACTTGCTCCGGATCTGGGAGCCTTCCTCCTGGGAAAATGCTCGTCAGAAGAAAGTGGGTCCAACGCAAAAAAGTGAATGATTTCTTAAAGGTCCCGGTGGTTATTGTGTGGAGAAGCATCAGGCCGTTTCGTCCCAACGACTCTTTACATCGGGCAAAGAACGCTTCGTACTTTTGAGGTCCAAAGTGCTCGAGTGCTCCGATCGACACAATTTTGTCGCAGGGCTCATGGTAAGTTTCCCATCCCTCCAGACGAAACTCCAACCCGTCCTTTCCCTTTGCCAATCGATTCGCATAAGCAAATTGATTCTTGCTGAGCGTTAACCCTACTACCTTTGGTCCGTATTTCTCACGGGCTCTCATTGCCGTAGAGCCCCATCCACACCCGATGTCCAACAATCTTTCTCCTGGCTTCAGATCAAGCTTGCCGAGCGAGAGATCTATCTTCGCGATTTGCGAGTCCTGAAGCGTTTCCTTGCCGGTTGGAAAGTACGCGCACGAATACGTCATCGTCGGATCGAGGAAGAGCCTAAAGAAGTCATCCGAGAGGTCGTAGTGCGCCTGGACGGACTCAAAGTCAGCAGTGAGGTGTTCAGGTGTCACGATGCGGATATCTTTATCATAGGGGGCAGGGAATTGCCATTCATGTCCGCAAGCTTACTCAGATTGACATAGCAACCCTTTGGTGGGAAACTTTCCTAGACAAAAACCCATATTAACAATAGAGGGCCACGTTGCCATCTCTTGAAGAACAAATTGTCCAACTTCGGTCAGCCATGGCTGCCCAAGAAGCGCTTCGTCCGACGCTGGGAGATGCGGTGGTCGAAGTCACCCTAGCTGCTCTCCGTGCGCAGCTTGAATCCCTCCTTGCCGAGCAAAAGGCCGGCGGAGAGCCGAAAGCTGAACTTTCCTCGGAGGCATTGCTTGCACAGCTACAAAGCTACCTTCCCAAACAACTGGCCGACAAAGTGCGCGCTTCAGGCCAGATCGAGGGCGAACGCAGACAGGTGACGGTCATTTTTGCTGACATCTCAGGTTTCACGGCGCTTTCCGAGCGCCTCGACCCGGAGGAGGTCGCCTCTCTGGTTAACGACTGTCTGAAAGAACTGGTCCTGGCCGTTTACCAGTACGAGGGGATGGTTGATAAATTCATCGGGGATTGCATCATGGCGGTCTTTGGGGCTCCGGTGGCTCTCGAGGACGATGCGGATCGCGCGCTCCGTGCGACGCTTTCCATGCGGGAGCGCCTCCAGAGTTTCAACCGGCGCTGGATCGAAAAACTGGGTCAGCCTTTGGATCTCCATATCGGGGTGAACACCGGAATGGTCATCGCGGGAAATGTGGGGAGCGATCTCAGGATGAGCTACACGGTGATCGGCGACACGGTCAATACTGCCTCCCGGCTCGAGGGCGCGGCAAAAGCCGGTCAGGTTTTTGTGAGTCGGAATACTTACCGCCTGACACGCGGGGCCTTTGCATTTCAGGAAATAGAACCTATCCAGGTCAAGGGCAAACGTGATTCGCTGTATGTCTACGAGCTTCTCCACGCGAAAGTTCAACCGGACAAAGCGCGTGGCGTGGAAGGTCTCGCTTCGCCGCTCGTGGGCCGAGAGCGCGAGCGTCAGGGGCTGGTCCAGTGCCTGGAAGAACTTAAGAGGGGTAGAGGACAAATCGTGATGGTTCTCGGCGAGGCCGGGATCGGCAAAAGTCGCCTGATCTCTGAGGTCCGACAGCGCGAAGGGCGCGACTTGACCTGGCTCGAGGGCCGCTCCTTTGCCTTCAGCCGCGCGCTCAGTTACGGACCGTTTTTGGATCTTCTGCGGCGTTATGCCAGCATCGCGGACGAGGACAGCGAGGCTGAGGCACGCGCCAGTTTGCGCGCCCGGCTCGACGAGGTTTTTCCCGGCGAGAAGGAGGTCTACCCGGTTCTGGCGCAGCTGCTCTCCATGCGCTTGGATCCCGAAGAGGCGGCGATCGTTAGAACGATGGCGGGAGAGGCCTTTCGGTCCCGACTTTTCGCGATCCTGGAGGGATTTCTCCTGCGTCTGGCCGCACAAAAACCTGTGGGGTTGGTGCTTGAAGATTTGCACTGGTCCGATCAGAGCTCTATCGAGTTGGTGAGTCATCTTTTTTCCGTCACTGCGCGCGCACCCGTGGCTATTGTCCTGCTTGGCCGCCCGAGGGGGGAATCGTCGGGGAATTGGGAGAAGCTCGCGCCGGCGCTCGATGAATATCGCGACCGCTACACGGAGGTCTCCCTTCGGCCTCTCTCCGGGGAGTCCAGTCATGACCTGGTAAAGGGGTTGCTCAGCGGCAGTGTGCTCCCCGAAAAACTAGGTCAGGTGATCCTCGACAAAGCGGAAGGCAACCCGTTCTTTGTGGAAGAAGTGCTTCGGTCTCTCATCGAGCGTGGCGTGCTGACGCGCGAAGGCACCGAGTGGAAGGTGACAGGACTTGTCGATACATTTCAAGTGCCGGACACGCTTCAGGGCGTGCTTCTGTCTCGGCTGGATCGGCTTCCCGAGGAAACCAAGCGCGTGGTCCAGAAGGCCGCGGTCGTTGGCCGGGTCTTTCTTTACCGGGTGCTCGACCACATGGCCCGTGGGGAATCCGGATTGGAGACGCAAGTCATGTTGCTCGAAGATGCGGAGCTGGTGCGCGAGCGCTCGCGAGTGCCCGATATCGAATATATTTTTCAGCATGCCCTGACGCAGGAGGTTGCCTACCAGACGCTGCTGGCTCCGGCGCGCAAGCCGCTGCACCAAAAAGTCGGGGAGGCGCTGGAGGCCATTTTTGCGCAGCGGATCGAGGAGTTCACCGGCCTCTTGGCCTACCATTACTTCCGCGGGGAGGCATGGGAAAAGGCCCTTGAGTATTCGGCGCGGGCTGGCGACACAGCGGTTTCCCTTTATGCCTATGCCGAGGCGCGCGAGCATTATCATCATGCGCTCGAGGCCCTCAAGCATCTTCCGGATGAAGAGGCAAACCGCCAGAAGCGCGTGGATCTGAGCGTTAAGTTGGTGAACGTATCGCTCCAGGCTGAATCACCGGAGAAAAACTTGGCTCTCCTGGCCGAGGCAGAGACCACGGCGCTATCGCTCAACGATCCGGCCCGCTTGGCCCGCACTCAGCTTTGGATCGGGCGGGCGCATTACCTCGCAGGGCGCTCGCGAGAGGCGATTGGTTACTTCCAAAAAGTGCTCGCCGTGGCCCCCAAACTCGGTGACCCGGAGCTGCTGGCCCTCCCGGGAGCCGTGATCGGCCGGGTCCTTTTCATGCAGGGCCAGTTTACCAAATCGTTGCAACTTCTGGAGCAGGCGGTGCCGCTCCTTGAGGCAATGAAAAACCGTCACGAGGCGCTTTTTGCTTATATGTATCGGGCGGCGGCGCGCACCTGTCTGGGGGACTATGAAGCTGGTTTGGCTGAGCTAACCGGTGTGCTTAAGATCGCTCAGGCCAGTCGCAACCAGAATGCCGAAACGATGGCGCATACCGCCCTGGCGATGATCCGGCTGATTGCTGGAAGGTATGCCGAGGCAATCGAGGACGCGCGCGCGGCTCTGGCGGTCGCCGAGAAGAGCGGCGACGCCATGTTTCGATATTCGAGCAATTCTTTCATGGCCTGGGGTCTTACCGGAATGGGGGACTGCGAGGGGGCGCTCAGCCATTGGGCTGCGGCGCATGAAGCTGCCAAGCCTCTGGGGGGTCGCCTTTTGCTTGGAGAATGGCTGCGCTGAAGAGAGGAGAAGAGGCCCTGGCGATCGCCAAAGCGGCCGGCAGCGCGATCGCTGAAGCGCTGGCGGAGCGGGCCATCGGTCGCGTCTTGGCGGCGAGCCCGCCTCCACGCTGCGATGAAGCCGATGCCCACCTGGCTAAAGGCGTGTCGCTTATGGAAGGGATCGGGGCAAAGTTTGAGTTGGCGCGTACTTCTCTCGCTCAGGGCCGGGCCCGAATTGCCCGTGGCGACTACAGTGGCGCCGTGGAGCCGATCCAGCGCGCTCTGGCGCTTTCCAGCGAATGCGGTCTTAAGCGCGAGGCAGCGGCGGCACGCGGCCTGCTGGCAGAGATAGGGGCCAGGTAGATCGTGCAGGGCTTACTCGGGCTGAATCCCCAGGAATCGAAGGCTTGGGGAAAGTGCTCTGAAAGCGCTTTCTGCCAGCAGGTTATGCCCCTTGACGGAAGGATGCCAGGCATCTACGGGATGAACCATCTCGACTGAGCTGAGGTCTGCTGTCGCCAGGGCGTCGGAATATTCGAGGCGGACGTTGGGATAGCTCCCAAGCTCTAGATTCAGCTCGCCAACAATATCCCGCAGCTCGGCGTTCATCATCAGCGCGAGGCGGATCATGTTATTTTGATACTCCGGCCTCATGGAAACGAATATCCGGTATCCCGTTTCGAAATGGGGATAAAGTTCGGGGTCTTTTTCTTTCAGTAATCCCGCCGCTCGCCGGGCTTTAAAAAACGCCTCAAAATTAACCACCCCAAAGACCGCTATCACCGTTTTATGCTTTTCCTTTTTGGCCCGCTCGACGAGACGCTCCAATTGACGGGCGTAGTATTTTCTGAAGCGCCACAGCCTTCTTAGCAAAGGCATATCGGGGTTCTTGCGTTCCTCCGAGCCGAGCGAGGCCGCCCAATTCAAATTGTTATGGCCAATCCAAATCAATAACAAATCCGGGAATCTCTCTTCGTCCAGAATCTCGTCCGCCTGCTGTGAAAAATTGCGGGTTTTCGAAAGCATTTGGAGGAAAGTATCGCCTGACTTCCCCGAGTCCACATTAGCCCCGGCGCCTGAGTGTTCGACGGCAACCAGGGGAGTTAATTCTTCAAGTCTTTCGTAAATGCTGTAGATACTGTCAGGAGATTTATCGGTATCTAAAAACCAGTTTCTTTGATGCTCCGTTCTTACCCTCCAGAACATGCTTAGGATAGAGGAGACGTACGCGTTTTTGACCAGGCTGTCCCCAATCATGGCGACATGCGGCAATCGCCGGATCAACTGATCTTCGGTGAGATTACCCCGTTCGTATTCGACATAATCCTTATAAAACACCGACGATGGGTGAGAAATTCTCTCCGGATAGTCCGGCGTGATGACGCTCTTGGATTTCTGGATGATCCGGTCGGCTACGAAAACCATATCAACAAGAAGAGAGATAGCTCTTTGCCCGACTGTCGTAATAAGGCCGACAGGGTCTAAGGAGTCCTCGGACTCTCGGACATATAAACCGATCAATTTTCGATCGAAGTAAGCGAGATCAGCCTCCATTTGGGTTTCAAAGCGACTCGGTTCCCGCATGACTTTAAATTCTACTTTGAGGAGGCCTGTGGAAGATGCCCGTCCATAGACAGTATGACGGAAATAATGTGCCTCGTTGGCGGGAGCGTTGAGGCCGTTTTTTTGGAATCCGCGAACTAGATCGATTCTGTTACTCTCTATTGTTAAGTCGCGGTCTAAATATACTTTGTCCGGGGAGGGAAACGTTCCCTCGCCAAGATCTCTTTGCCAGGCTTTCAGCGGAATTTCAAATTTTCCCTCTTCGATGGCAAAGAAGGGGATATAGATTTTGTATGACCGATCGGGCATTGGGGTTATTGGGGCGCCCTGAGGGATGCCTCCTTCCTGTTCCACGCTAAGGGAGGTCATCTCAATCCAGTAGGTATATTTTCCCGAGACTTCTGTTAGATCAGGTTCCGCTGCCGAGCGTATGTGAGCTGGAAGGGTTAGAAAAAGAGAGAGAATGACAACCGCGGAAAGTGACCTCAAACTGGTTGCAAATCGAATGTGGAGCATCGCAAATTCCAAGATACATGATTCTACAAGGGGTGGCAAATCCAGTTCTTAGGTCGGTCAGAACTTAAAACCCAGAGTGATAGAAACAAAGTTTTCGAAGACGGCGTACTTGTCCCGGCCGGGGGTGAGGGTGCTGGTGCCGTTGGCCTCCAGGACGTTGTTGCTTACGCTTCGTTGCTTGGAAAAGATTGCCGCATACCCCAAATCTATTTTCCAATTATTCCGCTGATAGCCCAGTCCGGCGTTGAAGGTTAGAGTATCCGCGCCAGGTATGGAAGGTCCGAGCGTGCTGGCAGGAATGGGGCTCTCGTCCAGAACCATGCCCGCCCTTGCAACCCATCTCGCATCCAGACGATAGCTGCTTCCGAGGCGAAAAGTGTGGGTATCTTTCCACCTTTCCTGGATAAAGAGGCCGCCCAGCGTTCCGCCTAGAAAAGCAGGGTTAAAACGGGCCTTCAGGTGTCTGAACTCGCTCCAATGCGTGTAATCATAGACAAACTCCGATTCCCAATCCGGTGTAATTGTCCAGTTGATACCCGTGCTCATGACCGGTGGTAAGGGCAGGTGGGTGCCTTTGGAGTTGCCCGATTCAACGGCGCCGGCGCCATTGGCCACTTTGACATGAGCGGTGTCGTAGTTGAGATCGACCCGGCCTCTGTAGGTCAGGGCGAATTTAATCTTCTCATAAGGCTTAAAAAGGAGACCCAGATTGTAAGTATAGCTGTTATCCGTGTCCGTAAGGCGGATTCTGCCCTCCGCCCCCCCGCCCAGGAACAAGGCGCGGGAAAAAAGGGCGGAGGAATGGACAAAACTCAAGCCTCCGCCAAGCGACAAAAAGGGATTGGCGCGCCAGGCGACGGCCGGAGTAAGGTACATAGTTCTCAGCTCCGAGCGGATGGCACCGAAACGCGTGAAGCTCCTTTCGCCGTAACTTGTCGCTAGTCCGAATGGCGTGTACAGCCCGATTCCAGTCGCGAGGCCGGTCCCCGGTACGTGATAGTTGGCAAAGAGAGTGGGGATGAAATTGTCGTCATGTTGGTTGCGCGAATTCCTGCCGCTGTTTTTAACCCCGCTGATGACATTGATGTACTGTGTTCCACCCAGGATCTGGTTTCCTTTGACTTCGGATAGGGCCGCAGGATTGGAGTAAACGGCCGAGGGATCATCGACCCCGGCCGTGACCGCATTGCCCAAGCCCACCGCCTTGGCGCTCTGGTAGGGAAGGGCATAGCCTCCTCCTGAGGCCTCTTGGAGCAGCAGGATGAGACATACGAGAGGCAAGCCCGCTAATAGGGGGAGCCTGACCATTGGAATAGGCCCCTTTTAGTCGAAAGTTAAATTGACTACAAGAGAAAAATGCTGTATACAGACAGCAAACCCTGCTAATTAGCGCTAAATAAAGTATCTTATGGCTAAGCCCTTATTAACCACCGAACAGGTAGCACGGTATCTCAGAGTGGACAAGTTCACCGTCTATCGGCTAGTTTCCCAGAAAAAAATCCCCGCTTTCCGTGTAGGCAATCAATGGCGCTTCAAGCAGGAGATGATCGAAGCCTGGCTGCTGAAGAACCTGAATGTCAAAAGAAGAGGGCACACCGAGGTGCAATCGGGGAGGTATGGATGAAAGGCCCGATCTACCAAGCTAGGATTGAGAGAAATTATCAGGTAGGTGTTAGTGAGGACGGCGTCGCGGGCCTATGGCGTGAGTTGAGCGAATGCCTGCCCAAGTACGGGCTCCATCCCATATACGAGATCACCTGCGTGGGTAGCGTCTATTTCGACAACAGAGACTGTGACTTAACGCGTTATACCGTCATAAACGGTGGCCGTCATATTCTTGTGCGGCTCAGGACCTATGAGAACTATGGCGAGTCTCCAAAGCCGATATCAGACTACTGGGTGGAGGTAAAAATCAGAGAGAAGGAGCGATGGAGAAAAAAAAGATTCAGATTGCACAGGGCGGACCTTCCAGGGTTCTTGGAGGGTAGGGACGGGGGGCAAAGCGTATTGGATTATAACCAGAATGGCGTCGATCCCGAGGTCATTCGCAACTTGTATCGGGAGACTCAGGAAACAGTCCTAACTACGGGCCTCAAGCCTGTCCTCTTGCTGACATATAAAAGAATGGCCTTTCAAAATGAAATCGAGCGACTTTGCCTCGACTGGGACATCCAGTCCTACCACGTAGGCACTGATGTCTATTCTTATGATTCGTGGAAGTATCCCATCGAAGAGCCGGTAGGGAAATCGGACAAGACCATTCTGGAGCTCAAGTACCCGCAGAGTAGTCCTCCAGCTTGGATCGCTGATTTAGAGAAAAGGTATCCCATTCGGGAAACCAATTTCTCGAAGTATGTGGAAGGAATGGGATTTTTGTTTCAGGGACCACTCAAACATCATAAAGAAGCAAATTCTTTCCTCCGGAAGATCGAGGCTTACAGGCCCGAGAGCCAACCGCTGGGGTAGGATGTTAGCATGTGGAGATTTCAATGGAGAGCCATAAGCGGACAATAGCGGTCGTCGCTCTAAGCCTCTGGAGCGCGTCGTTAACGATAGGGGCATTGCGGGTTATTCTACCTGTCTACTTTGTCTCGGTCGGCGTGTCTATATCCAAGATCGCCTTGCTCTTTTTCTTCGACAAGCTGTCCGACATCTTCGCCCCGGTCATAGTGGGCGTCACAATTAACCGCTTGGGATATAGACGGTGCCTGCTGGGCGGCCTCGGCATCCATAGCCTGATTTCCTTCATGTATATTTTCGACCCCGCTTTCGTCTTGATCTACTTGGAGAGGTTTGTGCGCGGGCTCATGACTATGCCGCTCATGAGCGAAGTTTATGTCAAACATTTTTCTCCTAAAGAGAGTCAATCGCACCATATCAATATGATGCTCGGCCTTCGGGACGTCGCCAAGGGGATAGGCATGTTTGTCGGCGGCGCGCTCATAGCTTTTGCCCCTTTTAAGTATTCCATTGTAGTTTTTGGTCTGTTAACCACCGTGGCTGCCGTAATAGCCTTCTTTTATCTCCCGGATCTTAGGGAGGAAGCGAGGACGCCGGTACTCAAGATCTGGGGAATTGTCGGCGCCAAAATGAAGACGTTGGGACTTTCACGCGGGTTTCTTCAAGGCGCGGAAGACGCTTGGGCAAGCGCCATTCTCCCTGTTTATCTGACGGTTGTATTCGGGCTCTCCCCGACTCTTGTAGGGGCTGTTATGATGGTCGGGCTTACCTTTTACGGGGTTAACGTTAGCTTTTTGTCCAGGTGGCTTATTATTGGCTGGGATCCCCGTAAGGTTTTGGTTATAAGCGGCTTATTGCTTTTGCCGGTGTGCCTTAGTTTGTCGCTCCCCACGTCTGTTTACCTGTTTTTGCTTTTGATATGTTTGTACCAGCTTCTCAATGGCGCCTGCGCGGTTTATCAGAATCATCTGAAATTGGAGTTTGCTACGGAGGAGAACACGTCCATTGATCTGGCCGCCTTTAAGACTCTCTCCAACGTGTTCAAGCCTATTGCGGTTTTTGTTGCCGGGGTCCTGGCCGATACGATGGGGTTTAGTTGGGTCTTTTACTTCGCTGCCCTCTTGATTCTTTTTTCAGCTTTGACCTGCGTTGCTCTTCCGAAAGCGGCACCGCAGGCAGCCACTGTGAGGGAGAGGTCTTACGGGGGCCAAGTTGCCGCCCTGAAGAAATAACTGTGAAATAACAAAGCATGCAAGTCAAGATGGGAGGTCCGTTTGATGTACTGGTACAGGCGACTCTCGGCCCTTAGCGCTCTTGCTTTATTTCTGCTGATGGCTCTGGCCTTTCGGCACCCTCTCGCGGCGGAAGAAAGGCTTCTCGTCTTTGGAAGGGTGCAAGAGAATGCCGTCAGGGCCATAAGAGATCGCCAAGGGTTTGTCGATTATATCGCCAAGAAATTGGCCCCACTGGGGTTCACTGGCGGGAGGATATTAGTAGTAGATAAGGTGAGCCAGCTTGCCCAGGCCATTAGGGAGGGCAAGGTCGATCTCTTCCATGACAGCGTTGTGCCCATAATGGTGCTGTCCAGGTGGACAGGTTCCATCCCTATTTTAAGGCAGTGGAAGTATGAAGAGGCTGACTATTACAGTGTCATCCTGGTTAGGAAGGATAGCGGCATCAATAGTCTAAGTGATTTGAAGGGTAGAGTCATCGCGTTTGACGAGCCTCATTCGACCTCTGCGCACATTCTTCCCCGCATGCTCTTAGCTGAGAAGCAGCTCAAACTGGTTCAGGTCATCGCCCCTGGAGGAGCTGAACCGGATGCGGTGGGTTTTATTCATAGCAGCGATGATAATGCGCCCCATCTATTGGTCCTCGGTAAAGTCGATGCCGCTGCGACATCCCATAGGGAATTTCAAATCCTAAGGCCGGAGATTCGAGACGGGCTCAAAATTATTGCCAGGACAAAGTCCGTCCCGCGACAGGTCATCTCGGTACGCAAGGATCTCGACCCTAAGATAGTTGCAGCCCTTAGAGAGATATTAATCAATATGGATAAAGATCCAGAAGGTCAAGCGGCACTGAAGGGACAGCAGAGAACAACTAAGATCGACAAGATCCCCCCAGGATCCCTGGAGCACCTTAAAGATATAGAAAGGTTCATTTTTTCCTCCCTCGGGAAACAGGTTGATTCGTGGTAGCGATCCCCTATGGTTCCAAGGATTAAACTTGGCCTCAAGCTGAGGGTTTTTCTCTCCGTTGCACTTTTCTATCTGGCCGCCTTAGGTACACTCACCTATTTGACCATTCGCTCTCAGAAGAATCTCCTGTTAGAGCAAATGGGTGACAGGGCTAGGACCGCTATTAACCTAATGGAGTTAAGCGTCGCGCCTCCTCTCTATAAGTGGGATATTCGTACTCTCAGGATTGTTGTTGTGGAGGCCAAGTCTCTACGTGGCGTGGAATATGCGTATGTGTTTAACGCCGAAGGCAGGATTGTTGCAGACTTTCACGAGATGGAAGAAGAGCTTTTCTCGGTCTTCACCGATGAGTTCGGGCAGAGGGCCATAAAATCTGATGAGACTCTTGTGGATGTCGACCACAAAAAAGGGATCTTGGATGTTTCCAAGCCGGTGATCTTGGGTCATGAAAAGCTGGGGGGAATCCGGCTAGGGTTCGACCTCAAGCCGATGTTTGATGAGATGAAACAGGTTACCGTCAAAGCTCTACTGATTGCGGCGGGGATATTTCTGCTCGGGTTGCTGGTCATCTTTGGCATCGCATCGAGGATGACAAGTCCCATAGAGCAGTTGACTGTGGCGGCAAAACACATCGAGGCGGGTGATCTCCAGTATCGGGTTTCTTTGAAAAGAAGCGATGAGATCGGGAGCCTCGCGTCAGCCTTTGACCAGATGGCCGAACGCATTATGCATAGGGAAGGGGAGCTCAAGCAGTCCCAGGACCTAATCCGGCGGGCGGACCGTCTCTCTTCTTTGGG
>Ga0209211_10011079_pt1 | contig 11609 bp, 15 predicted proteins | sample RifGroA2_FD_183992 | JGI IMG/M metagenome (GOLD analysis project Ga0209211, IMG submission 183992) | Groundwater microbial communities from Rifle, Colorado, USA - Groundwater A2 (SPAdes) (version 2) | ecosystem: Environmental > Aquatic > Deep subsurface > Groundwater | place: Rifle, Colorado...
TATTCATTTTAAAAACAGTCGAGGAGGGGCTGTTCAAACCAATGAATACTGGCCAAACAATCGGATTGTTGGCGATATCACTAAAGGCATCGATGTTCCCAACGAATCTTACGACCACGTTGTTTCATCTTATGCCGTTCCGGTCTGGGTAAATACACCCGAGGAGATGTTTTTTGCTCTGACCGAAATGCTTCGTGTTTGTAAGGTGGGTGGAGATGTCCGGCTTTTTCCCATGGAGAAGAATATTCAAGGCCTCTTATCAGGGTTTGATTATCCGGAAATTCTGGCTCGGGCGAAGAATGTAGTTCAGAGCCACGGCCATAATTTTAGGTTAGAACAGGTAACCGACTCGACAGGTACATTAATAGAAAACGTCTATAGAGTAGTAATAGAAAAGGGTGGTTCAAGCCTACCTACGGTTGAGGAATTTCAAAGACTTGCTATGATAGCCCGGCTCACGATAGCTTTAAGAAAATTTGCTATCAGTTGACAAGGAGAATGGGGATTTTTAAGCGATACCTTCTGTATTTGATAAAAATTGTAGTCATGAAACTCGTGATTCTTGAAGTCTTCTTGAAAAATGCTATACTTAATTTATGAACTCGCAGCAAAAATCTGGCGAAGCAGCCCAACCTGAACGCAGCGCCGCCCCTGGTTCACAACAAGAAGTGGCCAACTATTTTGCTAACTTGGCTTCTGGTAAAAAGGGTTTCGCCGTTAGACAAACAACCAATCGGGCAAAAGGTTACGCAACGAACCTGTCGCCATTGTCTTCCTCTACAGCAGAGATTGAAGAAGAGGCAAGATCTCTTCAGGCCTTGTCCGAAGGCTTAAGACGCAATGATCCTCAGGCTACCAGTGAAGCCTTAAGATATCTTACTGAAGTCAGGACCCAAAATGGACGTGAGTTAAACCGAGTTGGTCAAGAATTGCAAAAGACTCTGCCAGACGACGCTACTTATCTTGCAGAAAAAGAAAAGGTGCAGCAATTTGATGGGGCGTTGCAAGTTCTCCGCCAAAACGCCAATTTACCTGTTGCCGAAGAAGCCCTGCAATATTCTCGCGAAGCGGCAAAACAACAGCAAGCTTCTACTCCAAGGGGTCAGTTAGAATCAACTTACGCCGTTACTCAAAAATCTTGGCAGGAGACCGATCAATTTATTAAAAAACTGGGCGGGAACTAATGCTCAAGCTATTGACAATAGTTCTATGTAGGTAATAATTAATATTGTAGTATTAACTTATGTCTGCGAATCTGTCTGCTATTGTCGTTAGAAACAAAACCCCAAAAGAGACCCTAGAGTCGGTCGGCAAATTTTTACAAGAGAATGGATCAAGTCTCCAAGAGATTAAACCAGAAGAAATTGACAAAGGAAGTTCTTACAACTTCAAGATTGCTCAAGTAGGAGACTTAACCCTGCTTGCTTTTCCCTCAATGGGTCTGATCCCCAAGCTTCTTTTATTCCTCTCTTCCGTTCTGAAAACTAGGGTTGTTGCCATTGATGAATACGAAACCGTTGGTTATCAGCATTTTTCCATTTGTCAAAACGGCCAAGCTGATAGTGTCTTTTCCTTTTTAGACGAAATTAAGGACTGCGTTAATGTCAATTACAAACAGATTATCAAACCAGCCGTTGATTCCGGTCTGATTAAACTAAGGCCGGGTGACAGCGAAGAAAGTGAATACTTGGTTTTTGACGCCTTCAACTTAGTCAACGAAACAGGTCTTAATTTGGAAGAGGCCGCCATTAATCTTCTTGGGAACGAAAAGGCCGCTGTCTATAAAATGGTTGATTGCAAGTTGCCGACATTGGGTAAAACTGGGCCTAACGATTACTGGGGGAAGCTGGAACGGCCGACAATTACGGAACTGATGCGATCAAAAGCGGAGACAGTTGTTAGAGATGCCAGAGATAAATACTCGCTAGAACTTGATTATTCTGAACAAAGTTTGACAGTCGTTGAGGAAATCCTGGAGAAGCTTTTCCAGGAATCAAATTTGGTACAAAAGAGCCAAGGGCAGGAAGAATATCAACGTGTTGTCTGGGAATTGGCAAAAAACTACGGTGGCTATGTTGGCGAAGTCATCCGGAGAAACCTCGGCGGGGTTTGGCGGATGGAAGAAGTTGGCGGTGGGATTGATATTATCCTTGATGTCAGCGGGAATAAAACCTATCCCGTCGCCAAAACTCTGAAGCGGCTTACAAACGGCCATGAAGATAGTGTTGCCTTTTTTTATCAGACTATAAAAGAACTGGTGTTGGCGCCGAAGGAAGAACTAATTAAAACAGAATTACCCCTGTCACCGAACCGCGCGACCTCAGATAGTACTGCCGAACCTTTCGATAAAGTACTTTCCAGTAACATTTACAGAAAAATCGTTGCTTTGATAGAAGAAAAGGTTGTCCTTACCGGTGGGAAAGGGCAACTCTTTGATGCCACCGAGAGATTAGACGAGACGCAGTGGAAGGATATTGTCGAACCGCAGGTCGTTTTTGATGGAAAAACTTGGCCGCTTAGGGTGACTAAAAAACTTTATTCCATTAAGGTTGATGGGAATGAGTCTTTTTTTGCTTTGGGTCGCTTTTGTCCGCCCCGCCAGATGAAAGAGATCCTTGAAAGAGGCAGGGATGATCCGCAGTTTAGCAAAACCGAGGAGGAATATTACGCTGTTGTCTCGCACACCGATTATTACAAAAAATTATTTGGGACGGCGCTTGTGCTTAGTGAGACGTTGCCCGGAAAGCTTGTTTTTATTCCCCCGGTAAAAAGCTACGCCGGTTATAAGGAATACGGCTTTGATGTTCTTTCAATCTATGTGAAATTACCTTTGCCGTAATTCTTAGACGATGGAAACAACATCTTTAAGCAAATATTGTCCGGTTTTTCGCAACTACCTTTTTCTTTGGGACAAATCCAAAAACGAGGAAGGTACGGCTGAAGATTTTCGCTTAGCCGCCATTGATCTTATTCATGCCTCTTCGATCATCCTCTGCCCGCACAATTCTCTCATTTCTTCTTTAACAAACGTTGAAAGCCTAAAAACTTACGGCCCGTTTTTTCATCATTCTCCTAAAGAGGGCAAGGTGTCTAAATTAGCCGATGTTAAAAAACAACTCAAGGAAGATTACAACATTGATTTTTCCTTTGAAACTTACCTAGCTGTTGATGTTTTTTACCAGCTTGATGGCGGTGCCAATGCCGGGTTGGCGACTATGGTTTTTGAACTAGGAAAGCCCAATATTGACAAGCCGGTTCTATCAGAAGCAAAATAAGGCTGGAAGGAATTTATATATGACGGAAGAAATCAAAACAGACACTTACTGGGCTTGGTTGAATACCTTTGCTATGATCCTTGAACTTTTGACAAAACGCGCTGAAGAAAAAGGCAGCCAAGAGCCAATTGATGGAGGTAAGTTTATCGCCCGCCTGCGGATGGCGGAGAGAGCCTTTAATTTCTTTTTAGATTCATTTGCAAAGGCCGTGGAGGATCATGAACACAAGGGAGTTATAGCCTACCTATCTAGTCATTACGGTACGGACGGCTTGGAGTTGTGGAATAGCCTTAAAGCGAGGCGGGACGGAATTGCGGATAGGGTTTCAATCTTAATTGAGGCTAATCCAAAGACCGTTGTTCGTTTCAAAGGCTACTGTGAGGGATTAAAGAATACCCGAAATCTAGACGCCTTACTTTGAGAGGATAATTTATTTAGGGGTTATTGCTGAAAACTTCGCTCTCTTTCATTGGCTTAATTTTGTTAAGGCCTTTCCGTTTTTATGCCTCGTTTTTTAAAAAAGAACAAAAAGATAAGGTTCTGTTATATACTTCAAAACATTAAAGAGTATTTGCCAAAGTGGTGAAACCTTCGGGAAAGGCAGAACCTATTGTGTGTTCTAATACGCATCATGATATGTATTTCGATACTTGACAAGAGCTGTTTAAGAGTATATAATTAAAGACATGAACAGCCGTATTATTCCCATCACCGATTTTATCCGCCGTTTTGGCGACTACGCCGCTATTCTGCCTTTTATGGACGAATTGATTGTCACCCGTGAAGGCCGGCCTTTTGCCACCATAAAAGCGACACCCGAAGAAAAAAATAGAGAACTCCTAAAGTGTGTTGGATTATGGAAGGGGAGCGTGCTTGATAGTGATAATTTCTGGAAAAAGGTTTTAAAAAGAAAAAATCGTTTGGGACCCTTAATTTGGTAAAGTTTTATGGCCGCTTATCTTCTGGACACTTCGGTTTTAATTGACCTTTTAAGGCAAAAAGGGGAGGCAGCTGATTTTATTGCCAAGCATCCCCAAGATATCTTTATGACTAGCTGCATTTGCCAGATGGAAATTTTTTTAGGCTTGCATTTAGGCAAGCCAGAAATGCTAAAAAGCAAGAGAGAGGAGGCTCAAAAACTTTTTTCCTCGCTTTACGAGGTAAAATCCTTTGATTCGGAACAGGCGGAAATTGCCAGTCAGATTAAAACCAAACTAATGAAAAAAGGGGAACTAATTGACGATTTGGATATCTTAATTGCCGCCTGCTCCATAAGTTATCGGGCGACAATTTTAACCAAAAACGCCAAACATTTTTCCCGAGTACAGGGTCTTTTGTTAAAGGAATTTTAAAAATCTTAAAGAGGATTTTTTAACAACATGATTGCCCGATTCGCCTCGTAAAACATTAGAGTATTTGTCGAAGCGGTAAGATATATGAAAGGCGTTAGATAGTGTATCATATTATTTAATACTTGAGATTTGAGTTTTGAACTTTGAGTTTTGAGTTTTTCATCTATGCCTCATTTTTTTAAAAAAGAACAAAAACTAAAAATTATTCCCTTGGGCGGTATTGGCACCGTTACCAAGAATATGTATATTTACGAGTACGGCGCTGATATTTTGATTGTGGATTGCGGCATTGGTTTTCCCGAAGAAGAACAGCTGGGGGTTGACTTGGTGATTCCGGATATTTCATATCTTCGCGATAAACTTTCCCGTATCCGCGGAATTGTTATCACTCACGGTCATGATGATCATTACGGCGGTTTGCCTTATTTAATTTCCGATTTGGGAAGCCCTCAAATTTTTGCGACCAAACTCGTTTCCGGTTTTATCCAAAATAAATTAACCGAGGTTAACAAGTGGAATGGCCAGAGCTTAAGAATTATCGAGCCGGAAAAAGATACGCTGCAGCTGGGCAGTTTTTTTATTACCCCTTTTAGGGTTAATCATTCAGTGCCGGATGCTTGCGGTTTGTCAATCAAAACTCCCATTGGTCAAATTATTCATGCCCCGGATTTTAAGTTTGACTGGACCCCGGTTGACGGCCGCGCCTTTGAAGTTGGAAAACTCGCGCGTTTGTCACAAGAAGGAGTTTTGTGTTTACTTTCTGATTCTTTAGGCGTTACCAACCGCGGCTATACTGCGTCCGAAAAAGATATTCAGACTACTTTTGATGAACAGTTTGCCAAGGCCGAACGCCGCATTTTTGTGACCACCATTTCTTCTAATGTTTCGCGCATGCAACAGGCTATAAATTCTTCAATCAAATTTGGCCGCCGGGTGGTTTTGGCTGGCCGTTCAATAGAGCAAAATGTTTTTACTGCCAAGCGTTTAGGTTATTTGCATTATCCGCCGGAAACGGTGGTTTCTTTGGAGCAAGCCAAAAAACTACAACCATTTGAAGTAACTTATTTAATCTCCGGTTGTTACGGCCAAGAAAATTCGGCTTTGGTCAGATTGGCTAGGGGAGAGAGGACAAACCTGGAGATCAGCGAGGGCGATTTTGTGATTTTTTCCGCCGATCCCATTCCCGGCACCGAAAGAGCGGTCAACCGCACTATAGATCAATTAATTGAAAAAGGCGCCAGAGTTATTTATTCCGAAATCCAAGGCGGCTTGCATGTTTCCGGCCACGGTTGCCGCGGCGATTTGGCCATGATGGTGGGCTTAACCCAGCCAAAATATTTTGTGCCCATTGGCGGAAATATTAGGCATATGCACGAATATAAACGCATGGTCGTTGAAATGGGCTACGATCCGCAGACTGTTTTTGAACCAAAAAACGGCGAGTGGTTAGAATTTGGGAGGGACAAAGCCAAAATTGCCGGAATCATGGAGTTAAATGATGTGTTTGTGGATGGATCTTTGGTGGGTGATGTGGGCCCCAAAGTTTTGGAAGACCGCCGGGTTTTATCATCTGAGGGAATCGTGGTCGTCATTTTGAATAAAGATAAAAGCGCTAAAATTGCAGCTTCGGTTGAAATAGTTTCACGCGGTTTTGTTTATATGGCAGATAGCACTTCTTTAATCCGCAAAGCGGAAAATTTGGTCAGGCAGGAGGGAGCTGGCCGCGATATTCGCGAATGGAGCAAAATTAAGTTTAGAATTGAAGAAAAATTAGGCAACTTCTTTTACAAAGAAACCGCCCGCAAACCGTTGGTTCTGCCGGTCTTAGTTGATTCTGCCGCTTGACATAAAGTATAACTATTTGTAAGGCGTGAATTACATAAAGTTTACGGTACTCGTAGAATTCTAAGAAGGCTTCTTGGGAAGACCGTTGGGTGGGCAAAGACTTAGTCCACTTTTTAGCCATCCACCCATCAAAAAGTTTACGGCATCCATGCGCCTGGCACAGGCACTTAACAAAAAGTTACACTTTCTGTAAAGCGTTAATTACATAAAGTAATATTTATGTTTGTATTTGATGTTGCGGAGCAGATGGTTTATATACTCCCTTGCGGTAGGCAAGCCTTACTTTTGCCGTATCAAATTTGATTGCTTCTTTTTCAAATTTTGTTTTGTAATCAGATTGTTTAACATAACAATGCCCCAGAAATTTTAGCTTTCCATTTTTCTTCTCAAAATGAATTTCCGCAAGTTTTCCATTGATAATTGCAAAGTTCCAAAACATACCAGCATTTTAACATAATCGGGAAGATCCCCTTCTGGGTTCGTCTTGAAAAACTTCCAAATAAGAAGTCTTCTTAGAATTCTAAGAAGACTTCTTGGAAAAATCGCTGGTTGGACAAAGACATGGTTCAGCTTTTAGCCATCGCTACCCGTCAAAAAGTTTGCGGCGGTTAAATTATTTGCGGAGAGAATGAAGATAGATTTGCTTTAATGTTTTAAAACATTAAAGCAAACTTGGGCTTATTGTCCAGAATTGAATGACACTAAATGATTGCAATCATGCAAGGTGATTCATTTTTTGATATTTTTGCCATATCTTTTTGAAGAACGGTAAGGTTAAGGTAGAAAGCATAAAGCCAACCGAAGGGACAATTGCATTCAACCAAGGTTTATTGACACTAATCGCATTAAGATAAATACTAATTGTCAGGTATGTGAGAAATAATAAAATTACCCTTCTGGTAAGGCTCGTTTCCCACAGTTTATTTATTTCAACCAGCTTATTTCTTTCTTCAATTTTTTCAATTCTTTGAGAAAGTTCTTTTATTGATTCCATAATGGTATTTTACCAATTTAATGTTTGCCTCTTTTCTTTATTCTCTGTTCAACAATTTCAGCAAAGGTTTTATCTTGAGTCCTTTGCGCATAATGCCTTGCTGATTCCGTGTCAGTCTCACTTAATGATTGCGGTTCTGAAAATGATAAGGCCCTTTCGTTGTCGGTTACTTTGTTCATATCGTAAACACTAACTCCATCAATCGTTATCAGTCCTTTTAAATCAGTCTGAACAACTATGTCTATACTTGCATCACTTTTTACCTTTTCGGGCAATACTTTAAGATGTTCTTTTTCGTGGATAAAAACATTTTGCTTAGCGCCAGGTATCAAAAAAAAGGCAACTTGCTCTGGCACTGTTTCTCCTTTTTGAGCAAAAGATAAGGTGATAACCGCTTGGAGCCGTTGTTGTAAAAGTAAAAACTCTTCGTCCGAAAGCTTGCATAATTCTTGATATGAAAAGGAAACTCTGGCTAATTCATACTCGCTTTGCACTTCTTCAAAGTCGGGAATATCTATAAGTCCTTCCATTTTTCTTGACCAGTAATGACTAACGTGTGATTCAGGTATTGGTGACCTTAATGCTTGCGGAACTTTTGTCTCAATTCGTTGGGTTAGACCCTCTAACATATATGTATGAATATTATATTACAAGCAAACTGAAGAAAACATGGCTGCCCCCTAAGCTTTGTAGTCTCAAAAATTATTAGAAATTTTAGCTTGAAACCTATTCATTTCCGTGCTGCCCCTTGCGTCTTGGCCCGATCTTTACTAGAATAAACTACCACCCCGCTAAGCGGGGACGATATTTTTAATTGCTCACATTTTACGCTTGCAATATAAAAAAGTGGTAAAATGACAAGATGTACAATTGGAATACTAATCTTTCTCAATGGAATAAAAAAAGCGAACCTTACATTCTTTGGAAACTTCAGCAACTCATTAATTTTGGCCTAAACGGAGAAAAATTAAGTTTAAATTTAATTAAAAAGTATTGGTCAAAGTTAGACCTGGACCCGCAAAGAAAGAAATTTCTTAAGTTAATTCTATGGCCGCAACAATTTTAACGCCTGGCCAAAGGCAAATTTTAGCATTTTTGGCAAAAGATAAAATTTTTTCAAAGCATTTTTACCTAAGCGGAGGAACAGCTCTGGCCGAATATTATCTTCATCATCGGATTTCAGAAGATTTGGATTTTTTCTCGGAAGATGAAATTGATAAAATTTGGCTAAATTCATTAGCCAAAAAGATTAAGCAAACGATTGGCTTTAAAAAACTAGACATTGAAGAAAGTTTCAATCGCAATTTAGTTTATTTTCTATCCGCGAATACCCCGCCGCTTGAGGCGGGGATGAAGCGGAAGAAATCGAGCTTCCCACCGCAAGGTGGGATACCTCGAAGCTCACTTCGAGGAGGGGCTCATTTTACGATCCCGTCAGCTACCATCAAAACAGAATTTACTTATTATCCATTTGTCCAGATTGAACCTTTGGTGATTAGAGATGGGATAAGAGTTGATTCTTTGACGGATATTGCCGTTAATAAATTTTTTACCATCTATCAAAAACCGACGGCTAGGCATTTTATTGATCTTTATTTAATTCTGACCAAAAAGAAATATGCCTGGGATCAATTAGAAAAATTTGCTCGGATTAAATTTGAAACAGAGATTGATCCAATTCAATTGGGGAGTCAATTAATAAAATCGGCAACCGTAGAAGATATGCCCAAAATGATTAAGAAATTGCCTCAAGTTCAATGGCGAAACTATTTTATCCAAAAAGCAAAAGACCTCAAAGGGCGGATATGGAGCTAAAATCCATAGATTAGACTAAGGTAAGCTCCATGAAGATGAAACATTGGTTTATTAATCCAATTTGGAGATGTTTCATCTATAGCAAAATAGCCATAGCTACCCATTAAAGAGTTTACGGCGGTTAAATAATTTGTGGGAAGAATGAAGATAGATTTGCTTTAATGTTTTAAAACATTAAAGCAAGATTGGAAGCATCTCAAAAAAGCGGCGTAGTTTTTAATCGTTGACGCAAGAAAGGACAACTTAAAATTCCTTGATCATTAATACTCTGCGAGTTCCGTCTTTGCCTTGGAAAGTTTCGGTTTCCTTATAACCAGCTCTTTCAAATAGACGACCAGAAGCTTCATTGGTTTCTTTGCGTTCAGCCCAAACGCCTTTGGCCCCTTGTTTTTGTAACCAGTCTTCGGCTTCAGCTAAAAGTTTACCGCCAAAGCCTTGACCGCGTTCTTTTTCAATTACACCAATTCTCGCGATATGACCGAAGCCAGAAAGATCGGCTTGGATGCCAGCGGGCGGCCCCTAGGTTTCTACTACTTCTACATAGCCTGTCGGTTTGTTATTTTGGTGGGAGACAAAAGCGCGCCTGTCGTTTTGCTCAGTGTATCTTGTGGCTTCTCGTAACGCCCGATCGTACCTTACGCCATCGATTTCTTTTCTTAAGGCGACTAATTCATGAGGACCTAACGTGACTTCTACATTAGGTTCTTGACCATCATTCAAAGTTTCTTTGATAAGCCATGGGGAAATCATGTCTTAAGTTTATCTTGTTGTTTGAAAAAAGCTACTTAAAGTCATTCTTTTGCGCTGCCTCTTGCGTCCTGACTTAATCTCTACTAGAATAGCCAAGTCCAATGCCAACTATTAATCAATTAGTCCGAAAAGGCCGAAAGCCAAGACACAAAAAATTGAAGGCCACGGCTCTTAGGGGCAGTTTTAACAGCATCAAACGCCGTTTTGTTAAAACTATGGCTCCTTTTAAAAGAGGAGTGGTACTTTTGGTGAGGACCATGACTCCTAGAAAGCCAAACTCCGCTTTGCGCAAAGTGGCTCGCGTTCGGCTTTCTAATCGCAAAGAACGAAAAAGAAGCCGTTCACGTTACGGCACCAAAAAGACAGCCGGACCGAAAACAGGTTCTAGGGGCTAGGTTCTAGGGATTAGGAACTATAACCTACAAACTACAAACTACAACCTACAACCTACAACCTACTTAACATGCCAAGAAATAAAAAAAATGTTATCAAAAGAAAAATGATAGCGGATCCAATCTTTGATTCGGCTACAGTCACTAAACTTATTAACCGCTTAATGAAAGGCGGTAAAAAAACCGTGGCGCAAAAAATTGTTTATAGCGCTTTTGATTTGATCAAAGAAAAAACCAAAGAAGAGCCGCTGGCCGTTTTTCAAAAAGCTTTGGCTAATGTGGTGCCGGCTCAAGAGGTAAAGTCGCGGAGAGTCGGCGGCGCCAATTACCAAGTGCCAATTCCGGTTAAAAAAGACCGCGGTGAGGCCTTGGCTATGCGTTGGATTATTGAGGCTGCCCGATCCAAAAAAGGTAAACCAATGAAAGAAGATTTAGCGCAAGAATTAATAGAGGCAGCCAAAGGTGAGGGTGAGGCCATCAAAAAGCGTACTGATATGCAACGAATGGCCGATGCTAATAGGGCATTTGCTCACTTCCGATGGTGACTCATAAGCCGGTAGCGAATCTTGAACAAAGAATTGCAGACTTGAAAAAACAGTTGGAAGAACTTGAGAAAAAAACTTTACCCAAGTTTAAAAAAGGCGGGCATTTTGCTTTTGTTGATCATGAGGATGCAGCGGCGGAAAAACGGCACATCCAATACTTGGTTCTTTTGGCGCAGATTGATAATTTAAAAGAGGCGATCAAAGAGCTAGAAGAAATGAAAATCTCAAATGTCAAATCTCAAAGTTCAAATCCAAATCTAAAATCTCAAATCCGTAAAAGATTTAAAATTTGAGTTTTGGTTTTGAGATTTGAGTTTTGCGTTTTGAGTTTTTAGGAGAATTACTTTTTGAAAAAAGAAAATGTCTGAAACCAAAGATTATCCTTTAGAAAAAATTAGAAATATCGGCATCATCGCCCACATTGACGCGGGCAAAACCACGACCACGGAGCGGTTTTTATACTATACCGGATTAAATTACAAAATCGGCAATGTTGACGAAGGGACCACGACAACAGATTGGATGCCGCAAGAACGCGAGCGCGGCATTACCATTGTCTCGGCCGCCATTTCCACTTTTTGGAAGGATTGCCGCATTAATTTAATTGATACTCCGGGCCATTTGGATTTTACCGCTGAAGT
>Ga0209211_10011080_pt1 | contig 11608 bp, 12 predicted proteins | sample RifGroA2_FD_183992 | JGI IMG/M metagenome (GOLD analysis project Ga0209211, IMG submission 183992) | Groundwater microbial communities from Rifle, Colorado, USA - Groundwater A2 (SPAdes) (version 2) | ecosystem: Environmental > Aquatic > Deep subsurface > Groundwater | place: Rifle, Colorado...
CTCCATTCTAATTTCAAGGGTTTCCAGCCGAAATCAATAATCTTTATATACTAGAAAAATATGAAAAGACCACAACTTTATCTCGAAACATCGGTCTGGAATTTTTATTTTGCAGATGATGCACCTGAAAAGAAAGTGATAACCCATAGATTTTTTGATAAAATCAAATGGGGTAAATATGAAAGAGGGTTATTCTAAAAGGCTGGAGTTAATAACTCCAATGGAGGTGTCTGATGAAGAAATATGATAAATCATTACTTGAAGTGTGGGAATGGAAAGAAAAAGTTTACCAAGATGTTAAGGATTTGACTGCGGAGGAATATGTTGAAAAAGTCAGAAAGGATGCAGATAAAATTCTTTCAAACGGTCTTATTAACTTAACACCAGTTGCCTTAAAGAAAGATCCTCATAAAATTACTTAAAAATATTATTCACAACTTCTGGTAATAGCAGAAAGTTGTATATGTAAAAGTAAAAGGATTAAAACCGCCAAAATCAAGACTCATGAAACCCGAAGTTGCCCTTTCATAATTTTGTAACAGTTCAGCCCACCGCAAAGGCGCAAAGGACGCAAAGAAAAACTTTAAATAAGAGAAAATGCTTCACAGAAGGATTATCCTCTATAACAAAATCACAAGGTTTTCAGAAATTTTCAGGATTTACTTTCTAAAAAATAATCCCTTTGCGCTCTTTGCGTCTTTGCGGTGAACTATTGCATAATTTTTTCAGATGAGTCAAATTTGCTTTGCGTTGACACGACCTTGATTGATTGTTACAATAGCTCCTTTAATTTCATTGATAAGACAACTGATTTTATGGAGGAGATACGATGATACTGCCATTGCAAATTACGTCCCGCAATTTGGAACTCACCGAAGCGATCAAAGTGGACATCCGTGAGCATGCTGAGAAGTTAGACACATATTACGACAGGATTATGAGCTGCAGGGTCACAGTAGAGGCCCTTCCCAAGAGGTCATTGTACAACGTGCATATCGATATAACGGTCCCTGGCGTTGAACTGGTAGTGAAACTCGATCCGAACACAGACCTCTATGTGTCAATAAGAGACTCCTTTCATGATGCGCGCCGCAAGCTGGAAGACTTCGCCAGAAGGCAGCGCGGTGATGTAAAACACCATGAGGGATCACCCCATGCGCGCATAAGTTCACTATTTCCGGATAAGGGTTACGGCTTCCTCACTACACCGGACGGACGAGAGATATATTTCCACGAGCACAGCATACTGAACCGCAAATTTAAACAACTGGAGATCGGCGTGGAGGTGCGTTTTGCCGAAGAAATGGGCGAAAAAGGACCTCAGGCCAGTTCCGTGACTGTGGTATGAAGCCAAGTATTTAATCTTCCAGCTTCGAGTTGTATCATCAGTAAAATGAGTCTTTGTCCTGTGCAATAAAAAAGCCCTTCAGTAATTATACTAAAGGGCTTTCTCATACAAATTGGCTCCCCCGGTAGGATTCGAACCTACAACCAACCGGTTAACAGCCGGCTACTCTACCATTGAGCTACAGGGGAACCTGAAGTTTGGATTTCCTTAAGTTGCCTAAAAGTACTCAGATTTATTATTACACCCTAACTGAAAAATTCAGAATAGTAAATGAAAATTTAAAATACAAATTGTAAAATTATGCTTGCGTTTCACAATTTACATTTTTCGATTGTTGCAAATAATCAATTAATCTTGATAATTCCTTCTTCATATCCTGCCGATGGACAATCATATCCAGAAAACCATGCTCTAACAAGAATTCAGATGTCTGAAAGCCCTTTGGGAGGGCGCATTTTATTGTTTCCTGAATAACCCGGGGACCGGCAAAGCCTATCAATGCTTTTGGCTCAGCTATCATAACATCGGCCAGAGAAGCAAAACTTGCCATGACGCCACCCAGAGACGGGTCAGTTAGTATCGATATATATAAACCGCCTGCTTCCTGAAACCGCGCTATGGCTGCGCTTGTCTTTGCCATTTGCATCAGGGAAAAGACCCCTTCCTGCATGCGCGCGCCACCGCCTGAACCAGAAATAATGATTAACGGCAAGCGAAGTTCTGTGGCCTTTTCTGTAAGCCTTGCAATCTTTTCTCCAACCACAGAGCCCATGCTTCCCATAATAAAAGACGAGTCTGTGATTCCGATCATCACTTCTTTGCCATTAATCTTTCCCTTGCCAACAATTACAGCCTCTTTTAAACCCGTCTTTTGCTGTTCTGCGGCTATCCTTTCAGGATAGGTTATCCGATCCTTAAAATTTAAAGGATCGCATGGTACCATGTTGTCCCACATCTCTTCGAAACTGTTTTCATCAAGCAAGAGTTTTAACCGATCTCTGCTGAATACTCGAAGGTGATAGTTACATTCGGGGCAAACATACATCCTTTCTTCAACGGTTTTTTTATACACCATGCCCTTACAGCCGTCACATCGTGTCCACAGGCCATCGGGCATGTCCTTTTTTTTTCTAAAAAAGATCAATGGCAAATACCTTCAACTAGTTTATAAACTTTTAAATAAAAAACAAGTTGTTTTTTACCATGGGATAGAGTCGTAAAAAATAAGCCATTTTTGATATTTGTTACAAAATTCAAGCATTTACCTTATTATGACATTCCTCGCTTATAGCCTGTTCTGCCTTTTGCTTGAGGGTTTTAATTGCATTGCTTGGATCGTTTGTTTTAAAGATTGCTGATGCCGCAACTATGACGTTGGCTCCTTCCCGAACTGCCCGGGAAATGTTTTCTGCTGTAATACCACCATCTACTTCTATGTCCATTTCATGCGGAGCCATACTGCGCAGTCTTGCAATCTTCGGCAAGACCTTCGATATAAATCTTTGTCCGGCAAAACCAGGATTTACAGACATGACAAGCGCCATATCGACTGCATCTAAGAGGTTTTCAACCGATTCAGTTGGAGTGTCTGGGTTCAGAGAGACACCGGCTTTTAACCCTGTATCCTTAATTAATGAAATAACCTCTTTTGGTTTTTTTGTAGTTTCTATATGGAATGTAATAAGATCATCCTTTCCTGCCGCCTCTGCAAATGTTTTTACGTAACGTTCAGGATGTTCAATCATCAGGTGAATATCCAAAGGTATTTTTGTAATACGTTTTATACCTTCTACAATAAATGGTCCCATAGTGATGTTTGGAACAAAATGTCCGTCCATAACGTCAATATGAATCAAATCAACGCCTGCTATTTCTATTTTCTTGATTTCCTCTTCTAGTCGCACAGGGTTGGCGGCAAGAATAGATGCTGCGATCTTAATTTTTAGCTGCATATTTCTATGTTTTTTTATCCAATAATGAAGCAATTCCTGGAAGACTGCCGCCTTCTAATAATTTCAGGAATGCCCCGCCGCCTGTGGAAATAAACGATACATCGTGTGTCTTTCCCGATTTATAAAATGCCATGTCTGTATCACCACCACCTACAATGGTTGAGGCATGAGAACCGGTAACTACATCCACCATAGCATATGTCCCCCGACTAAATGCATCAAATTCAAATGCCCCCATAGGACCGTTCCATAAAATTGTCTTTGCATCCTGGAGCGCCTCAGTAAACAGCTTTGTAGTAGCAGGACCGATATCAAGGGCGATCCATTTTTCTGGAATTTCCTGGAAGGGAACGACCTTCGTTTCAGCACGGCTATCAAATTTTTCTGCAACAACAAAATCAACGGGCAAATATAATTTTGTCCCGTTTCTTTTGGAAATATCCATTAAATTCCTTACCACATCAAGCATACTATCTTCGACAAGTGATTGTCCGACGCTAAAACCTTGTGCCTTGAGGAAGGTAAATGCCATGGCACCCCCAATAAGAATTTTATCCATCTTTTTCGCCAGATTTTCAATAATCTTTATCTTGTCAGAAACTTTTGCACCGCCTAACAGGGCAACAACCGGTCGCATGGGATTATTGACTGCCTTTTCAAAGTAATCTATTTCTTTCTTGAGTAAGAACCCCGCCGCTGACGGAACATAGCCATCAACGCCAATCATTGAAGCGTGTTTCCTGTGACAGTTACCAAATGCGTCCTGTATAAACACGTCGCAGAGGCTGGCCAATTCTTTTGCGAAAGAGGGGTCGTTTTTTTCTTCTCCAGGGTAAAATCTTAGATTTTCAAGTACAATTACGTCGCCACATCGCATCTCCTCAATTTGCTTTTTAATCTTCGGACCAATGCAATCCTCGGCCATAATTACATTTGCCCTTTCCTTGAGGAAACCCTGTAATCTCCTTGCAACGGGCTTCAGACTATACTTAGGATTTGCTTTGCCCTCCGGCCTGCCCAAATGAGAAGCAATAATTACCTTTGCCTCTTCATCCAATAAATAATTGATGGTTGGCAAGGTTGCCCGTATCCTTGTATCATCAGCAATATTCCCATCCTCATCTAATGGTACATTGCAGTCCGTTCGAACCATGACCCTCTTTTTTCGCACATCAATATCTTTTATAAATAATTTATTCATATAAATAGGCTGGTTTATAAAAATATAAGGTTATAGACGAGCAATTAACTCAATAAGGTCTACCATACGATTTGAGAATCCCCATTCGTTATCATACCAGGAGACCACCTTCACCATCCGTTTATCAATTACGTATGTTAATGCCGAGTCTAAGATACTTGAGTGGGTATTTCCGATAATATCTGAAGAGACTATGGGGTCTTCGCAATATTCGAGAATACCCTTTAGTTCACCTTCGGCAGCCTTTTTCATGGCATTGTTAACAGATTCCACAGTAACATCTTTTGATACCAGTGCAACAAAATCAGTCACGGAACCGTTGGAAATAGGCACGCGCATAGCCAGGCCGTCTAATTTGCCTTTCAATGATGGAATTACTTCCCCGATTGCCCTGGCTGCCCCGGTTGTTGTGGGAATAATATTTATTGCTGCTGCCCTCGCCCTCCGTGGATCTTTATGCATAAAATCAACAATGCATTGGTCATTTGTATATGCATGGATTGTTGTCATGAGGCCCTTATCAATACCGAAATTGTCATTGATTACCTTGACCAGCGGCGCTAAACAATTTGTTGTGCATGAGGCATTCGATAAAATTATATGTTCAGGTTTAAGGGCGTTTGTATTAACGCCCACAACAATCGTGGCATCAATTTTGTCTTTTGCGGGCGCCGAAAGTATTACTTTTTTGGCGCCTGCATCAAGATGTTTGGCGCAATCTGCTCGTGAAGTGAATATTCCTGTCGATTCGATTACAATATCTACTCCAAGTGATTTCCATGGCAATTTAGAAGGATCTCTTTCCATGAGCAACTTAATTTCTTTGCCATTTATTACCAGCGCTTTTTCTTTTGTTTCGATGCTTCCTTCGAACCTCCCATGTACCGAGTCATATTTTAATAATAATGCCAACGATTTTACGTCGGCGAGATCGTTGATAGCTACAACGTCTATACCGCCTCGTTCGGCGATCACACGAAAGACATTTCTTCCGATTCTTCCAAACCCATTTATACCAACCCGTATAGCCATAGTTGTTATCCTTTGCTTACACTTTTAAATAATACTGAGGAGCAACAAAACCTCATCAAAGTACAAAATAAAATAAATGGAAAAAAGACGCAGTATTCTAGCAGACAGCCACAATTTGTCAAGCAATTTAATGGTCTTGTCATTTACTGGTACTGTAATAGAAAAAATTTACAATATATTGTAATTAATACTTGAAAATATATCTATGTATTGTATAATTCAAAAAATTATATTATTTAATGAAAGAGGTGGTGGGATATGAAGGATTTAATAAGAAAGTCTTGGTATTTAAAAGCAAAGAGTATGTTTGTGCGAATCGGCACCTATCGGTTCAGGCGTCCACAGGGGATGTCTGCCACAATTCTACAATGGTTTGCACTAGACCTCGAACCTCCGCAGCGATGTCGGGTCCGGTGTAATACCACATCAGGAGAGAAACCATTTTACAACTTATTGAAACTAGTCTCTCGAAAACAATAGATGGTAGTAGTAGCCGTAATAGTATCGAAGAAAAATGTAAGCAGTATGATTTAAACCGATTAAGAATTGAAGATAAAAAGCTTTTTGACAAATATGTAGCAGGAGAAGGCGTAAATTTATGTGATTATTCTTTTGCAAACAATTATATCTGGAAAGGTTCAATAGAATTATTATGGAAAATAATTAATAACAATTTTTGTCTCTTTGGAGTAACTTCCAAAGGGATGTGCATGATGCTCCCACCGCTTGGGAGAAACAATATTCACAACACCCTGAATGAATGTTTTTCCATGATGAAAGAAATAAATGATTCCCGTGGTTCTGAGTCATATATTAATTATGTTTATGAAAGCTTTTTAGATCTTTTTGACAACACCTCCTATCGCATCGTTGAAGGCTATCCCGATTACCTATATAAAACAACCGACCTTGTAAAACTCGCCGGCAGAAAATACGAAAAGAAGAGAAACGAGATAAACTTTTTCAAAAAGCATTATGACGCTTCTTTTGAAAAGTTCTATCCAAAACATATTGCAGAGGCCCTTCTGATGATTGACCAATGGAAAAGGGAAAAGATCCATGAGTCAAACATTTCAAATCACAACGAACCACATTATCAGTATAGTCTTATCCATGAAGCAGAAGCTGCAAAATGCGCAATTATCTTTTCTGAAGAGTTGGGATTAAATGGGGCAATCATTGCAATTCAGGGTCAAATTGAGGGTATTACATTAGGGGAACGCATTACATCCAATACAGCTTCTGTTCTCATAGAGAAGACCAACAATAATTTTCATGGCATGCCGCAGCTTATTTATCAGCAATTTTGTGCAAGTGACTTTTCAGATGTGGAATACATCGACGCGGGCGAAGACTGGGGGATAGAAGGCCTGAGAAGGGCGAAGATGTCTTATCATCCTTGTTTCCTTGCAAAGAAATTCATTATTTACGGGAAATAATCCTTTGGTGAATTATTGCAAGGCAAACCTTTTGGACCTTTTGGCTATTGAACAACTGGAAAAGGATTGTTTTCCAACAGAGGCGTTCAATCGACGCCTTATAAAAAATTTATTGATCAACGCCAAATCCTTTATTATCAAGGCAACAACACCTCCCGGGAAAATTATGGGCAATATTATCGGCATTATAAAAAAAGAAAATAGTACCGCTTTAGGCAGGATATTTTCTCTCTGTATTCTTGATGAGTATCGTAAAAAGGGTATTGCCACTCGTCTCGTTCAACTTTTTCTCTATGTATTCTTGATGAGTATCGTAAAAAGGGTATTGCCACTCGTCTCGTTCAACTTCTGGAAGAAGAATTTTCCTTAAGGGGTATAAAAAAAATCGGACTGGAAGTCAGTATACACAACACTATAGCCCATCAGTTTTATAAACGGCTTGGATACTCGATGTCAACCATCGTTTTACCGGGCTTTTATAATGACGGTACTGATGCCTTAGTTATGTTCAAAAACCTTCCATAAAACTACACCGATACATATTACACTCCTTTTTAAAATTTAATTGTATTCAAAAGTTATTTCTGTACAGAATAAATAATTTTAATACCCTGCTTTTAAAATTTATTGTATAGGAATTTTCATTTTATTTATGGGGGTTACAGGGTGTATTGCATAGAGAATCCCCCTTAGAAAAGGGGGCTAGGGGGTTGTAAAATAACCTCGGAAAAAATACAACCCCCTGAATCCCCCTTTATTAAGGGGGAGCTTAAAAGTCGCTGCCGAAGGCAGCTTAGCTTAATAAAAATATTTTTTGTGATGCTAGGAGTGACATGGTATGCCTATATGGCAAAAGTTTATTTTAAAGGTGTTGTCTGTTTTTTTTATTATCCTGATATGCGGAAATCTTCACATAACGGGATGGTGTGGACAAACAAATATGTCCACGTCAGACATGAGCTGGTATGCAGAGCCTGATTATGTCGTCCATATCGACGCTGCCACTGCGCCAGATACAAAAACCACAGCAGGCAACCAGTCCGTTAGATTCCCGGATGAGGGACACACCCAGGGAACGACCAGCCGGCGGCAGTCGGTAACCCCAATATCACATTCCCGGGCTTCTATGCCAGCCGCACTATCCATGACGCCGCCCAGTTTAACGATTTGTGGGAACTCAATAATATGGGGCAGAAGGGGGGAACTGTAGACGCCGATATCGACGCCCCTGAGGCGTGGGATATAACGACAGGGAGTTCCGATAATGATATGGAAAATGCCGCGAACAGCGGCGCGTCCATGGACACCACCCACGTATCGGGCGCGGCGGCGCTTGACTGGGATCCATTCCCTGATTATACGCCAGACGAGATGATGTCACTGCTCACGAGATCCGTTGATCCGATGAATACCCTTTCGGGTAAGATGCCTTCCGGCGGCAGTCAGAACGTATACAAATATTTATTTGTCCTAACGATGATTTTGTACGCTGCGGGCGCCATGTTCGCCTTATGTTTCTTCAAATGGCAAATAGCCGGGAATTACATTTCCTTTATTTGCTCGGCTATTGCCTCTTGTTGCAGCATCGCTCTGTCTGTAGCCGTGTTGTTTAACGGCGCTGTAATACGTCTTGATTTCTTAATATATCACGCCATCATAAAATATAATTTTTTATTAGATCCGCTCGCCTCATTTTTTATGCTCGCCATATCTGGTATTGGTTTTATAGCTTCTGTCTATTCATTAGGGTATACAAGATTGTATGTAAATAAACGTGATACCCGGTTCCTGGGGTTTACCTATAACCTTTTTCTCTTGTCCATGCTTTTAGTAGTGACAGCCAATAACGCATTAGTATTTATGATTGTATGGGAGACGATGACGTTAGTCTCGTTCTTCCTCGTTATCTTTGAGCATGAAAATGAGGCTAACAGGAAAGCAGGTTTTGTATATATCGTAATGGCACATGTTGGTTCAGGACTTCTTGCCGTTGCCTTTTTCATTATGTCTGCTTATGCCGGTACTTTTACATTCAGTTTTGATGATTTCAGGCATATTGGCGCTCAGATGCCTGGGATATACAAAAATATTGTATTTTTTTTGGTAATTGCCGGCTTTGGCATAAAGGCAGGTATCTTCCCCCTTCATCTTTGGCTTCCTTTGGCGCATCCCGCTGCCCCAAGCAATGTCTCGATGGTTATGTCAGGCGTCATGATCAAGACGGCTATTTATGGCTTTATACGATTTTACTTTGAATTCCTTACACCTTGTCCACCCTGGTGGGGGATTGTCATCCTCATTATAGGCGCTACTTCTACCATTTTGGGTGTGCTTTATGCCCTTATGCAGCATGATATGAAAACGCTGCTTGCATACCACAGTATAGAAAATATTGGCATCATCCTTATCGGGATTGGATTATCTATGATTTTTAAGTCTTATAATTTAATGGCATTATCCTCTCTTGCCATGATTGCAGGCCTTTATCATGTGATTAATCATGCGGTATTCAAGTGCCTGCTTTTTGGCTGTGCAGGGAATATCTACTATTCGACCCACACAAATAATATTGAAGAATTCGGGGGGTTAATAAAGCGGCTGCAGATTACCGCCCCGTTATTTCTTGTGGGCGCCTTATCCATTTCTACCATTCCACCCCTGAATGGCTTCATGAGTGAGTGGCTGATATTCCAGTCCATACTCAATAGTTTTAATCTGCCATCAGTGTTTTTTAAAATAATAACGGTCATTTGTGGCGCTACTCTTGCCTTGGCAGGGGGGCTGGCCGCAGCGTGTTTTATCAAGGCATTCGGGATTTCATTTCTTGCATTGCCGCGTTCTGAGCATGCAAAAAAGGCAAAAGAGGTTCCGATTGTTATGCTCGTCAGTATGGGGTTTTTAGCCGCATTGTGTGTATTTATGGGTCTTTTCCCAGCAAAGATTATGACGACCATTAATCAGGTAAATACACATCTTCTGGGCACAAATATTATACATACTATTACTTTATATGATTGGTTGCAAACAAGGTCAGTCCATACCAATTTTACAGAGTTATCTCCAAAAAGCGCTTCAGTATTTGGCTTGATACTTTTCGCGGTCACTTTTGGAGTCTTAACCCTACTAAGGCCCGGCTTCACAAAGAAGATATATGAAACCTGGACGTGCGGAATATCGCCGGAACCGAGATTCGGGTATACTGCTACTGCCTTCACAAAACCCTTCAAGGTCATCTTTAGTAATTTATACAGACCCCGAAGAGAGAGCCGCATTACGTATGCTGTCCCTAAATATTTTGTTAAATCTATTACCTATATTGGTGAAATAACGCCGATATTTGAAAAATATTTTTACAATCCTATTTCCAGCTATGTTTTAAATATATCAAATAAGGTACGGTGGGTGCATACCGGCAGTATTCATGTGTATCTTGTCTATATATTTGTAACCTTAATAATTGCAATTATGTTCTATATTTATCAAGAGTAACAGGGTTTTGAAAATGGTCTCAAGCATACTACTTCCTATTTTGCAGATTGTTGTCATTGTAGGGTTGTCTCCTCTGGTAAAGGGATTTATTAATAAGATGGAGGCGCGTATACAGTGTCGAAGGGGTCCGAGCTTATTCCAGCCGTATTATAACCTTGTCAAGCTGCTCCAAAAAGATGTGGTGGTTTCAGAGACAGCCTCGTGGATTTTCAGGGCAACCCCTTATGTTACGTTTGTTTCAATCTTACTCATAGCGTTGCTCGTGCCGGTGCTGTCATCACAGGTGCCGCTCAATTTCATAGGCGACATTATCCTAATCATATACCTGTTTGCCCTGGGAAGATTTTTCCTGGCATTATCTTCCCTTGATACAGGAAGCGCCTTCGGGGGTATGGGTGGGAGTAGGGAGATGGCAATATCTTCCATGGCAGAACCGGCCATGATGCTTTCTATATTTACCGTTTCCTTAACCGTTGGCTCCACCAATCTCAGCAATATCACCGGTACATTGCTTAATTACAAATCATTGAATCCATCCCTCTTATTGGCATTTGCAGCCTTTGTCATCGTTATTATTGCGGAGACAGGAAGGATTCCAGTCGATAATCCTTTTACCCATCTGGAATTGACGATGATTCATGAAGGGATGATCCTTGAATTTTCCGGGCGTTATCTGGCACTAATAGAATGGGCATCTTCCATGAAGCTACTGTTGTTATTGACTATCCTGGTGAATACCTTTTTACCCTGGGGGATTGCTACTGGCTTTACTTTCCCAGGACTGATTATTTCTTTTGCATTATATCTTGTTAAGATCGGATTTTTTGCCTTCGCGATCGTTATATTAGAATCTTCGCTTGCAAAGGTCCGGTTATTTCGTATACCAAACCTGTTAGGCACGTCATTTATTCTATCTCTTCTGGCAATTATTTCGTTTTATGTGGTGAGTTAATTATTATGGAACGGCACATTATAGTAAATTCCCAGATTATTGATGTATTAGCAGTTTTAATGCTCATGTCAACAATCATGCTCATCGGCACAAGCCGGGTAAAGACCTGTGTATGGGCATGTGTCTTTCGATCTTTTTTCCTGACATTAACCAGTGGTCTTATAGCCTATTTTTCTGGCATCCATCACATTTATA
>Ga0209211_10011082_pt1 | contig 11607 bp, 16 predicted proteins | sample RifGroA2_FD_183992 | JGI IMG/M metagenome (GOLD analysis project Ga0209211, IMG submission 183992) | Groundwater microbial communities from Rifle, Colorado, USA - Groundwater A2 (SPAdes) (version 2) | ecosystem: Environmental > Aquatic > Deep subsurface > Groundwater | place: Rifle, Colorado...
GCCTGTATGACCCTTATCCCTGCAATATTCTCGTGAACCATTGAGCTTATCTCCGATAATTGTTTCTGGACAGATTCAAACCTCTGTCTTATCTCCTTACTGAATTTCAAGACAATAATAGAAACCAGTGCCATAGGCAGGAGGGAGATGCCGGTAAGTTTGGGGCTTATAAATATCATAAGTATGAGACAGGTGGTCATTATTACTGCGGTATCAACAATAATTACACTCCCGATACCGAGAAACTCCCTTACAGCCTGAAGGTCGTTGGTGGCTCTGGACATAATATCCCCTGTCTTTGTATGCTGGAAAAATCCCCAATGCAGCCTCTGCAAGTGCTTAAAATAATCGTTTCTCAAATCATATTCCACCTTCCTTGAAATGCCGAAGAGGTGTTTCCTCCAGTAGTAGCGGAATACTGCCTGGAGTCCGACTGCAGTTATGATTAAGACAGAATATTTTATAAGGGGGACAACCCCCTTTAGTTCCCCCTTAACAAAGGGGGATTCAGGGGGCTGAACAAAGCTTTTACCTATGTAATCAATGGCAAGTTTGATTAGCCATGGAGGCAGGAGTCCGAGTGCATCGGTTAAAATAAGGGCGATTATGCCGGCTATTAATTCATATTTGTATTTCCTTGTATATGTATAGAGATTTTTTAATGCATCCACTTTTTATGATTATACTACAGTGTTGGTTAATCCCTCAATTCGCCCTAAAAATTCGTTTGACACATTCAGATTTCAGGGAGTAAACTTATGCAATTCGTCATTCCTGCCTGTGCGTGGAGGCACGCAGACAGGCGTATCATTCGTGTTGGCAAGAAACTTATAAAAATTTGCCACAGAGGCACAGAGACACAGAGATATTAAAACTTCTTTAAATATTTATTTTCCCCTCAGTGCCTCAGTGTCTCAGTGGCTAAAATTAGGTTTTTGTCCTTAAACAGGGGGTGTTAAACATGATATTAAAAAGGCATATATTTACAGTCATTGGCCGTATCTGTCATTGCGAGCCCATACACCAATATATAGATATGGGGGCGAAGCAATCTCAAAGATTTCCTATACACAAATGTAAATGATGGAAACTTATTATGCCATTAGAAGTTGTAATTAAAGAACATGCAAGATTTGAAGCATGGCGAAGAGGTATCACAGAGGAATTTATAAGATTTGTCATTAAAAATCCACAGCAGAAGTTATCTGCTAAAAATGAGCGGATTATAATACAAAATAGGTATTATGATAAGATGGAAAATAAAGAAATGCTTATAAGAGTTATAGGGGTTGAGACATCTGAAGAATTCATTATAATAACAGCTTATAAGACATCCAAAATTAATAAATATTGGAAGGAGGAAGCAAGATGAAAGTGATATATGACCCAGAAACAGATACCCTGAGCCTTATTTTTAGAGAAGAGAGGATAGCCGAAAGTGATGAGGTTAGAGAAGGAGTAATTATAGATTACAGCGAAGATGGAAAGGTCGTATCAATGGAGATACTTGACGCATCAGAACAAATATCAGAGCCGCAGGGAATATTGTTTGAGCTTAAAGGAAAAGAAAAGACTATCGCTTAACGGCTTACCATAAAGATGCTTATAAAAAGCTGAAAGGGGGTGGAGCATGAGATATTTTTCTGTAATTATTGCTCGCATCTGTCATTGCGAGGTGAAACCGAAGCAATCTTTGTTCCCGTTTAAAAACATAACGGGACGTGTTTGGGTAATTATTATTGCACTGTTTTTATTTTTCCCTTCTCTTGGTTTTGCAGAGACTAAAGAAATCATTTCTGAAGGCACATACAATATGGGTGATGGGGAGACGCCGAGTGTTGCAGAAAGCAGGGCATTGCTTCAAGCAAAGAGGACTGCCCTTGAGCAGGCAGGGACTTATGTGGAGAGTTACACAAAGGTTAAAAACCTTCAATTGACAGAGGATGAAATCAAGGTTCTATCATCAGGGATAATGGAAGTGGAGTTCCTTGATAAAAAGAGGACTGTTGTTGGTGATGGGATTCACTTTTGGGTCCAAATCAAGGCAAAGGTCAATCCCGATAAGATTGAAGAAATGGCAAAGAGGGTAAAAGAGAAATCTGTAATAGAGGATTACAAAAAAATACAGGAGGCTTATGACAAGAGCCAGAAGGATATTGAGGAATTAAAGAGACAATTGGCAGGGGCAAAAGGAGAAAAGGAAAAGAAACAGGTAGAGGCAAAAATAACAGATGAGGAGAGACTCTTTCAGGCTAATGAGTGGTTTGAAAAGGGCAATAAGCATAATTTAGATTTTACATGGACAGAAGTAGAAAAGTTACCTGAATATCAATCATTGTCTGATAGCGACAAAACTAAGGCAAAAGTACTATATTATAAAGAATACGATGATGCCATAGAGGCATATACATCTGCAATTGCATTAGACCCGAATTATGCCGCTGCCTACAACAATCGTGGGGCTGTTTATGCCAAAAACTCTTTAATAAAAGCTCTTCTTGATAAAAATAAAAATCCAAGGATTGCTGATGTATACAAAAATAATGCAGATGAGGATTATGACAGGGCGATTGAGGATTATAACAAGGCAATAGCCTTAGACCCGAATTATGCCTTAGCCTACGCCAGGCGTGGGAGTGCTTATGATAACAAAGGACAATATGACAGGGCGATTGAGGATTATAATAAGGCAATAGCCTTAGACCCGAATTATGCCGCTGCCTACAACAATCGTGGGCTTGCCTATTATAAAAAGGGAAATATGGGCAGGGCTATATCTGATTTCCAAAAGGCATGTGATATGGGGGATGTGCTTGGGTGCGAGTATTTGCAGATAGTTTTAGAAAATAGGTAGTGGTGTGATTATGAGAAGCGAATTATACATATGCCAATAAATAAACCATATAGAAGAAATGTTCGACAATTCACAGATGTAGAGTTTTCCGAAGGAGGAAGATGGCAATATGTGTGTCATCCCAAATACGCCCAATCTCCAGAGCACTACATAAGAGCATTTCTATTAATTCAAAAAGACTTGCTTGCTCTTTTTGATTACATTGAACCTGCTGACAAAAACTTAGAGGCATACTCTTACAGGATACATGAACTTTTGCTTAGGATATGCGTTGAAGTTGAGGCCAATTGTGTAGCTATACTTACCGAAAATGGTTATAAGAAGGATTCAGATTTAAACATGAGTGATTACAAAAAAATAAATGTAACCCATAGACTTTCATCTTATGAAGTCAAATTACCTATATGGCATGGACAAAAGAATATAAGAAAACCCTATTCGGCTTGGGAAACAGGACAATCACTTGGTTGGTATCAAGTATATAATAAAACCAAACACGATAGACATTCCGCATTCAAAATTTCAGTCGGCGACATTTGATAACTTAATCAATGCAGTTTGTGGATTAGTGGCTATCCTTGCTTCGCAATTCATGACGCACGATTTTTCCCCTTCAGATTGGACTTTAAGTGTTGGCGGTCCAAATGATGGATTTGAATCTGCTATTGGCGGTTATTTCAGGATAAAATTTCCGACAGACTGGCCAAATTCAGACAAGTATGAGTTTAAATGGCAGGATATAGAACACGAAGCCGACCCGTTTCAAAACTATAACTATTAGTCTTGAAATATGACTTTTAGAAAACTGCCCGCAATGATAGATAACATGCTAAAGTATCTTGTAAAAAGAGAATGCAGGATTGCTTGAAAAAAGCAGTGTGATAAAATAATGCAAGATGTAAGGTAAGTGGGAAAAATTAAAATGGCATAACAGAGGGAATCCTAAATTCTAAGCAATATCAGAGGAGATTTAACATGAGAAAAATAAATAAGATAAAACAAACCATAGAAGGTCAAAAAAAATATTTAAAAGGGAAATATAAAATCAAAGAAATTGGGGTTTTTGGATCATATGTCAGGGGCAAACAAAGCGAGACAAGTGATTTGGATATTTTAGTTGATTTTGATGATGTTCCGAGCCTTTTTGAATTGGTTGAATTAGAGGATGAATTAAGTGAACTATTGGGAGTAAAGGTTGACATTGTGATGAGAAGCGGCTTAAAGCCAAGGATAGGAGCGCAAATCTTAAAAGAGGTAGTCCTGATATGAAGAAAAGGGACATAAGAGATTATATTGAAGACGCTTTTAGTGAAATAAACAGAATAGAAAGGTTTTTAACAGATATTAAAAACTTTGAAGATTTTAAAAGGAATGAGATGGTAATTTATGCGACTATGAGGGCTTTAGAGATTATTGGCGAGGCAATCAAGCATATTCCGGATGAAATGCGTAAAAAATACCCTCAAATACCATGGCGGAAAATTTCAGGAATGCGAGATATCCTTATACACGATTATTTTGGGATTGATATTGCAGTGGTCTGGAAAACTATTAAAGAAAGAATACCAGAGGTAAAACCTCTGTTTGAGAAACTACTAAAAGAAATAACAGATTGAAAAAGATTATGAGGTAAATTATATGAATAGAAAAAGAGGGGCAGGTCTTGAAATATTGCTTTTAGAGAACTGCCCGCAACGGCAGATAACATGCTAAAGTATCTTGTAAAAAGATAATGCAGGATTGCTTGAAAAGGGCAGTGTGATAAAATAAATGAGGAGGTAAAAAATATGCAGGCTTTTAAGTATCATTCTGTGGTTAAAGAAAATGGAATTGTAGAAATACCAAAAATACCTTTAAGAAAAGGGCAAAAGGTTGAGGTTATTATCTTTCCTGAAAATGAAGAAGGGATTAACCTTATGGAGGCATCAGAAAGCAGTTTGAAATTCTGGGATAATTCTATAGACAACGAGGTTTGGAATAATGTATAGCCAGAGAGATATTGTTCTTAACAAAAATATCATTATCAAAAGGTTTGGCAAGGTTTCTAATAAAATCTTTGAACAGGTTAAAGAATCTATTGGCATGATAATTGACTGATTAATGGGCAGAGCAATTTCTGATTTTCAAAAGGCATGTGATATAGGGTATGAGAATGGGTGCAAGGGATTGCAGAAAGTTTTAAAGAATAGGTAGCCATATCGCTTGTTCAATCTTAAAGAGTGAACCAGCATTAGACAAAGGAGGTAACAATGGATGCCATAAGGCTTAAGGTTCGTGTTGAGAAGGATGGGGAGATTGTTCTACGCGATTTGCCAATACACAGGAATGATAGACTGGATGTCATCTTGCTAAAGGAAAAAGAGGTAATGCAGCCGAAAACTACCGAAGCTGGAGACCCTGTATTAAAGCTTCAGGGACTCGGCAAAGATATTTGGAAGGGTATAGACCCAGATGTCTATGTGAAGAATCTTCGGGAAGGATGGGAGTGATGAAGGTATTTTGGGATACCAATCTCTTTATTTATCTGATAGAGGAGACACCCAATTCATTTGAGGAGGTTATCTCTCTCAGAAAAGCGATGTTGAAAAATGGAGACCAGTTGGCAACATCCACCCTTACAGTTGGAGAAGTATTGGTAAAGCCTATTCAAGAAAAGGCAACAGCCCTGGTAGAAAAGTACAAGAGCCTGCTATATTCGCCATCCATTGAGATAATCTCATTTTCTGAGGCTGCGGCTGAAAAATATGCCGAGATTAGGGCAACCCTTACTATCAAGCCGCCGGATGCCGTCCAGTTGGCCTGCGTGTCCATAGCTAAAGCAGATATCTTCGTAACAAACGATAGCCGCCTCTCATCGAGGAATATTGCAGGGATAGGAAACATAATTTCACTTAAAGAGTGGAGAAGTTATATTAAATCTTAAGTTGCGGAATTGACTATGCAAGGTATTATGGGCAGGGCTATATCTGATTTTCAAAAGGCATGTGATATGGGGTTTGAGAATGGGTGTAAGGTATTGCAGATGGTTTTAGAAAAGAGATAGCTGTAGACATTGCCCAACCTTCAAAAAGTTTTTTTAGTAGCTACCCTACCCCCTGAATAGTTTTTTAAACTGCTATTTCCAAATTAATCTTATCATACTCTATAAATGGTCTTATCTCTCTTTTGTGTTCTTGCTTTTCAATAAGTCCTATCTGCTCTAAATATTTTACATCCTCTGCCACATTCTTTATATCCCTCTTTGTCAGCCTTGCAAGATGGTTAATTGAAGATGGATTTTTTGTTTTAATGGTATGCAATAACTCAAGCCTTTTAGGTGTCAGCGCCTTTCTGAATGCCTCAAAACTGGTAAAATAGATTTCAGGCTCTTTAACAGATTTAAGTTTCTCGCCCTTCTCTATTTTTTTTATAGTGTTCTTTACATCTTCAAAGATGTCCTTAATGTTCTTAATTCCTATTTTTACTTTTTTAATTTTCATAATTGCCCTCCCTATATTTTTCTATGTCTTTATAAAAATCCTCTAATAAATTGTCAATATCTTTAAAGTCATAACCTTTCTCAATCTGTCCATAATGCCTGTGGTCTCCTTTCCTTTCGGCATTGTCATAACCTATTACCCTTATATCGTTCACAATGCAAACCAAAGAATATTTATATCCATGAGGTTTGTGAGTAGAAGGTCTTACCTGCCATATTTTAATCTCAATCGTATTTCCCAGCTCATCTGTAGCTTTTTTGTATATGACAAGCTCCGATTTCATTATTGGTATTTTAAACCAATTAGATAATAAAATCAATTTAAAATGTAAAACCCATTTTCTCTGTTTGCCCTTATAAAACCTTGTTTCTGTCTTACAAAAACAGCCTTTAAATCCCTTTTCTCATTCAGGGCGATACTCTGTATTTCCTGATTTTTACTGATAGCATACTCAAGTATCATTACAAAGAAAACCCCAGAGTTTTCAGGCTCTGGGGTGTAAAGTATGCCCGCTTTTCCCTGATGGGTTAATAAGTAAAAACCATCTTGTGATTACTTATAATCTTTTCTAAATCATATCTTTTGAAAATTCTTTAATTATTTCCATGCCAGCACTCGTCCCTATCCTCATAGCCCCTGCATCAATCATCTTTAGTGTATAGGCAAGAGTTTTTATGCCGCCGGATGCCTTTACATTTATCCTGCCACTGGCAGTTTTTAAAAGCAGCTTTACATCATCTACAGTTGCACCAGCAGAGCCAAAACCTGTGGATGTCTTGACAAAATTAGCCCTACCCTTTATTGCCATTTCACAGGCAATCACTTTCTCCTCGTCTGTTAGATAGCAGGTTTCTATTATTATTTTTACTATTATTTTTGGCAGGGCTGAAACTATTTCTGAAATCTCATCCTCCACTTTCACAACTTCACCTGACTTAAAGGCAGATATATTCATTACCATATCAATCTCCTCTGCACCTGACTCAACAGCCTCACGGGCTTCATAAAGTTTTACAGAGGTTGTCTGATAACCCAGAGGAAAGCCTATAACAGTCCCAACCTTTATAGAACTGCCTTTAAGCATTTTTGCAGATAGACTGACATAGCATGGCGGGATACATACAGATGCGAAAGGATATTTCTGTGCATCACGGACAAGAGCCTCTATATCTTTTGCAGAGGCTTGAGGTTTGAGTAAAGTTAAATCTATATACCCTGCAAGTTCGTTTGCTGTTATCATATCAATGTGCCTCGTTCCAGTTTTTTCCTGTATGTATTTCAGCCGCAATTGGGACTGATAGATTCATTACATTTTCCATTTCTTCTTTTACTAGTCTTTTATCAGCTTCAATTTCATTCTCTAACACTTCAAAGACAAGCTCATCGTGAACCTGAATAATCATCTTTGCTCCTCGCCCTTCATCTTTTATCCTTCTGTGTATATTTATCATGGCAACCTTTATCATATCAGCGGCAGAGCCTTGAATCGGTGTATTTATGGCAGCCCTTTCTGCAAACTCCTTTACCTGTTTATTTTTACTTTTTAAATCAGGAAGATACCTGCGTCTATTGAGGAGTGTGGTTACATAACCCTTTTCATAAACCTCTCTCAAAGTTTTATCTATGAAATCTTTTACGCCTTTATGTCTGCTGAAATAATTATCAATATATTCCTTCGCCTTATCTTTTGAAATGCCCAAATCCCTTGAGAGTCCAAATGGGCTTATTCCATATATAATGCCGAAATTGACAGCCTTTGCCATCCTCCTCATCTCCTGCGTCACCATCCCCGGCAGGACACCAAAGACCTCACAGGCAGTCCTCTCATGTATATCTTCGCCTTTTTTAAATGCATCTAGCAGGACATCATCCTGAGATACATGAGCCAGTATCCTTAACTCAATTTGGGAATAATCGGCAGATAAAATCAAAGCCCCGCTCTCTGCAACAAATGACTTTCTTATCTCTCTCCCTATCTCTGTCCTTATAGGTATATTTTGCAAATTTGGGTCTGAGCTTGAGAGTCTGCCCGTAGCAGTAACAGTCTGGTTGAATGATGTATGTATCCTATTTGTCTTTGGATTTATCATATCTATAAGGGCATCCACATAGGTTGACTTTAGTTTTGAAAGCTGGCGGTATTCTAAAATTATAGCAGGCAAATCGTGCTGGGTTGATAACTGCTGTAACACCTCCACATCTGTTGATAATCCTGTCTTTGTTCTTTTTGCAGGTTTAAGTTTGAGTTTTTCAAATAATATCTCCTGTAACTGTTTTGGAGAATTTATATTAAACTCAACTCCTGCAATAAAATATATTCTCTCTGTCAATTTATTTAATTGCGTCTCCAGCCTCTTTGACATATCTCTTAAGAATGTCTCATCTATCTTCACACCATTCTTCTCCATTTCGGATAGGACTCCTATTAAAGGAATTTCAACATTATGAAATAGTTCAATAAGCCCATCCTCTTTTAAGATAGGCTCAAGTTTTTCTTTTAATTGATATGCAGTATCTGTATCTTCGCATGAGTAGTTCATTGCCTCCTCAATTTTTAAAAGACTAAAATCCTTTATAGGTGATGAGGCTTTTTCTCCACTCTCTGAAATCTGATTTCTGCCGCTTGAAGGATTTATCAGATATGATGCTATTGTTGAATCAAAGTCTATACCTCTCAAGTCCATCCCTTCATTTGCTAAAACTATTGTTTCGTATTTTATATTCTGACCATATTTTTTAATACTTCCATTTTCTAAAATAGGCTTTAACCTTTCTATTACATATTTTTTATCCATTTGTCCAACTGATATATAAAATACCTCATGAGGTTTTAGTGAGATGGAGATGCCGACAATATCAGCCCTCATAGGCTCATCATTTGTTCCAGCAATATCAAGGGCAAATGCGTGAGATGATGTAATATCTTCTAATAGTTTATTAAAATCCCCTTCTTTGACAATTATCCTGTATTCTCTCTTTGATTTATCTTTATTTGATGAAATCTCTTTTAAGAGGGCATGAAATTCCAATTCCGTTAAGAGTTCAGTCAATTCATCTATACAAACATCTTTTAATATCAGAGCTTCTACAGGGATATTTAATTCTACATTTTTATTAATGACACCGAGTCTTCTGCTTAAGAGTGCCTGTTCAGTATGTTCTTTAAGTTTTTCCCTTGTTGAAGGCTTGCTCACCTTTTCAATATTATTCAGGAGATTTTCAATATTTCCAAACTCTTTTATAAGTGCTATAGCTGTCTTCTCACCAATTCCAGGAACTCCGGGTATATTATCAGACGCATCCCCCATAAGCCCTATGACCTCAACCACCTTATCAGGGCTAACACCGAATTTTTCTACTACCTCCTTCTCCCCATAAATCTTATTTTTAAGTGTATCCAGCATTCTTATACTCGGTGTTATAAGCTGGAGCATATCTTTATCACCGCTTACAATCGTTACATCAAATCCCTTAGACGAAGCCTCTCTGACAACACTGCCAATAAGGTCATCCGCCTCATATCCTTCCTTTTGCAGGAGAGAGATATTAAAGGCTTCCACTAATTTTTGAATATATGAAATCTGTGGGACAAGTTCATCAGGCATCTCAGGTCTATGAGATTTATATTCTGCATATTCTTTATGTCTGAATGTCTCTCCCTTAGAATCAAAGGCGATTGCAATGTAATCAGGCTTTTCATCCCTTATGATTTTTAGAATCATCCGTGCAAATCCGTATATTGCATTTGTAGGCAGTCCCTTTGAATTTGTGAGATGGGGGATTGCATAGAATGCCCTGTAGATATAGGATGAACCATCTATTATGTAAAGCCTTGATTTTTTCTGCATAAGGTATCAGGGTTGAGGTTGAGACTAAGGTTAATATTTCCTCAGCCCCAACCTTACTTTTCTTTGCGGTGGGTTAGTGACTGTGACCGATATGCCTCTTCAGCACTTCTGAATTTTGAATCTTCTCGTTTTTTGGGGCAAGCTTTGCTGCCATTTTGAAATGGTCGGTAGCATCTCCATGCTTATCAAGATTTTCCATGCAGAGCGCAAGATTATAGTGTGCCTCGGCAAAATTAGGATCTGCCTTTATGGCCTCTTTAAAATGCTTGGCGGCGACCTCCCAGTGTCCCTCTTTAAAGTGCTTTATCCCATCCACATTGTGATGGCATGATGCCTCCTTTACATCCTTTGGACAGCTAAGTGCTTCATAATTACCTGCAGAGGCATATATAGGCACTAAAATCAGGGAAAAAATTGAAACTAATAAAACTACTACTTTACCCATATCATCACCTCCTCTCTGATAATGATACTAATAAAGGAGTTTTTAAATGTCAATAAAATATTTTTAAATTTGGAGATATATTGTTAAGCTACTTCTGTATGTTAGGCTGCTGGAAGTATCTTTGCTTGGATTCGCTTATGGCTTTGATTGCAGATTCACGGTCTTCCCACCCTTCAACACCTGTCTTTTTTTCTTCTAAATCCTTGTAAACTGCAAAAAAATGCTCTATCTCTTTGAGTAAATGAGGAGGGACATCAGAAAGTTTCTTTATATAATTCCAGAGGGGGTCAAGTATAGGGACACACAGGATTTTTTCGTCAGGACCTTTTTCATCCCACATTTTAAACAAGCCTACAGGCTTTGCCTCAATTATACATCCGGGGAATGTCGGCTCCCATACCAATACAAGTGCATCAAGCGGGTCTCCATCCAGTGCAAGGGTTTCAGGGATGAATCCGTAATCACTGGGATAATGCATGGCAGAAAAGAGCATCCTGTCAAACTTAATCCTCTTCTTTTCTTTATCGTATTCATATTTATTTCTGCTCCCCTTAGGGATTTCTATCATTACAGTAATCGTTGTTATTTTTTCTTTCATTGTCCTTTTATCTCCAGAGTTATTTGTTTAAGTATATATGGAGTTTACACTATCTATAAATGGCTGTCAATTATATGGCTGGGCTTAGGTTCAATCAGCGAAGGTAGAAGTTACGAGGGCAAATATTCTGATGGATGATGCAGAAAGAATATGGAGATGGCGTCGTTATAAATTGAAAGACAAATTGCATAATTTGGATTAAAGAGGCTCCCATGGATAACCTATGATGACAGTAATTTCCACCCCTTCATTCCCTGTAGCTACATCAGCCCTGAATACAATACCTGATGCTGTAACCATCCTGAAACCTGCACCGTAGGAAGACTTTACGATATCACCAAGTTCACTCACTTTATCTGCAACGCTTCCGGCTTCATAAAAAA
>Ga0209211_10011084_pt1 | contig 11605 bp, 9 predicted proteins | sample RifGroA2_FD_183992 | JGI IMG/M metagenome (GOLD analysis project Ga0209211, IMG submission 183992) | Groundwater microbial communities from Rifle, Colorado, USA - Groundwater A2 (SPAdes) (version 2) | ecosystem: Environmental > Aquatic > Deep subsurface > Groundwater | place: Rifle, Colorado...
GGTTGTTCTGCCACTGCGTCAATCATTTTTAATTTGTCTCCGCAGACCAATAAAGTTTTGGAAGCGTAATTTACGGGCACGGGGTATTTGGTACCGTCTGCCGTCACCATGTTTTCACCGTCGAAAAATCCCATAACTCCGGGAACGGAAGCTGCGTTTACAGTCGCAGCGGGCGTCTGACGGATGCTCATAGGACTCTTTCCCAATGGGGTTACCGAAGGCACGGGCGTACCCGTGAGTTCTGCCAGAAGCTGCCTCGACAACTCAATACTGGCCGTGGCGGCTGCCAATGCCTGGTTTATTAATTTAATTTGCTGTGCCGTATCTTTCAAAGAAAATCACCTCCTAATTTAAATCAAAAACTAGACTCTAATCACCTGTCTCCTTTGGAGTGACGTTAACATTCGCCGCCTCGCCTACCGGATTTTGTTGTTCCGGAAGATTTGGGGATAGTTCCCGCATCTCCTCCGCTTTGGCCAGGCCCAACGTAAAATCACGCTCCACCCACTTTTTAATTCTTTCTTCAACGGCTGCGGCCGGAGTACCATATTTTTCTTTGGAAAGCTGGACGACTTTTTCTTTGTTACCCGTAGGTACCTCGGTTAGGGGCAAGGTAACTGCCGAGAAGGGCGCGCTGGTCATGCTGTTAATCATCAACTTTACGTAAACATTGTGGCGTTCCAATGAAATAAGATCTATGTCCGTAAAGGTCGGGGCGAATTCCAAGGCTAAAGCTTTGGCGTCTGGTGCCCCCAGTGCAAAGGAAATCATCGTCCCGACGTTGCCGAAGATGGCTTCCAACATCGGCTTTGGCAGCTGGGCTGTGTATTGGTGTGTTAAGTTAAGACAAAGACGGTACTTGCGCGCTTCTGAAAGGATGCTGGCAAAAGAGCCGGAGGCAAAGTTTTGGAACTCGTCCGCGTAGACGTAGAAGTCGCGACGGTCTTCTTCCGAGACTTTAACCCTCTGCATGGCCGTAAACTGCAAACGTGAAATAATGAGCGCTCCCAATAGATTGCTGTTGTCTTCGCCAATTTTCCCTTTAGCCAGATTTACGAAAAGTATTTTCCCCTCGTTCATAATTTCATCCAAATCCACCGTGGAACGGGCCTGTCCCAAAATGTTTCGGATAGTGCTGGACGACAAAAACCGGCCCACCTTGTTTTGAATTGGCGCAATGGCTTCCGTAATTAACTTTTGGTTCCCCTTCATTTCTTTAAACTCTTTTTCCCAAAAAGATTTAATGACGGGGTCTTTAACCTTGTAAATAATGTATTTTTGATAATTATCGTCGGTGAGAAGACGCGTTAACCCCAAAAGTGTTGTTCTGGGCACTTCTAGAAGCGTCAGGATGGTATTGTTAAGGATGTATTCCAGCCTCGGGCCCCAGGAGTCAATAAATTGCTTTTTAAACGCGTCCACGAGCCCCGAAGCCATTAAGTTTTTTTGCGAAGGGTCAGAAATCTCCAGCATGTTAAATCCGGCGGGAAATTCACTGTCTCCCGGGTCCAAAATAACGACGTCCTTCACACGTTCGTCGGGAACGTAGTTTAGCATTTCCTCAATTAAATCACCGTGAGGGTCGAGCACGGCGATGCCTTCACCGTTTTTCATGTCCTGAACAATCATGTTCTTAAAAACGGTGGTTTTACCCGAACCAGTTTTACCCACCAAATAAAGGTGGCGGCGCCTATCGTCCCTTTTAATGCCGAATTTAATGAGAGATTCCCTAAAACTGGTCTTGCCAATGTAGGTACAGTCTTCTGTCGGTAGATTCAGAGGCGGCTCCCCTCTTTTGGCCGGGGTCCAGGAAATGGCGGGTGTCTCCACCGAAATAGAAGGCAGGTGGAAAACGGAGGCGAGTTCTTCCGTCGTCAATATGTAAGAGTTGGTGTCGTCAAAAACGCGCTTGCTGTAAATGTCATAGAACTGGGACTGTGTCATCCCCGGCGTGTTTGCCGGCACAAAGCTGTTGAGGTTGGCCGTAGAAAACTGCTTAAATGACGCCAGAACTCCCCTGAGCCTTCCCTCGGCCTGCTCTTGCGACTCACCAAAGACCATCACCCTAAGAATTGTTTCAAAACCCAATTTGGAGAGCTTGAGGTCTATAGACTTAATGGCCAGCTCATCACCTGTAGAAGACCTAAAAGGTGAGTTTTTGTCGGGAAGCGGGTGCGGCGTGCCGGGACTTATGATGGCCTTCATAAAGTGGTAGGGCATGGCCTTCAGCTCTTTTACCAACGTGGACTTTAAGTCAGAAAAGCCTACGGTAACGGGCGCCGCCCCACTGCGAACGGTATTTATGTAATTGCGGCCAACTTCCTGCCACACATCCGGTACCGGCCTAATGATTATTTGCATCCAAACGTTTTCTTTTTCGTGCAACTTCGAAATGGCGCCGGTGATGGCAGATAAAGGGTCTACTTCAAATTCCTTAAATGTTCTGATGGGGAAAAAGCTCGGGCGTGTGAGTACCAGCAAACTGCTTTGGGAATACATGCCTTCGGTATGAGATGATTCTGTCTGGGTGTAATCGGGAACTTCTGTGATTTCTGCGTTGGGGTATTGTGCGTATACTTGGCTTTCAACAAAGTCCAACAGGTGTGTAGGACATACTGCGTAGAAGTTTATCCCTGACGAAGACGCGGCGATTTCAAAACTTATGTGCTCCTGCATTTCGGGAGTAATGCGCAGGAGTCCGTGAAGCGAAGAAAACATCTGCTCCGCGGCGAGGGCATCCTTTTCGTTTTCCTTGGGGACCCTAATCTGCAAAACCACGTTTTCAAAGGTCTTCTCGAAAACGTTCGGCTTTCTGTAGCTTCGGATGGCCCAAATTACGGAAACTAGTAATACTAGCCCGACTATTATTGCTATAGCCATAAATTATCTCCTTTTCTCCGCTATTTATTATACCATCTTCCGCCCTATTTGTGCGGGATTTTGCCTAAAACCAAAACCCCCCGGCTATTTTGGCCGAGGGGTCGAAGAAAGGAGAGAGACTGGAATTAATATAACACTTCTAAAATTGCTTGTCAATACACACTATGGGTTTGACGGGCTTCCCCCGTTTGTGCTCTAATAGCTACAGCACATTTAACGGCCAAACTCACAACAGATCGGCCTCAGAAAGGAGGAGAAGGAATGGATGAGTCTTTTTTGGTTGCGATCGGCCTGATCATCACAGGTATTGGGCTGATCCTTTTGCGCCACTGGCTTGCGCAAAACCGATTGCGGAAAGCCAGGAAAGCCAGACTCGCGCGGATGGTTTGGAAGCCGTCGGTAGCGATGGAAAGGATGGAACGTGGGCAGGGGAGGATTTCCTCCTACACCGTCTACATGAGGCTGACGTTTGCCCTAACCGAAGATGGAAACGTAAGGGAGGAGGTGGAAATTCCCCCTCTCGTCTTTACGCTTCTCTGGGCGGGGGATAAAAAGGGAAACGTCTACTACCTCTACGCGGACCAGGAGGGTATTTTACGCTCGGCAGTTTACAACCGCGGCGTTGGTACCGCGTGGACGGAGGGCTGTGTCCGGGAATTCCTCGACACCGTAGAGAAAGCGGTTGACGCTTCTCTCAAGCAGCATGATGCAAGCATGGAATCATATGCCGCAGCGCCGGGCAAGGGGGTAAAATGCCTGACGGTGACGTGAACGTGATCCTTCTCGGACTAGGCGGACTGCTCTTCGCCGTTTGGGCGGCGTGGTTTTACCTTTACTATGCCGCGACGTTCGTAAACGCGCAGGTCATCCGAATCCGCCGAACAGCGGACAAGACGGCTTACGTCGTCTCCTTCGTCCTGTTTTACAAGAAGTACGCACAGGACCGCGAGTTACGGGACGAGGGAGCAATCGTCCATCTCGAGAACGGCCACTACGTCCTGGACGAACACCAATCCCGTGCGTTGATGGTAAACTTGCGAAAGATTTGGCGCGACGGGAAAAAGGCCGATCTCGTTTACGCCAGAATCATCAGTGGAATTAACGAGGCGATCGCCAAACACCTCGAAGCAAACCCTCTCAAGACCGGAGGTGCGACGTGAGAATAACAGTCGAAGAACTTTTGTTAGCCGCCGTCGTGATTGCCCTTTGGATCGTGGTACCGATCCTTTGGCAGATGGTTAAGAATTGGCGAGCGCGGGCCCGATGAGTACCTTAAACACGAACCGGAAGTTTACTCAAATTTCCGGTTCGTTTGCATTTTATAAGGTTTTCAAAACAACCCCCCTAAAAAGATCCAACAACGGCGGGGGCTCAAATAGTCCTCCCGCAAGAAGATTCTCCGCCTCACTCCCCGGCCGACCTGGTTGCCGCCGGTCAAGCCCGGAACGGGCAGGCAGAAATGACACAATTCCAACCCGAATAGGGATTTCCGTCATTCTTGGCCCGCTTCGACGCGAGGCGAGCCGCAGTCCAGAATCGGGGTTGATGCTGGAACCAGCATGACGAACCCCCTTGTTTAAAAATGGCTGTCTACTGTCCTAAATTATCAACTTGCCATCAGACTAATGGTGCGTAAGCCTTGTTACTAATTTTCTTCACCACATGTAGATTGATTATAGTACTTATATGGCTATTTTCCTTATACACATGGATAGCATAATTAGTGCTTTACCAACTAAATGTTATAACCATATGGTTAGCGTATTTAGTCGATCAGGGAAGAAAAGGGAAGGGATAATGTCCGGGAAGTCGTAGTTGAATGTCGTAAGAAAGTGACTCCTACGTGGTTACTTTTATAAAGAAGGTATTTCGGTCTGTCCGAGCCCGGCTCCTTTAAGTTAAAACCTCAAAGTTGAAGATCCTGGTAAATCAATTCTGCAACTGGTCCGCACCGGCAATGAGCAGCATGTCCGCCCTCATAAGACGGCTGAATTTTGGATCGTCCGCTACGGAATCAGCAGACCTTACGTCTTCTATGTTAAAAACTTGAACGAGTCTTGAGGCTGCGTAGGAATGTGGATTCCTGGTAATTAAAACACTACCACTAAACTGTTCCGGAAATGACGTATTACCTGTAGAAAGGAGCGACAAACCCAAATTGGAGCCAAGCCTGCCCATGGCCAGGGCCAATCCGGGAACGTTAGTGGCGTTTAAAACTATGAAGCTTTGCCTCTCCTCTAAAATATTCTGAGGAGCGATTTTATCCTTAAAAAGAAGGTCATACTTACCGGCATTCTCAGAAATTTTGTTTAAAGTAACGAACTCCATGTCTTGCGGAAACCGTAGCGCCAAGTAATTACTAAGCGCTAAAATACTTCGCAAATCCAGATTAGTTTTAAAGGAAGACCCAAGCACGGTCAAAAGCCTTAATGTGGCTACACTATTTCCAAAAAAGTTTCGACTTTTTGTAAAATATTCCGAATTTATGCCTAGTGTTTGGGAAATTTTGTTCACCCCAGCCTCATCGGTATATACAACTCCATCAATGGGAAGGCCCAGCTGCAAAGATAAAACCTTTTCCATAGAAAATCCGGACTTCCCTTTGGAAGTAGAAAGACTCGAAAGCCCGTAAAGAGAGGAAATAGAAATCTTTCCGCTTCCGTAAAAGTTGTTAACGTAGTCGTCAATAGGTATTTGAAGTACCGTAAGCTTTGACTTATCTACCTGGAAACTTAAAATCCCCAATGATGAAATTGAAGACGTGGGGTCGGAAAAGCTATCGATATTAAAAGCAATTAAGTTAAAGTTGTGGGACACGTCCAAATTACCAGCACCCATAAAAGTGCCCGACGAAGCCTGGGTCAAATTTATACGGAAGTAATTAAAAAAATAGACGGCGGAAGCAACTAAAAAGGTCCCCAGTACAAGCGCTAAAGAAAAGCCTAACAATTTAATTCTCTTAATTATTAGCGCCTGCAAACTTCTAATAAAACCGGCCTTCTTTCCCCTCTTTGACGATTTTCGTGGCGACTTTTTCCTTTTATACATTATGGGCAGTAGGAAACAATCTAATCTTTTTAGCATATCAAACATGGCCTCTTTCTGACAATAACTAATCTCAATTTTAAAATGGTAAAATTACTAGATGAACGATATTATTTCGCAGTTAAAAGGCTTTGCGCGGCGTTTCGACCGGTATTTTTTGGATTTCTTGGATGACGAAGTAACAGCCTATAAATCCATCAGCCCGGACACGATTTTGCTCCTTTCAGAGATTAAAAGAATGTTTGAAAGCGGTGGTAAAAGGCTGCGCCCGGCCCAGCTTTACTACAGTTACCTCGCGTGCGGCGGGAAGGATGAAGAAAAGGCAATGAAGGCCGCGGTATCAGCCGAGATGCTTCACACTTTTGCCGTCATTCACGACGACATTATTGACAAATCCGATACGCGAAGGGGTTTCCCCACCTGCCATAAATATTTAGAAGATTACCACAGGAAAAATAAATTCGTGGGAGACGGCGCGCACTTTGGCCTCTCCCAAGCCATCCTTACCGGTGACCTGGCCCTGACGCTGGCCGATAAATCACTAATGAATTCCGGATTTTCGGCAACAGTCACTTTAAAAGCAAAAAAAGTCTTTGACGATTTACGCACGGAACTGGTGGCCGGAGAGTTTTTGGACGTTTACGCCGAGTATCTGCCGCAAAATATAAATGAAGATTATGTCATTAAAATTCTTAAGTACAAGTCCGGGTACTACACGTGTGGGTACCCCCTACTCCTGGGAGCGGTGCTGGCTGGCGGCGGGGCTAAATTGGAAACCGGCCTTTTTGAAGTCGGCGAAAAATCCGGCATTGCCTTTCAAATTCAGGACGACATTTTGGGCGTCTTTGGCAAAGAAGAGCAGGTAGGTAAATCCGTGGACAGTGATCTTAAAGAAGGCAAAAAAACCCTGCTCATAATTAAGGCCTATGAAACGGCCACAGATGATCAGAAGGAAATACTTAGGCGTGTCCTGGGAAATCACAATGCCGCGAGTAAGGATCTTTCCAAGGTGAGGCAAATTATTAGGCAAACGGGCGCTTACGACTACGCGCATCACAAGGCCGTAACGCTCATCAAAGAAGCGCAGTCACAACTTTCAAAATTACCTCTTGTTGACCCCGGTAAAAAGTTTTTAACCGACCTGACTCAATTCCTATTGGAAAGAGAATTTTGATAATATAAATGTTATGGACTCGGAGAATGCGCATATCAAGGACATAAAGATCCCGCGGCACGTGGCCATCATTATGGATGGCAACAGAAGGTGGGCAAAAAATCTGGGACTTGCCGAAATTGACGGCCACAAAAAGGGGGTGGACCGCATTAAAGAGTTGGTAGAATACGCCGCTAAAATTGGCGTCAAGTCCATTACCTTCTGGGCCTTTTCCACCGAAAACTGGACGCGCAGTGGGAATTTTCTGCAGGATATTTTAGGTCTGTTTCGCCACGTCCTTAACAACCGGCGCGACTTCTTTGACGACCTGGTAAAAAACGGCGGGGAGGTTCACATCCTGGGTGACGTGTCTAAGTTTCCCGAAGACATCGTCAAAAAAATTAACGAGTACCTAAAAATGCCGGGGCCTTCGCAAAAGATTATTGACGTGAATATTGCCCTCAATTATGGCGGCAGGGACGAGCTCCTTAGAGCATTCAAAAAAATCGTGCAGGAAGGACACCGGGCAGAAGAACTGACACCGCAACTTATTTCCGACCACTTGGACACCGCCGGGCAGCCCGACGTGGACTTAATGATTAGAACCGGAGGGGAAATGAGGACTTCGGGGTATTTGCTTTGGCAGTTAAACTATGCCGAATTCTACTTCACTAAAACTTACTTCCCTGACTTCGGGGTAAAGGAATTCGAAAAGGCACTGGAAGACTATTCTTGCCGGGACAGAAGATTCGGCGGAGACACGGCACAGAAGTAAGTTTTCTAGAAGTTGGACGCTGGAAATTGGAAGCTGGATAAGGAAGTTGGAAGGTAGAAGCTAGAAAAAAATCTAATTTCCATCTTCTAACTTCAATCCGCCAGCCGGCGGAGGCGGACTAACTTCTAACATCAAGAGCGTCTAACTTCTAAATGTCTTGCGTCTGACAAACTTTTTCCCACCGCAATCAATCCAATCACAACAAAGACGTCGGCCAAATTAAAGTACCTCACAAAACCTTCCGGCCAAAAAGGGAGAAACATTTTCCAATCTAAATAGTCCACCACATATCCCCTACTAAACCGGTCTACGAGGTTGCTTACAGCTCCTGACAAAAGCAAAATCCAACCAGCGTCATTGCGAGTGTTCGCTGGATACAATCCAGATCGCCACGGGTCGTGACACCTCGCGATGACAATATACAAAACAATAAGAATTGCGGCCAGCAAAAATATTGGAACATCATTTATTAGACCAAATAAAAAACCGGAGTTTTTGTAATAGAAGAAATTGTGGGAAATAACAAAATACTTAAAGACCTGGTCAAGCATTAGTAAAAATAAGAATGACGCAATGAGCGGTATAAACTTAAACACTTTAGGGGTTAACGGTTTCTGTATCTCTTTGCTCTTCCTTTGCCTCCTCTTTGGGAGCGCACTCCAAGCAGTATTTGGCCTCCGGATACACCTCCAAACGGGCCTTGTCTATGGGCTTGTGACATTTCTCGCACAGGCCGTAGGTACCGTCTTTAATTTTCTTAAGAGCCCCATCAACTTCCTTCATGGATTCTTCAATAAGGCGTATTGTGCTGTCGTTTCTGTCCCTTTCGCTGTCTACTAAGGCTTGGTCTTCCTCCTCCGCGCTGTGTTCTTCTGTACTTTCCAAAGAAACGTCCTCAGAAACCAAATTCTTTTCTTCGTCTTCCAGATTTTTCTTCTTGTCCAAAAGGCTCTTTTTTAATTTTTCCAAAATGTCACCGGGTAAACTATATTTAAGCAAATCCATAGACATTACATATTCCTTTCTCTTTAAGCATAACATCCCAAAAGCTATCCCCACAAGAGACAAAGCCGTGTTAAAGGTGAGAATGCTCTTGTAACGCAGGAACGATAGCCCAAAAAGGTAGACGGAAAGAAAACAGAGGAAAGTAAAAAATACAAAACCGGACCGTGGCTTTGCCTTGGACACTTTATACAGAACGTAGAACCCCAGTCCGGAAAACAGATTAAATAGGATATTTGGGTAGAACGGGTAAAAAATTGAGGCTATGGAAAGACTCAGGGCAAAGATGTCACCGATTTTGAGAGACGACCAAATCTCCTTATTAGTAAAATAAAGCACAAATACCAGGCAGCCGAGCAGAAATACTGATTCGGAGCCCCAACCGAATTTGGAAAAAACCCAAAACGTAACAAGCCCTGCCGAAGGCGTTATAATCGCCAAATCCAAAATTTTTTCTTTGTGGAACCCCCAAGCGCGCCCCAATCTCCATGTCCAGAAAAGGTAGAACAGGAAGGAGATAACTAACAGTGACTTCTGAACTATCAAAATTACAAATGATACATTCATATAGCAGATAATTTAAACTTTACACTTTCTTGGGAAATAGTTCCTTCTCTATTAATGGCTGTGGTATTGTTCCACAGGATAGAAAGGCGTCGTGAAATTTTTTGAGACTAAATTTATTTCCCCAAAGTTTTTTTGCTCTCTCCCTCATTTCCAATATGAGAAGCTTACCCACCAAATAGCTCATGGGTTGGGTCGGGCTCATGGTGTAACGTTTTACCTCCGCCTCCGCTTGGGTGGGAGCGAGCTTCACCTTTTCCACCAGAATTTTTATAGCCTCCTGGGGCGTCATACCAAAACAATGCATGCTCACGTCAATAATTACCCTGGCCGCACGCCACAGCTCGTCTTTGAGCATAAAAAGTTTTGTGCGGGGATCGGTATAGTAACCCTCCTCCCCCATCATCTGCTCGCAATAAAGGGCCCAACCTTCACAAAGCAGGCTTGACTGCCCGTGCTTTCTAACCAGTGAACCGCCCTCGTTGGCCAGACAAAATTGTAGGTGGTGTCCGGGGTAAGACTCGTGCAGCGTGGTAATCATGAAACTCGGCAGGGAGTGTTCCTTGAGCTGTTCCTTTTGGGCATCGGTGGGTGCGCTGGCGTTAATGGGCGTTACCCAAAAGAATCCTACCTGTTTCGCCTCAAACGGCGCGGGAGGCATGTAAGCGGCGTAAGGCACAGTGGGACGCTCAAAAGATGGGGTCTCTTCCACAATGCAGATCTCCTTCTTGGGAAAGGTCACGAGCTGTTTTTTCTTTAGAAATTTAATGAGGGAGGTAACTTCCCTTTTATAAAGATCTACTAATCCGTATTTTTCCGGTACCAGTTTTTTATACTCCTCTACCAGCTGAGGCCAGGTTTTACCCTCCGAAAGATCACGGGCAAGTTTTGTGAGCTCCCCTTCAATACGGGTAAATTCGCGCAGCCCAAGCTCCAGGAGCCCGCGCGCGTCAAGATCCAGAAAGTTTTCCAACTTTAAACGCTTCTCAAAAACCTTCCTTCCCAAGGAAAAATCCACGTCATCACCTTTGAGAAGTTCACCTAAATAGTCTTTATGTAAAGTTAGCGCCGCCAACGCCTTTTCTACGGCCATCTCCAAAGCCCGCTTGCCCCTCTGGGAAATACGGCCCCGGCTTTTTAGCTCTTCCGGAACGCGGGACACGAAAAATTGTGCCCCGGCGAGAGTCTCCAAGGCTATTTGTGTGTAAATCCGGGGCGCGCTCTTAACGTTAGCTCTCCCCTGCGCGAGCATTTTTTCGTATAAGTTTAGCCTCGAAGCCACCGCCCGCACGCGCTGCGAAAGCGTAAGGGTGTCACGGGAGATAAGGAGAAAGACGCCCATGAGAGGCGTTTCCACATAAATGTTGGGGTTTTTACGCCAGTCCTTGGACTTGGTGAGAAATAATAAGTTGGCTTCGATGTCCGACATTAGTAGCTGGTAATCCGTCCAATCTTGAAACTTCTCGACTCCTCCGCCAGCTGGCGGATCGTTCGCTCGAAGATTACCGGTACTAAGCGTATTGTTCGAGCTCGGTCGAGAACTTTCCTCAGAGTCATCCCGTCCCGTGAGCCGGCTTGCCTGCGCAAGCAGGAATCCAGACCTCGACCCTTGTTTCATAATCTCCTTTTTAAGCAACGCGACTTCCTTTTTAAACTCCTTGAATTTTTTAACATCCCGTTTTATGGCCTCCTTAGAAAAATCACCGATTAAATGGTCATATTTATGAATTCCGAGGTAGGTTGCAAAAGTTGGCGCGGATTTATATATATACTCGTAATATCTTTTGGCCAAAACGGATAGTTTCTTATTCATAGGGCTAAAACCACGCTAAACACGGTGTTGACTTACTATAGGTTTAGTGGTATAACTACAGAATATTGTAGCCCAAAATAGGCCAAAAATCACCTTTCGCCGGCCCGCAAGATGGATATTACTGTTCCCTACCCCCGGCGTCATTCTGGCCGAGTCCAGAATCTGCCTAAGCTTGACCGGAAACTGATCCTGGAGTCGCCCAGGATGACGCAAAAAAGAAATAATAACTATCTTGCGGCCGACGAGAACGCACTCCAAATTCAAACCTCGCGGTTAAGCAGAAGGGAACAAAAAGTGTCTATCCTAACGACAACCGTAGTTCTACTGTTCGTAGTTGGTCTGCGCGTGGCAATCTTAGGAAGGAATTCTGACG
>Ga0209211_10011085_pt1 | contig 11603 bp, 11 predicted proteins | sample RifGroA2_FD_183992 | JGI IMG/M metagenome (GOLD analysis project Ga0209211, IMG submission 183992) | Groundwater microbial communities from Rifle, Colorado, USA - Groundwater A2 (SPAdes) (version 2) | ecosystem: Environmental > Aquatic > Deep subsurface > Groundwater | place: Rifle, Colorado...
TTTGACAGGATTAACAGGATAATCAGGATGAAATAAGGTAGCTTTTATCATGTTAATCCTGTTCATCCTGTCTAAGGTAGCTGAACTATTACGAAGATACCGCATGAAATGTATAGTCAGAGAAGAAAAGTAACAGTCTGGCCGGTATTGAAAGAGCCAGGAATACAACCCCCTCTGTCCCCCTTAACAAAGGGGGATATGGGGGTTGTTCCCTTTTCTAAGGGGGATTTTTCAAGTTCCCCCTTAAAAAACTAGGGGGAAACAGGGGGTTGTCTTCTGTCATTCTCGCTGGTTCAATCGTCCTCTCCTCGCTGGTTCAATCTACAAGATTGAACCAGCCTTGGGTAAAATCTCTAGAAACCGCAAAAATAATGAATGATACCTTCGTGCGGGTGTGTAATTCTGCTTTTAACACATATCAATTATGAATAACGTAGCGGCGCTTAAGCCTGAGGTTGAAAACATTTTGAACGAGAAAACTGAACAGATTGCGCAAGGTACTTCATTTCTTACAAATCCACAGTTATCCCTGATTTGTTTTGGAGGTAAAGGCGGTGTTGGGAAAACAACCTCAGCGGCAGCAACGGCGCTCTATCTTGCAAAGAATAATCCTCAAAAGCATATTCTGCTGGCTTCTATCGATCCTGCCCATTCCCTCATGGACAGTCTAATAGTTGCGGATACCTTTAAGGTATCAGGTCACCCCCCTCCCCCCGTATCAGGTACGGGGCAGGCTCTAACCCCTCCCACCAGGGGCGGGGGAAACCCGTCCTCGACTCAGATCGGGGAAACGGTTCCTCCCCCTGTCCCCCTCAATGAGGGGGAGAAAGGGGGAGGGAGGAGGTCAGGTGGGGGTGCTGAACTGTTACCCTTTAAGAATCTCAAGGTATGGGAAATAGATGCATATGCCTCATTCCAGCAATTTATGAAGAGGCATAGTAACACGTTAAAAAAAATTATGGAAAGAGGCACCCTCCTTGATAACACCGATATATCGGCGCTTCTCTCCACTTCTCTGCCAGGGATAGATGAACTCATGGGAATGGTTGAACTGGTTGATCTGTTGGAAAACGATACCTACGATACCATCGTACTCGATACTGCACCGACAGGACATACCGTCAAATTCCTGGAAATGCCCCATCTCATAAAGAAATGGACTCACTTACTGGATCTGATGATGGAAAAGCATCGTTATATGTCAAAGTTGTATACGCGGCATTATCAATCCGACGATACAGATGCATTCATTGAGGCGTTCTCAAACGGTGCAAAAAAGGTTGAACGGGTATTGCGGAATAAGTCATGCGAATTTGTGCCGGTAATGCTGCCGGAAGCGCTCAGTGTGAGCGAGACGAGACGTTTTTTATCTGTGTTAAGAGGGCACAAAATTCCCGTAAAAAACATTATTGTAAATCGCATCAACCCTTTTGGCGATTGTTCCTTTTGTAATGGACAATATTTGTTACAAAAGAAATATGTTGATGAGATAAAGCGTTGTTTTGACGGGTACAATTTACTGATGATGCCTCTGTACAAAGAAGAAATCCATGGGAGAGATTTCTTACTGAATTTTGCAAAAATGATGACGGAGACCACCCTCCATCATGGTGCAGAGGCTCATCCTCAAAATATTTTCCATATAAATGAAATCTTCCACTCCGTAATTCCTCCCACTCCCCCTTTTCTAAAGGGGGAGTGGGAGGATTCAGGGTCATTTTCTCAGGAGAGAAACCGCCTTCCTATACCAAAAGCCACGATAGAATTCCTGATGTTTGGCGGCAAGGGAGGTGTGGGTAAGACAACCATTGCCAGCGCCTCAGCGTTGTCACTGGCAGATATCTACCCTGAAAAGCGTGTTTTGCTTTTTTCAACCGATCCTGCCCATTCCCTTTCCGATTGTTTGGGTGTGGTTGTTGGAGAAGACGTTCTATCCCTTAAAAATAATCTTTATGTACAGGAAATGGATGCTGAAAAAGAATATAAAAAATTGAAATGCCTGTATTCAGAAGAAATCAAAGACATTATGACCGCATTTGTAAAAGGGGATGCTGCCATAAATGTGGTATTCGAGAAAGAGATCATTGAATCTTTTATAGATATGACCCCGCCTGGCATAGACGAGGTTATGGCCATTGCCACGATTATTGACTATATGGATAAAGGGAAGTTCGACTTGTTTATTTTGGATACGGCGCCGACAGGGCATCTCATACGGTTTCTCGAAATGCCGGAATTGGTGCTCGACTGGTTAAAATTCTTTTTTAACCTTTTTTTAAAATATAAAAATGTCTTTCGGATGCCGAAACTTTCGGCCTTCCTGGTCGATCTGTCAAAAAAGGTTAAAAAGCTTTTGACCCTGCTCCGTGACAATGAAAAGTCGCTCTTTATTCCCATCGCCATTCCCACTGAAATGGCTTACCATGAAACGAGTGACCTAGTCGAGGCTCTCAGGAAGCTTAAAATTCCGCTGAGTCAAATGATACTGAATATGGCGCACCCCCCTTCCCCAAGTGGCATAACAGCCACCGAATGTGCGCTGTGCATCAATAGAATTGCATACGAAAGAAAGATATTCGATAACTTTAAGCGCCTGTTTCCCGCGGAAGCCCCGTACGTCATTCATAAACAGGAGAAAGAGGTGTGTGGGATAGATGCGCTCAAAAAGTTTGGCGGGGAACTATATGGATGCGGTTAAATATTTATTATGTCTGCTATATAAAGTATACATAATCTTAAGAGAACGCTTTTTCCTTATCCCTCCTCCGGAAACTCATCCTCCCCAGCCTTCCTCCTTTATGGGGGAGGGTATGGGAGAGGATGAATTTCAACCATCGCCGTTTTCTACTTCCGGAAGCGAAGAGGTGCTGGAGGAAGAAAGAAGAGGTGATTTTGAAATCCCTCCATTACTGGAAGGTCAGCGCATCTCTCTTTGTGAAACACTTGATCGCGTGCTGAATACAGGCGTGGTAGTCCACGGTGACATCACGATATCGGTGGCTAACATTGACCTGATTTACATTGGGCTGAGGGCATTATTAACCTCTGTGGAAACTGCAAGACAGTCAGGTATAAACCAATGACAGATTTTTAAATTAGAAAGTCCCCTCTTGGGAGGGGATTTAAGGGGTGGGTAAGTCGGTAATTCGTGAAATATTCACCCCGTTAGATAACAGATATCGAGCAGGAGACACAATGAAAACTCACAAGTTTTTCCAAAGTCACGCTACTCACTACAACACAATATCTAACGGGGTGAACTGAGATTTCACGCCCAAGGGACCCACCCCTAACCCCTCCCGAGAGGGGAATTGTGGAGTCCCCTCCTGGGAGGGGTGGGTTTTCAACGAATAAATTTACCACAGAAAGGTGGATATAATATGGAAAGACAGCGCACCGCTATAACACAGTCGACCAACTCAGCAACGCTCGCCGATGTATTGGAGCGGGTACTCGACAAAGGACTGGTCATTGCAGGAGATATTAAGATTAAGCTCGTTGACATCGAACTCCTGACCATACAGATACGCCTTGTGATTGCCTCAGTCGAAAAGGCAAAGGAAATGGGGATGGACTGGTGGACAACAAATAAGGACTTCAATTCCAAATTCAATACGTCACAAAATGTGGATGAACTGGAGGCGATAAAAAAACGTATAGAAATACTCGAGACCAAAAAAATAGCATAATTATTTCGTCATGAGTTAACGCAACAAAAAAGCGTAAGCGGATACAATAAAACTTATTTTGAAAGGAGGTTAGTATGAAGAAGTATCTGATCGGTGTTTTTATATTTTTGTTTGTAGCTGCTTTTAGTTCAGCATATGAGGTATTTGCACAGGAAACGTATGATTTTGATGGAACTATTCAGATAAAAGTAGGAAAGAAGAAACTAAAAGAAGAAGTGTATGGAACGGTAGACATTACTATGAGCGAAGAGGAGGAAGAGGAGTTTATTAAGAAGGGAAACGCCAAATTGAGCCATGATGATTCAGATGATAGTGGAAGCACCTTCGAGAGCGCAACGTTTTATTTTGAGTTTGGCGCAGAGGACACAGATTGTGGCGATACCCTGGATGAAGAGGAAATAGAGGTAGATGCCAACCCCCAGGAGGATGGAGGCGGTGGAAGTAAAACGAATGTCCGGATAGAATTAGATCAAAATTCAATGACCGATCTTATTGCAAGAATTCTTGAGAAGAATGGATCAATCGTGCAAGATGCATTGGATCTGGATGATTGTTTCTCCACAACCGGCGGCGGAGGTGAGCAAATTGTTGATTTCTGGGTTAATTATGTATCAGGTACAGCATATATCAAAAGCACGTATATAAAGGTGAGCTTTAGCGGGAGCTCAGAAATTCAAATTTCTGATGAGAACTATCAGAATCAAAAAAGGTACAAACAGAGAATTTCAGGTAAATTGAAGATACCCCTCGAATAGAATGAAGATACTTGCGCTGCATGACGGTAAATAGGACTTTAATACAAGCCTTAGCTGGGGGTTGTCCAAAAAGTTATTACCATGTCATGTGCGAAGGAGGAACGACTGAAGCAATCCCTTGATTTTAAAGAGTTTCAAAATAGATTGCCTTAGCTGGTTCAATCTTGCAGATTGAACCGAAACAGTTGGCATAGTTTTGTCTCATTGCAGAGTTCAAATCCTATGGCCAATCGAAACATATGGGGACTGTCCAAAAAGTCCATAAACCATACAAAAGGTAGGGGCTGAAAATCTTCAGCCCCTACCTATGGTACGTTCAAAATACTTTTTGGACAGCCCCCAGCTACGCGTAAAGCCCGAAGGACTGACAGAGTATAGCCTATTGCGGGTTCAGGTTTGTAACCTGAACCCCACAGTTTATATTTTACACAAGCAGTGAAGGTTATTATGGTCATTTGCGTTTTGGATATTTGAAATTTTCAGCAGTGTAAAACATTTCCGTATCAATACTATACTTGGAGAATCCATGCCAAACATTGAAACCGACACACCGGATATATTCAGCCGTATCATGTCTGAGAAAAAGAGTGTTCTGCCAAATCGCATAAATATCGATCAGGCAGACGTGAGCAAGGGGCTTGCAAAATTAGTGCTAACCATTATCGAATTACTACGTGAACTCCTGGAACGTCAGGCCATCAGGCGCATCGATAGCGGGACATTAACCAGAGAGGAAATGAACAACCTGGGGACTACTTTCATGAAACTGTCGGAAAAAATGGAAGAACTCAAATCGCAGTTTGGTTTAAAAACAGAAGACCTGAATATAGACCTGGGACCCATCGGAAAATTGCTTTAAGAATTCAATACCCGGATTACTTTCATAACCCCCGGTTTCACAAGACCGCGTATGCGTAGTTCTGCGACCGGGGTTTTTTGTTTTTGGAAATGGTAGCAAAGATTACATCGTCTCGAGAAAACTGATATGTCCGATGGTCGCAAGGAACTGCATATCCTTATGGAGAAGATTTATCGGGAACGTGGCTTAGACTTTCGGGAATACAAGGAAACTACCCTGACCCGTCGTCTGTGCCGACGTTTAGGCGCTCGCGGGGTCAAGACATATAATGACTACGCACGCATTCTGGACCACGACCCTGTCGAGTACGATAAGCTCTTCAACGACCTTCTCATCAATGTCACCAGCTTCTTTCGTGATGAAGTTGCCTTCGGGACTTTAAGAAATGTAGTATTGCCTGCACTCATCAGCAGAGGCGCGGGAAAAGGGCAGTGTCTCCGTATTTGGAGCGCAGGGTGTGCCACCGGAGAAGAGCCATACTCAGTCGCGTTGCTCTTGTTGGAGATGCTTGGTCAAATAATCAGCCAGTGGGACATCACTATCCATGCCACCGATATTGACGTTGAGGCATTGAACCGCGCCCGGAACGGTGTCTTTACCGCAAAGGAAGTTACAGGTATTCAGCCTGCATGGCTGGACAGATATTTTGTCCCTAAAGGTAATAATTTCCATGCTACACAGGCGCTCAAACAATTGGTGGCTTTCGAGGTTCACAACCTGGTTTGCGACCCGCCTTTTTACGACCTGGATCTTGCAGTCTGCCGCAACGTGCTTATCTACTTTAACCCTGCGTTGCAAAACCGGGTGTTAAAAGGCTTCCATGATGGGCTGAGAAAGGAGGGCTTTCTCCTGCTAGGCAAATCCGAGACGCCGACAGGAGAAACTGCGACACTTTTTTCTTGTATTGATATCAAGGCAAAGTTATTTCAAAAGAAATAACTTGAATGTATCGGAATTTTCATTTTCTTTATGCGGGTTATACGATGTATGGCATAGAGAATCCCCCTTAGAAAAGGGGGCTAGGGGGTTGTAAAATTGCCCAGAAAAAACACAACCCCCTGAATCCCCCTTTGTTAAGGGGGACTTAAACGGAATAATTTAAATGGATCGGATACTGTATTGTGGATGGGTATAGAAAAAAGGGCTCGAAGGGTTGTCGTTATTGCCGCGTCGGCAGGGGGTATTGATGCCCTGGTACAGGTGTTTTCCCGCCTGCCCTCCGATCTGCCCGCAGCAGTGCTTATCGTACAACACCTGCGGAGTACCCCGCAAACCCGGCTACCAGAGTACCTGGGCATTCATTCCCCTCTGCAAGTGTGCCTGGCAAATGACGGGATGCCTATGGATGAAGGAGTGGCATACGTAGCCGTACCGGGGCAGCATCTTCGTGTCAATAATGAGCGTCTCATTCTGGGCATGGAGTCGCCGGTAAATTACGTGCGGCCATCCGCAGATGTGTTGTTTTCCTCTGCAGCGCACACTTTCGGGCGCGGTGTGATTGGGGTAGTACTTTCAGGCACAGGCCGTGATGGCGCCAGTGGTTGCAGGGAAATCAAAGAAAACGGGGGATTGACTATCGCTCAGGATGAGCAAACCTCGTTTTGCTTTGCTATGCCAAAGGCAGCCATTGACACGGGAGTTATTGATTACGTCTTGCCCCTCTCTGAGATTGCCGGGAAGATCGTCGCTCTGGTGCGAAAAAATACTGACGAACCATAAATTTAATTGTATCAAAATACGCCCAGACAATGGGGCACACCTTTTTAAAGGAGGATAAGACGTGAGGAAGATTAAGACGCCGCATGATGTGCGGCCAACAAAAATGAAAAAGTCCCGTGATATTAAGACCCGTCCCACGACCCTTGGCGATGTGAAAAGCGTGAGTATCCCCCCGCGCACCGTCAGAAACATCCCGAACATTAACGTTATCCGGGGGACAAGAGATATCGTCCGTATTGATAAACAGCCATGGGAGGAAAAGGTTGCAGAGGCAATGCACGGAATTGGGAAACAGCGATTTCACCTGGCGAACCGAATCTACTTTACACTGGACCGCGTTAAGAAATTATTGGCGGATGTTCGCATCAGCAATGAAGAGCTACAGGCATCATCCGAGGAAATGGAGGCGAGCAACGAGGAGTTGCGTTCTACCAATGAGGAGTTGGAGAGCCGGACTGACGAACTCGAATTTATGAAGAAGGAGCTCGAGTCGTTCAGCTACTCCGTTTCACATGATCTGCGGGCCCCGCTCAGAAGCATAGACGGCTTCAGCCAGGCATTGCTGGAGGATTATGCCGACAAATTGAATGAACAGGGCAAAGACTACCTCCATCGTCTGCGCGCAGCAGCTCAGAACATGGGGAAACTTATTGATGATATGCTCAGGCTCTCCCGCGTCACCCGGGACGAGATGAAAATTGAGACAGTAGACTTAAGCGCACTGGCGCAGATGATTGCAGCGGAACTTCAGGATACGCAGCCGGAACGCCAGGCGGAGTTTGTCGTAGCGCCCGGCATAACCGTCTCGGGAGACGCGCGGCTGCTTCGGATAGCGCTTGAAAATCTGCTCGGCAATGCATGGAAGTTTACAGGGAAGCACCCGCGCGCGCGGATAGAACTCGGCGTTACACTGCAAGAGGAAAAGCCCGTGTATTTTGTGCGTGACGACGGCGCCGGCTTCGACATGGCATACGCCGATAAACTCTTCGTGGTGTTCCAGCGTTTGCACACGGAAGCGGAGTTTCCGGGAATCGGCATTGGTCTTGCTATCGCAAACCGCATCATTCACCGACACGGCGGGCGAATATGGGCGGAAGGCGCAGTGGAAAAGGGGGCAACGTTTTATTTTACTATTTAAATATAATAAAAATCCTAACCAGATTGAATCGGAATGCGTAGCGCGGGTGGTTTATCCCCCGCCAAATGCCGACCACAAGGGATCGGCGCTACGTTTTTTTGCCGGAAATGTAAAAATATATTTTGTAAAATACTATACGATCAAGTTACAAACCCGCAATGATTTTGGAGAATAACTATGAACAAAAAATATATCCTGCTGGTGGAGGACAACCCGGACGACCAGACGCTGACTGTGCGTGCGCTCAAGAAAGCCAATATTCTGAATGAGATCGTGGTGGCGAATAACGGGGAAGAGGCGCTGGATTACCTCTTTGGCACAGGCGCATATGCAGGGAGGGATTTAAGCATTATGCCAGAAGTCATTCTCCTGGATTTAAGAATGCCCAAAATTGACGGACTGGAAGTGCTGAAACGCATACGCGCCAATGAGCGGACAAAATTCCTGCCCGTGGTCATCCTAACATCCTCTCTGGAGGAGCGTGACCTGGTTGAGAGTTACAAACTTGGCGCTAATAGTTACATACAGAAACCGGTGGATTTTGTTGAATTTGCCGAGTCAGTACGGACGCTGGGAGTATATTGGCTGGCTTTGAATGTATTGCATCCAGGGTAAGAATGCAGGCATTCTTTATAAACATTTGAAGGTACTATTCAATGACTACACCACTTCAGGTATTAATTGTTGAGGATTCAGAAAACGACGCACTGTTGATAATAAGAGAGCTGCGGCGCGGCGGCTATGAGCCAATCTATGAACGCGTAGAAACCAGGGCGGCAATGCAATCTGCGCTTGACAAAACAAAATGGGACGCCATCCTTTGTGATTATAGCCTGCCACACTTTAGCGGCCCTGAAGCGCTGGCATTCGTGAAGGAAAGAGGGCTTGATATGCCTTTTATTATTGTAACAGGCACAATAGGAGACGTAGAAGCCGTCTCCTCTATGAAGGCCGGCGCCCATGACTACATTCTGAAAGGAAATCTTACGCGACTGCCTGCCGCCGTCGAGCGGGAGTTGCGTGAGGCAATAACGCGGCGGGAGCGCAGGCAGGCGGATGAAATGCTGAAGGCGAGCGAGGAACGGTACAGAATCATTCTGGAAACTGCGCAAGATGCAATTATCTGCCTGGAATATACTGGAAAAATTAGTGTTTGGAATAAAAAGGCAGAGGAGATGTTCGGATACCCTCCCGCTGAAATGATAGGGAATGACCTGCATAAAATAATTGCTCCCGAAAGGTATCGTGAAAAGGCATACGACGGATTGAAGACCTTTTTCCGTACCGGAGCAGGCCCGGTTGTCGGAAAAACCGTTGAACTTTCTGCATTACGCAAAGACGGCACAGAATTCCCCATCGACCTTTCCATCTCTGCAATGCGGATACGGGGGGAGTGGCAGGCGACGGGCATCATCAGGGATATCACCGAGCGAAAGCAGGCCGAGGAGAAGCTGAAACAGCAGGTAGAAGAACTGGAGCGATTCAAGAAGGCCACCATCCAGCGGGAAATCAGGATGAAGGAATTAAGGACAAAGGTGGAGAAATTGGAGAAATGACCATTGTAGAGACGCATTGATATGCGTCTAAAAACAGCGTCTAAAATCAGAAACACACATGGCATCGCCGCACGTAGAGACGCATTGCATGCGTCTAAAAACAGCGTCTAAAAACAGAAATGCACATGGCGTGTTGCACCTTGCACATGGAGACGCATATCAATGCGATATATAAGGAGACGCATGCAATGCGGTGTAAAAGAGAGACGCATGCAATGCAATTTAAAAGAGACGCATGCAATGCGTCTCTACAATAAATAATGGGGTGAATGGTGATGTATGATTTTTAAATCAAAAATATTCCGGCGTTTCCTGACTGCATATCTCCCGGTAACACTGGCGCCGTTGATTATTATTTCATTTATTGCCTTGTGGTATGGGCGGGTTCAAATACGCGATCAGACGTTTAGACAACTTCAAATAATGGCAGACTATGCAGAGGCGCAAGTGCTCGATTACCTGTACTATTTGAAAATCCAGACATCGGGATATAGCGCATCAAAGGTTATTGTGAACGCCTTAACAAAGCGCTATCGCCATACAGGTAATAACAATAGCGACAAGGTGTTGAACAGGTATTTAGCTGCAGGTATAAAGAATTTTCCTGAATGTGTTGAGATGTTTGTCCTCGACGTGAATGGCAGGGTTATAGCCTCTTCCGACGCCTCAAATACAGGGAGAGACCTCTCAGAAACAGATTACTTTCTGAACGGACGAAAGACCGTTTACGTAAGCGATATCTTCCGTGAGGAAGAAACAGGCAGGATTACGTGGATGGTTTCGTGTCCTGTCATGGATGTCAGGGGTAACAGGTTGCTCGCGGTGCTTGTGAGCCGTATTAACCCCGTCACTTTGAGCGATATTACTACAGAACGCAAGGTACGCGTCCTGGGTGCGAAATCACAGTCATTGCGAATAGGCGAAACCGGCGAGACCTATATCGTCAACAGAGACAACCTCATGATTACCGAATCGCGGTTTCTTGGTGACGTTATATTGAAACAGGCCGTGGATACCGAAATTGTGCGTTGCACAAGAAAAGTAGGCGAGACAAAGGCGAGTAACTATCCGGATTACCGAGGTATCCCTGTTGACGGGACTTCCATGGTTATTCAGGAGACGGGCTGGATAGTTATTTCGGAAACGGATTATAAAGAGTCGGTGATTCCTTTTCAAAGATTGCTAAATTTGAGTTTGACAAGCATAGGCGTGTTGATACCTTTAATCTTCTTTGCTTCGTGGCTGCTTTCCCGAAGACTTACAGTGCCTATTACGAGGCTTGTTCAGGCTGATCGTGCAATAATTCAAGGCGACCCGTCACGTGCATTCATTTCAGACCATGAAATTCCCGATGATGAGCTGGGTGAGGTTATGCATATCAGGAACATCATGCTGACAAGCATTAAAGAAAATGAAAACAAACTGAAACAGCAGCTGGACGATCTGGAGCAATTCAGGAAGGTGACCATACAGCGAGAAATCAGGATGAGGGAACTGAAGGACAGGGTGGAGGAATTGGAGCGGGAGATTAAAAAGTTGCGCGGTATGTAGAGACGCACTGCTGTGCGTCTAAAAATGGAAATACACCTGGTGTGTCGTCCATAGAAACGTATGCAATGCGAAATTCAAGGAGACGTATGCAATGCGATATATAAGGAGACGCATGCAATGCGTCTCTACATATAGAAATCATGAACAGGCATTGCACGCAGGGAAATAAATTATGACCCTGTACAAAAATAAATATCGTATTGAATCCACACGGTTAAAAGACTGGGATTATTCCAGGGACGGATATTATTTTGTGACCATTTGTACGCAAGACAAGAAATGTTTCTTCGGTGACGTGATTGATGAAATGGTGCAATTGTCAGCCATCGGGGAAAT